>RRZU010774032.1_pt1 | contig 11549 bp, 10 predicted proteins | sample 2165561 | NCBI WGS metagenome assembly RRZU01 (sample SAMN10456909, study PRJNA506462) | wastewater metagenome | isolation source: wastewater sludge | place: USA: Moscow, Idaho | reverse complement strand
TTATTAACTTCTTCTAACATCTGATTATAGGTAGAAATTCCTCCAGTTAATTTTAATTGAGCAATATGCTTACCTGATGGAACTCTTTCTCCCTCTTTAACAAAATATTCTATATTCCCACTACCCGCGGATTTATATAATTCTTCATTTCTAAGTACTATAGCATTTACTCCATATTTATCTAATACTAATTCTTCCTCTGGAAAAGTTGTCTTTACAACTATAGATATTACGCTGGGAATCATTCTAATGACTATATAGACGAATATAGATAATATCAATAGATTTCTTAAAAACTTTTTAAAATTGAATTTTCCCTTTTTTTTAATCTCATTCATTTAATCACCATTTTGCTAAAAAAAATATCCATATTTGCTTATTAACTTGATTTTATTTAAATCCTTTAAATCAAGTTCTTTTATTACATCATTATGTGTTACTAAAATAATAGATTTTTCTTTTATTGCAATCCCTATTAATATTCCTTTTATTTTTTCCTTTTCCTTTGTTACAATAACTATCTCATCACCAGAATTTAACTTTGATCCATCTACTAAAAATTCTTTTAAATCTGCCTTTTTTATAAGATTATCTGTAATGGATTTCTTATCTATTAATATAATATTCTTTTTTAATAAAAATTTTTGTCTTAAAACAACATTTATATAACCAAAAATACAAAAGATTAAAAGAAGTATTATAATATTTTTTATAAAAAATAACAAATTATTATACCTCCTACTCTTTTAAAAGTATTATAACATATTTAAAGCCTTTGTTGTAGTATATAGCAATATTATATAAAATAATTGACAAAATAAAAAGAGTGGAATTTATCAAATTTCCACTCTAAAATATTTATAAAATATATAATCTTATTATTTAATCAACTCATCCATTTCATCTACTAAATCTCTAAATATTTTTAATGCATTATCAACTGGTTCTTTTGTCATCATATCTACTCCAGCTTTTTGTAATACATTAATTGGATAGTCAGAACTACCGCTTTTTAAGAAATTTAAATATCTTTCAACTGCAACTTCACCTTCATTTAAAATATTTTGGCTTAATGCAATTGCTGCTGAGAATCCTGTAGCATATTGAAATACATAGTAATTATAATAGAAATGCGGTATTCTTGCCCATTCCGTTGCAATTCTTTCATCCACTTCTATCTCTTCGCCATAGTATTTTAGATTTAATTCTTTATATGTTTCAGATAAATAATCTGCTGTTAATGCTCCACCATTTTCCGCATACTCATAGATTATTTTTTCAAATTCTGCAAACATAGTTTGTCTAAACACAGTTCCTCTAAATGATTCTAGATAGTGATTTAGTAAGAATAATTTTTCTTCTTCTGATTTATAGTTTTTAAGCATATGATTTAATAACAATGCCTCATTACAAGTAGATGCAACTTCTGCAACAAATATACAGTAGTTTCCATAAATTGGTTCTTGATATTTTCTAGTTAAATAACTGTGTATTGAATGTCCCATTTCATGTGCAAGTGTAAATACAGAGTCTATTTCATTTTGATAATTTAATAATATATATGGTTTAGTATCATAAGCTCCACCTGAATACGCTCCTGATCTCTTTCCACTATTTTCATATACATCTATCCATCTATCCCTTAAACCTTCATCAACTGCATCTAAATATTCCTTTCCTAGTGGTTGTAAACCTTCAACCATCAATGCTTTTCCTTCTTCATAAGGGATATTAAATTCATAATTATCGATTATTGGTGTATATAAATCATAGTATTTTAATTTGTCTAATTTCAATGCTCTTTTTCTAATACTAATGTATTTATGCATAGCATCTAGATTATCATGTACTGATTCGATTAAATTTTCATATACTTTAACTGGTATATTGTTATTATCTAATGCAGCTTCTATTGAAGAATTATAATTTCTTACTCTTGCATTGAAGATATTTTTCTTAACATTTCCAGAAAGTGTTTGTGCAAAAGTATTTTTAAAAGAACCATAGGTATCATAAAATTCATTATATGCAGTTTCTCTAACTTTTCTATCCTTATTTCTTAAAAATGGAACAAAATTTCCTTGTGTTAATTCAACTTCTTCCCCATTTTCATTTTTTATTTTAGGAAATCTTAAATCTGCATTACTTAACATTGAAAATGTCTGTTGTGAAGCACCTGTTACTTCTCCTACCTGTGCCAATAAACTTTCTTCCTTTGGGGATAAGAAATGTTCTTTTTGTCTTAATGTTTCCATTATTGAATGCTCATATAGCTTTAATTCTTGTGACTCATCAATATATTTTTTTAATATATCACTATCAATTTCTAACATTTCTGGTACTATAAAAGAAGTTAATTCACTTGATTTTACAATTGTTTGCATTATTTTATCTTTTAGTTCCTGTGCCTTACTATTTCTTGTGTCTTGATCTAAGAACATATTTGCATAGCTATATGTTTTTGTAATTTTTCTATTTAATGCTATTTGAAGTTCAAATACTTCTAATAAGCTTTCTTTTGACTCTCCAACCCTATCTTTGTATTCACTCAATTTTGTTGCAATTTCAATTGATTCATTGATATCCTCTAACCACTCATCTTCACTATTGTAAATTGCATTTAGATCCCAAGTATATTCTGCTGGTATATCATTTCTGTCTTCATAAAAAATATTTGTCATTTTATTCCCTCCATTATTTAATAGTTGATAATACTTTATATATTATATCTCTAGCAATTGGTGCTGCAGCTCCTCCACCAGTTTGTCCTTCCTCTTCCAAGATTACTGCAATGGCAACTTTAGGATTATTTGCTGGTGCAAATCCTGTAAACCATGCATGACTCTTTCCTGATGAATTTTCTGCTGTACCTGTCTTGCCTGCAACCTGAAAATCATTTAATTGGGCATTTGTTCCTGTCCCATTATTAACCACTTCTATCATCATGTCTTTTATTTTATTTGCATTTTCTGCAGTTGTAACTTTTGATAGTAGTTCTAAACTATTTGTTTTAATAATATTATCTCTTGGAGAAATTATATTCTTAACTAATAATGGTTTCATCATATCTCCATCATTTGCTATTGCAGAACTTATCATTGCAAGATTTAATGGAGTTATTTGAAGTTTACCTTGACCTATACTTGTTGCTGCAAGGTCAGTATCTCCCATTTTTTTAGGTAATACACTTGTTTCAGTTGGTAAATCAAATGGTATTTTTTTATTTATCATAAATTTTTCTGTTAAATCCAAAAATTTATCCTTACCAATCTCCAACCCCTTTTCAGCAAAATAAGTATTACAGGATTTTGCAAAAGCTTGTTCTAAATTTAATTCTCCATGCCCTTCTTCATTATAGTCCTTTAGTGTATATCCATCAATAACAGTTGTACCTTTACAATTATAGTTCTGATCAATCCCTCTATTTTCCAACATTCCCACTGCTGGAACTATTTTAAAAGAAGATCCTGGTTCATATAATCCAGATATTGTTCTATTTAAAAATGGACTATCTTTACTATCCATTATCTCTCCCCATTTTTCATTTAATTTAGAGCTATCAAAATCTGGTAAACTAACCATAGAATATATTTCACCTGTATTTGGATTCATTGTAACTACTGCACCTTTTTTCCCACTTAATGCATTTCTAGTATATTCTTGAATTTCATGATTTATAGTTAATTTTATATCATTTCCTTCTTCACTAGGATTTACTAAATTTTTTATCTCATTAAGTGATAGATTATCACTTATATCAAGTAATACATTATTATATTCTAACTCCAGTCCCACCTTACCATAGGATCTATAACTATAACCTATTATATGACTATATAAATTTCCATAATCATATACTCTATCATACATACCATCGTCATTTTTCACGCTATAGGCAAGTATTTTATCATTTGCATCTCTAATACTTCCCCTTTTAATCTTCTCTTCATTAATCCACAATCTTTTATTATAAGAATTTTGTTTTACATCATTTGCTTTTACAAGTTGAAAATAAGTTAAGTAAAGTATAAGACTAATAAATAGTATAACTACAGTAAAAAGAACAAATCTTATTCTTCTAATCTCTTTTTTCATCATTAGCCTCCTTTGTATCTAGTTCTTCAGATGCTACCTGTAATATCCCCAAACATATAAAACTTGATAACATGGAACTACCACCATAACTAATAAAAGGTATTGTAATGCCTGTTAATGGTATCAATTTTATTACTCCACCTAATATTATAAAGGATTGTATTCCAAATAATAAACTAATCCCTAATGCGACTATTCTAAAAAATTTATCCTTTTGATTTATTGCAATCTTAAATCCTCTATAAACTAAGATTAGAAATAGCATTATTATTCCCATACCTGTAAATATTCCCATTTCTTCAGATATTGCTGCAAATATAAAATCCGTATGAACCTCTGGTATAAAATCAGGATAACCTTTTCCTATTCCTGTACCAAAAAAGCCTCCACTTGCAATTGCAAAAAGTGATTGAGTTATTTGATAGCCTTTATTATCAATATATTTCCAAGGATTAATCCATGTTTCAAATCTTATTCTAACATGGTCAAATAAAAAATATCCTAAAATTCCAGCAAATACAAATAATAGTATATTTAATGCAATTAATTTTCTATCTTCTTCATAGATAAACTGTAAGAATAAAAATATTCCATAAAAAATCAATACAGTTCCTAAATCTTTTTGTAAGAATAAAAATAAAATAAACACATAAATAGCTACTAATAAATAATATTTTCCATATTTCATCTTTTTAAACTTTTCATAATTTGTATAATATGAGGCTATTAAAAAAATCATTAATATTTTTATGATCTCTGTTGGCTGAAACCTAATACCAAATATTGAAATCCAGTTTTTTGCACCTTTTGTAATAGTCGCAAGTAGTAATGTAAGTACAAATAATATAAGAGATGCAAATAAATAAAAGTATGTTAACTTATCCCATATTTTTATATGCTTTACAATAAAATAACTTATAAAAAATAAGACTATACCCATACCAATCCAAATAACTTGCTTAACTCCTATTTCTGGATTAATCCTATAAATCATTACCAACCCAATACTTAGTAGCATTGTCACTATTAAAAAAATATAATTATCCCCTGTTGATATTTTTAACAAGAGATAATTTGAAATATATGTAAGCGCAATCAATCCAATTGAACTTATCAATATAAATTTATCTGGTTCACCTTTACTGGATACTAAAAATAATATTAATGCTAATACTTGAAATATTACGACTAAATTTCTTGGTCTTCTGTAATCTAATTTTCTGTTTAACATATTATCCCTCTATTTTCTATTAACAAATATAAAACCTAATTGTCCTATATTTATTATATCTCCATTATATAATTTTTCTCTTCCTTCAACTTTTTTCTCATTTAAAAATGTACCATTAGCACTATTTAAATCCTCTAAATAATAATCCCCATCTTCCGAATATATTTTAATATGCTCCTTTGAAATAAATGGATCTTTTATAGTGATTGTATTTTCTGAACCTCTACCTAATTTTGTTTCATTATTTAATGCATAGTGTTCAGATAGTTTAAATGGTAAATCTTCTTTCATATTAATTAATTTTAAATAAGTTTGTGCCTTGCTATTTTTATTAATACCTTCTATGTCAAGATATATTAATCTAATAATACTTATCATAAAGGCATAAATAATAAAAATAAATAAATACTTAAAAACTAATGTTATTATATTTTCCATAAAATCTCTCCTATGTTTTATATCCTTAATACATATTAACATAAAGGATATTTCTTGTGAATATTATATCTTAATACTATTTTATTTTTATCCATAATTTGATACCATATAGTTATTATATATAAAAAGGAGGCAAAGTATATGACAAAAGAGTTACGACGTTCAAAATCTAATAAAATTGTCGCTGGAGTATGTGGTGGTTTAGGTATGTTTTTTAATATTGACCCTGTTATTATAAGGATTATATGGTTTATTCTTTTATTCACATCCAGATTCCCTGCTATAATAGCATATTTAATTTGCATTATTCTAATTCCAGAAGAAGATGATTTGAGTACTGATGAAAACTTTCAAGTTTATGAAGATGAAGATATTAAAGATAAAAAAACTAAAAACACTTCAATTTACTTTGGTCTTGGATTAATATTAATTGGTATATATATGTTACTAGTTAGGATATCTCCAAAATTCACTTATTATTTCTATAAAGTAGGTGAGTATTGGCCTATACTACTAGTTATCCTAGGCTTTTATATAATAATTAAAAGGAAAAAAGATAATGATTAGGAGGTTTATATGAAAAATTATGGAGTTTTTGATATATTAGGCCCTATTATGATAGGACCTTCAAGCTCACATACTGCTGGTGCAGCAAGACTTGGTAAGGTTTCAAAGGATATTGTGAGAAGTGATTTTAATTCAGTTACTTTTTATTTACATGGCTCCTTTGCTAAAACTTATGAAGGTCATGGAACTGATAGAGCATTAGTTGGTGGTATCTTAGGTATGGAACCTGATGATGAAGGAATTATAAATGCCTTAGAAACCGCTGGAGAAAAAGGTTTAGATATTGTATTTAAAGAGGCTAATCTTGGATATACACATCCAAATACAGTTAAGATTGTATTTGGTTATGAAAATGGTGAAGATTATTATATTGTAGGCTCATCAATTGGTGGTGGTAATATAATAATTACAGATATAAATGGCACCCTAATAGAATTTACAGGAGAATTTCCAACTTTACTTATTAAATACGCCGATACAAAAGGAGCTATTAATAGAATTACTTCTGTAATATCTGAAAAAGAGATAAATATCGCTTCATTAAAAGTTTCTAGAGATGATAATATTGCTACAATGGTATTGGAGGCTGATAGTCCTATTGAACCAGAAGTAATAGAAAACATAAATAAATTAAAAGAGATTATGAATATCATTTCAATAAATCCTAATAAAGGTGGTGCATAAATGTTTACAAAAGGCGAAGAATTATTAAAATTATGTGAAGAGAAAAACAAACATATTTCTGGTATTGTTATTGAAGAATCATTAACAAACGAAGAAATAACATATGATGAATTTATGGATAATATAAAAAAAGTTTATGATACTATGAATATTTCTGCCAATGAAGGATTAGATAAAGAAATTATGTCTATAAGTGGTCTAACTGGTGGAAATGCAAAACTTTTAGAAGATTATAGATTAAATAATAAGACTGTTTCAGGAGATATTATGAATATGGCAATGGCAAGAGCTTTATCAACTTCTGAATTAAATGCAGCTATGGGAAGAATTGTTGCAGCTCCAACTGCTGGGGCTTCAGGTATTTTACCAGGAGTTATTACTTCAATTAACGAAAGATTTGAACTAGATGAAGATACAATTATTAGTGGTTTATTAAATGCTTCTGCAATAGGTCAAATCATAGCTAAAAATGCAACAATTTCTGGTGCTGAAGGTGGATGCCAAGCAGAATGTGGTACTGCTAGTAGCATGGCTGCTTCTGCAATTGTTGAAATGCTTGGTGGAACTCCAGAACAATCCTTGCACGCAGCTTCATTTGCTTTAATTAATATTATGGGATTAATATGTGATCCAGTTGCTGGTCTTGTTGAGTTCCCATGTGCACTTAGGAATGCTTCTGGCGTGTCTAATGCTTTGATATCGGCAGATTTAGCATTAGCTGGTATAAAGACATTGATACCTTTTGATGAAGTGGTATCGGCGATGTTTGACGTTGGTAGAGCTATGCCTGCTTCATTAAGAGAAACTGCTTTAGGTGGAATTGCAGCAAGTAAAACAGGTGAAGAAATTAAAAAGAGAATTTTAAAATAGAAAAAATCCTATCATTTTATCTAAATGATAGGATTTTTTATCTTAAGCTAATATATTTCCATCTTCCAGTTCTATATCTTAATTTTATAATTCCCCATCTTACTGCTTGATCAATAAGCATTGCAAACCATGCACCTTCTAATCCCATTTCTAATTTTATAACAAATATCATTGCAAGTAAAACTCTTAAAAATAATACTGTAACAAACATTGCTATAAGTGGCCATACAGTATCTCCTGCACCTCTTAATGAACCTGCTAATATCATCTGTGAAGTCTGTAATGGTTGTATAAATGCTATGATTTTTAATAATCTAGCCGCATCTTTTATAACTTTTGGATCTTTTGAATACAACCTTGCTATACTCTCTCCAAATACAAATAATATTATTGCTAAAATAATTGATAATATTATTCCTAGTATCTCACAAATATCTGTATATGATTCTGCCTTATCTTTCTTTCCTGCACCTAAACTTTGCCCAGTTAATGTTGAAGATGCTATACCAAGAGCTTGCCCTGGTGTAAAAGATAGATTTAATATATTTAAACAGATTTGATGTGTCGCATAGGAAACTGTACCTAAGGATGCAACTATTCTAGTAAATATTAAAATACCCACTCTAATGACTATTTGTTCAAAAGATGCTGGAACACCTATTTTTATTAGATTAAACATTATATAAGATTGAAATTTAAATCCAGGCTTTAAATCTACTATTGTTTCTTTTTTTAATATTTTTCTAATAAGTAATATTGAAGCAAATACTTGAGATAAAGTTGTTGAAAGACCTGCACCCATTACACCTAATCTTGGAAAACCTAATAATCCATAAATTAAAACTGCATTTCCTATTACATTTAAAAAATTTGCTTTTATACTTACACTCATTGGAGTCTTTGTATCTCCAGTTCCTCTTAAAATTGCATAAATTGAAAAATTAAATGAATTAAATATTAATCCAATTATAGTAACCCTAAAATATCCTAGACCTAAAGTAATAGTATCTGTCCTTGCTCCAAGTACAGACATTATTTCTTTACTAAATACTAAAGAAAGGAATAATACTGGTATGACTATTAACACCTGTGTTAATAGCACTATATGTTTTACAACACTTTCTATTCTTTCAAACTTTTTTGAGCCAATGTATCTTGCCACCATTGCTGTTCCACCCACATTTAAAGCTTGAACTAATGACAGTACTATAAATACTAATTGATTTGTAATTCCCACTGCTGCTATAGAAGCCACAGCTTCATTTGCATTTGCTATTCTACCCAACATCATCATATCTATCATGCCAAACATTGTTCCTAAAAATAATTCTACTAGAACAGGGCCTGACATTTTAATGACTGAATCTATTTCTTCTTTTTTACCTTTGAGTTTATTTTTCATTTTCTCCTCCGAATATTTAAAAAAAACAGCAGACTATGCAGTTTGCTGTTTTTTTATAATAGACAATTAGCTATTTTTTTCTTTTAAATATTTATCAATACCTGCAGCAGCATCTTTTCCAGCTCCCATTGCAAGTATAACTGTAGCAGCACCTGTTACAGCATCTCCACCAGCAAACACAGCTTCTTTTGAAGTTTGTCCATGTTCGTCAGCTACTATACAATCCCATTTATTTAATTCTAAACCATCAGTAGTTGCTGGTATTAATGGATTTGGTGAAGTTCCTAATGCCATTATTACAGTGTCCATTTCCAATTCAAATTCTGAACCCTCAATAACTATAGGTCTTCTTCTTCCAGATGCATCTGGCTCTCCTAATTCCATTCTTTGACATTTTAATCCTCTTACCCAACCATCGTCATTTCCTAATACTTCTGTTGGAGAAGTTAAAAATTCAAAGTTGATTCCTTCTGCCATTGCATGATGAATTTCTTCTAATCTAGCTGGAAGTTCTTCTTCAGTTCTTCTATATATTACATATACTTCTGAACCTAATCTTAATGCAGTTCTTGCAGCGTCCATCGCTACGTTTCCTCCACCTATTACTGCTACTTTTTTACCTAATTTTATAGGTGTATCATAATCTTCTCTAAATGCTTTCATAAGGTTGTTACGAGTTAAGAATTCGTTTGCTGAGAATACTCCATTTAAGTTCTCTCCTGGAATTCCCATAAATATTGGAAGTCCTGCTCCTGAACCTATAAATATTGCTTTGAAATCCTCTTCATTTAATAATTGATCAACTGTAACTGTTCTACCTACTACAACATTTGTTTCTATTTTAACGCCTAAATTTTTTAAGCTGTTTACTTCATATTTTACTACTTCTTCTTTTGGAAGTCTGAATTCTGGAATACCATATACTAATACTCCACCTGGTTCATGTAATGCTTCAAACATTGTTACATCATAGCCTTCTTTAGCTAATTCACCAGCACAAGTTATTCCTGCTGGACCTGAACCAATTACAGCAACTTTCATGCCATTGCTTTCTTTTCTTTCTCCTAATTTTATTCCTTGATGTCTTGCCCAGTCTGCAGCAAATCTTTCTAATTTACCAATAGCTACAGCATCTCCTTTGATTCCAAGTACACATACTTGTTCACATTGTTCTTCTTGTGGACAAACTCTACCACAAACTGCTGGTAATGCTGAATATTCTGCTAATACATGTGCAGCATTTTCAAATTCACCTTCTGCTATATGAGCTATAAATCTTGGTATATCAATACTTACTGGACATTGTCCAACGCAAGGCTTGTTTTTACAATTTAAGCATCTCTTTGCTTCTTGTATTGCTTCTTCTTCAGTATATCCTAAACATACTTCATCAAAATTAGTTGCTCTAACTTTTGGATCTTGTTCAGCTATTGGTACTCTCTTAAATCTATCCATTACTTAGCACCTCCTGCATCATCTAGTTGACAACCTTTTGTTGCTTCAACTGTTTTATATTGTGTTTGTCTTTTTAATGCTTCATCAAAGTTTACTAAATGTCCATCAAATTCTGGTCCATCAACACATGCAAATTTAGTTTCATTTCCTACTGTGATTCTACAAGCACCACACATGCCTGTTCCATCAACCATTATTGGGTTCATACTTACTATTGTAGGGAAATTATATTTTTCAGTTTGTAAACAAACAAATTTCATCATTATCATCGGTCCTATTGCTACAACTAAATCATATTTTTTACCATGGTTTTCTACAAGGTCCTCTAATTGTGCAGTAACCATACCATTAAATCCATAGCTTCCGTCATCTGTTGTTATGTATAAGTTTCCTGCAACTGATCCAAGTTTTTCTTCAAGGATAACCATTTCCTTATTCTTAGCACCAATTATAACATCTACATCAATTCCATGTTCATGGAACCATCTAACTTGTGGGTAAACTGGAGCTGTTCCAAGTCCACCTGCTATAAATAAGATTTTCTTTTTCTTTAATTCTTCAATATCTTGTTCAACATATTCTGATGGTCTTCCTAATGGTCCTACGAAATCTTTAAAATAGTCGCCTACTTCAAAATCTACCATTCTTTTTGTTGAATTTCCCATTGCCTGAATTACTATATTTACAGTACCTTTTTCCTTGTCATAATCACATATTGTTAAAGGTACTCTTTCACCAGCATCATCCATTATTACAATAATAAATTGACCTGGTTGAGCTGAATTAGCTACTCTTGGTGCTTCAATA
>RRZU010609536.1_pt1 | contig 11549 bp, 11 predicted proteins | sample 2165561 | NCBI WGS metagenome assembly RRZU01 (sample SAMN10456909, study PRJNA506462) | wastewater metagenome | isolation source: wastewater sludge | place: USA: Moscow, Idaho | reverse complement strand
GCTGACGCCTCGGGCACGCACCGGCGGGTTATCCACAGGGGCGTCCACAGGGTGGGGATAATTACACGCGTGTGATTCGGTGGGCTCCCGGGGCGTCTCTCCCCAGGTGTCCGGCGGGTGCGATTCTGCGAGTAGCGCGCGGATTCTGCGAGTACGTGAGAGTGGCTCACGCTCAGGAGTCCGAGAAAATGCGTGAAACCTAGTGGGACTGACTACAACTCGCCATCAGTGCGGCTGGTCTTCTCCGGTGGACTCACCGAGAGCGACCCCCAAGGCTGGGTAGCGCGCCAGGACCCACCGTCGCTTGGCAAGCTCGGCCACTGCCTTGCGGCGATCGAGTTCGTGGAAGACATTCGAGAGCCGCTCGAGGGTGGCGACCTGGCGCAGGAGTTCGGCACGAGTCCTGTCGTATTGGCGTCGACACTGGTCGCTGCAGAACATCCTGGGACGACCCCGCCCTCCCCACTCGCACGTGTTGTGGCATCCCGGACGCATGCAGGGCTGAGTGCTGTCGATCGCGAATCGCGGGTCGGCGGCGAGCTCGAGCACGTCGCGCGCGGCAGGACGGTCCCCGAGACTCTTCAGCGCGGTGGAGAATAGTGCCACCTCTCGTCGGCTCCCTACCCCTTGTTCGCCCATTTACTACGCCTTTCATTGCTCGATGGCTTCCGATAACAGTGTGCATTGTTATCACTTGTTTGATGTTTTTCTTTCGGGCTTCCACTAGGCGTGATACGTTCGCGCGCCCGGCAACACATCACCACCCGTGCATTTGCGTCGACGCGGCTGACGCCAGCCCGGGTCGGAAAATGCATTGAGGTGCTGGGTCACTAGACATTAGGCTCGCGGTGTCCGTTGGATTGGAGCGACACGCGGGCGATGCGGACCGATCCCATCGTGGCCGCCGCGGAAGGGAGCAGCCTCTTCGATCTGTGCTTCGTGGCGTCGATTACGACGACGCACCACTCTCAACTGCTCGTAACGCACGAGACCGGGCCTTGCGGGCCCGGCCTGTAGGTCCGTCGGTGGAGTTCGCGGCTCGTCCGTCGGAAGGAAAACCAAGTGGAAGGCTTTCGCATGCCATCTTCCGGGCCCAACCCCCATGCGGTCAAGAGCCCACGTAGGGCGGGGCGGTTCGTTTCCCTCCTCCCTGATGTGCAGGGAATCAGGTGTCCTTGGGACGTCGTCATCGATACGGCGCTCGATGAAGAGAAGCGTCGGCAGGTGGCGCATGGAGCCACCGTGGGGGTGATCCGTCGCGGGTCGCAGGCAGGCTCGCTGCTCGCCGTACACGGGGCCCGGGCCATTCAGCCGAACGGGCTGGAGATGGTCCGCGTGATGTCCTCGCACGTGGGCATGCCGAACTACATCGGAGTCCTGCACGTGCCGGGTGGGGTCGACCAGCGTCGCGCGATCTGGTTCGAGAGCTTCAACGAGATGCATCACCTGATGGACCTCGTCCTGGTTGGCAGAGCCGTCGATGTCGTCACGCAGCCAGTCCGCTTCGAGTGGCGCTTCCCGCGCCGCGGTCTCCGTGAACACACCCCCGATGCCCTCGTCGCGTTGCGCGATGGGCGTCTGCTTCTGGTGGATGTCACACGAGCGGAGAAGCTACGCGCGGACCCGCGGTTGGGCGCCATCCTGACCCTCACTGCCGAGACCTGCCGTGCGATCGGGTGGGAATACCAAGTCCGTACCGAGCTGCCCGCTCAGAGGTGTCGCAACCTGCGGTTCCTGTGGGGGGACTTCGGCCGGGAGACTGTTCCCGACGAGACCGTGAGGATGACAGGGCAATCGGCGGGTCGCGTCCGCGTGGCTGACATCGAGGCCGCGCTCGCCTGCCCCGACGCACGCAGGAGGGTGCTGGCCGCCATGGCCAGCGGCCAGCTCTTCGTGGATCTCGATCAACCCCTCGCTCCGTGGAGCCCGGTCTACGGCACCCCGCCCAGAGAGGCGCCGCCGTGGCTGATGCAGGTGTGAAGGGCCACTCGTTCCTGCGGCCCGGCGGCCTGGTGGACCTCGACGGCGTCATCCATCGAATGGTCCGCTTCGAGCGAGGCCCCGCCGGCATGGAGGTCGTGTTCACCGTCGCCAACGAGTTGGTGCGACTAACGCTCAGCGAGGTCTACCAGCGGGTGCGCCCGACCACGATGCCGCAGGTACGAGTGCCGGACCGGCTGGAACTCCCCACGTCCTGGATCTGGCACGCCCTGAACGAAGCGGAACGTCAGCGATTGGAGCGCCGAGCGCGGGACCTGCTCGAACTCCGCTCAGGTAGCCGCCGGGGTCTCGCAGAACTGGATCGACTCGAGGGGCTTCTTGACCCGCGTTACGACCCAATGATCACCACCTTGGGCGAGCGCGTCGCCCACAAGTCCCGGGAACTGCGTGCTCGTGGCGAGTTCCCGAGCTCAGAGTCTCAGCTGTACCGGCAGCTCTCGATGTTCGACCAGGACGGCGTTCTCGGCCTCGTCCACCGAAACCGTCGCATTCCCCTCGGTGTCGCCGAGTTACCCGACGACGTGCGCGAGGTCCTGCAGGAGTTCGTTGCCGAACAACCCGACCGACCCCGAGTCGACAACACCGTGCTGGCGGCTCTGGCGCAAGCACGCCTCTGGGACACCGGCTTCGAAGTGAGCTTCACCGCCGATGAGATGGCCCGGCTCCTCGGGGAACTGACCCGCGGACAGGCGCTCCACCGGGAAGCCAAGTCGCGACGGAACCGCACACGCGATGTCGGACGCACCTACGGCTCGCTTACCGCGAGCCGGCCTGGGGAACTCGTGCAGATCGATGCCACAGAGACGACCATGCACCCGTGGTTCCCACGCGTCGGTCGCGCCAAGGCCTACATCCTCAGTGGGATCGACGTGTACACCCGCATGGTCGTGGCCTGTCGCGTCGTCGCGAATGCGCCGAGTTCACGCGATGTCGCGATGCTGCTGTGGGACATGGGTCGGCCTCAGGTCACTCGCGCCGGCTGGCCCTACCAGTATCAACTCGTCAGGGGTTTGCCCCGCTTCGTGACCCTCACCGCTGGGTCATCCGGACTACGAGTGACGAGACCCGCTGTGATCGGCACCAAGCTGGGGATCCGACCGTCCTTCGTCGTGATGGATCATGGCCGAGAGAACGAATCCCTTCACCTGCTCAGCGCCGCAGCACGCAACGGCATCAACCTCATCTACTGCCCTCCCGCAGCCGGCTGGGCCAAGGGCATCGTCGAGTCACTCCACCGGGTCCTGGACCAGGTGCAGTCCCTCTTCCTCGAGGCCGGCTACAAGGGAGCCTCTGTCGCGAACCACCCCAAGGACAATGCCGGCGAAGTCTGCCTCACCATGGGCGACCTCCACGACGCCCTCTGGAGCGCGTTCCTCGGCGTCTACAACAACACCGAACACCACGGGCTCACCGACCCCCTGAACCCGGCCCTTCGCGCCACACCCAACCAGATCCTGGAGAACTACCTCACGGTCGTCGGGGAAGTACCCGTGCCCACTGACCCGTGGCGCGTCATCGACTTCCTGTCTTCTGAGCCCCGCAGACTCGAGGACTACGGCATCAACCTGCATGGGTTGGTCTACCAGTCCGACGAACTGATGGACCTCCGCCAGTTCGTGCAGCCGGGGCTGGGTCGCCCCGGACACCTCATGGACGTCCGCTATGACCGCTACGACCTGTCGCGAGTGTTCGTCCAACACCCAGTCACTCGACAGTGGCTGAGCGTCCCCGTCGGTTCTGGCGTCGGGCGAACGATGGCACCATTCGGCGAGGCACTCCTCCACGAAGCCATCACGCGGGACGACCGCGCCCGCGGCTACACCGCCACCCAACGACTCGATGCCTTGGCCCGCCTGTCGATGGCTTGGTCACGCGGAGTCTTCGCCGACCGTCGCCAACAGCGCCAAGCCGACTTCGAGGCATCCCGGCGCGAAGCCTGGGCCAAAGACCTGGAGGACAGCCCGCTGGAGTACCGCAGCCTCATCGGACGCCTTGACATCACCACGACCGACGACGACCCCGAGGCCGACGAGGAGTACATGGACCTCTCGGCATACGAGAACGGATGGCAGGAGGGCATCCAATGACCATCGGCTTCCAGCCCAATCTGCTCGACGATTGGCACACCAACTCGCCCGCACCCATACGGCCACCTCAGGTGATCGGCGAACTCGGTGAGGTCGACTCCTTCGTCCACTACGTCTACGCGATGCCGTTCATCCATACTCCCGATGCCGTTCGCGTCCGCCGTGCCATCGAGGAGATCCAGAGCTTCAACGCAACCAGACCCCTGGGCGCCCGGCGGCTGGTGGTCATCGACGGCCCAGCTCACTTCGGTAAGACCACTCTGGTCCTGCACACGGCCCTGGCCCAAGCCCGCGCCGTCTGGGCACAGGAAGAGCGGCAGGAACGGCGTCCTCACTCCATCCCGTGGGCTTACGTGAACGCCACCTCCGGGGGCGAGGGCCGATCCGTCGCCGGGGCGATCGCCGGGTTCTGCCACCTCCCTCCGCCGTCGTCGCGTCCCACCCTCGCGCAGTACCTCCAACAGCTCGCCCACACCAGCAAGCCCATGGGACTCCACACGGTCTTCGTCGATGACATCCACGCCCTGCGAAGCTTCGGTGGACGCGACGCCCGTTCTCTGGCGGACTCCATCAAGGCTCTCGTTACCGGCCTCCCGCTGACCCTGGTCCTGGCAGGCATCGAACTCCGCCGCCACCCGCTGTTCGTCGACAACGGTCGGGACCGCATCACCGCCGCCCAACTCCTCAACCGCAGCCACTGGGTACGACTACGCCCCTGGCCCAGCCACGACGAGGCGGGACACATCCATGAGGACTGGCTCAGACTGATCGCCCACGTGAGCGAGTACGTGGCTCTTCCGCGCGGCCCCAAGCAGAACCGGCTCCACACCCGGGCAGCAATCGACTACCTGGTCAGCGGTGTCGACGGTCGACCCGGCACGGCCATCGAGTGGCTCCTCCGCGCCGCCGCGTGGGCGGCCACCAACGACAAGCCCCTCGACCGCAGCGCCCTCGTGGCCACGAAACCGGGGGCCAGGTGATCCGACCGTTGCCCTTCCGGATCGAACCCGCCCCCGGCGAGGCCTGGCACGGCTATCTACGCCGCGCCGCCGCAGCCCTGGGCGTCCAGCACCCCCTCACCCTGTTGGCCCCGTTCTTGCCCACCGATCGCCACGCAACCCACGGCTTCCGGGCACGCAGGAGCATCGGCATCGCCGCACGACCGGAGACATACGAACGGCTCGGGCACCACTTCCACCTCGAGGACCACGAGATCCGCGGCATGTTCCTCGAACGCTACTCAACCATCTCCTCCCGCTGGGACGCGGTGGACCGTGAACGCCTCGATCCACTGACCCGCGGCGAGGAGTCGACCGTGTGGGCCCCGGCCGTGCGAAGCCACCGGACACTGATGCACTGCCCGGCCTGCCGGACTCAGGCGCCCCAGTACTGGGCTCTGAGATGGCTGTCCACATGTCAGGTCATCTGCACCGAGCACGCACAATGGCTGGCGCCGGTGACCGACTGGGGCACCAAGCCCGCGTCGTCCGACGACGTGGCGATCCAAGCTCACATCTTGGCCGTCCTGGCCGGGGACAGTGAATCCGTCCCGTGGACAGAACCCGAGACCTTCATCTCCGATCTCCTGATCATCGCCACCCGCTGGAGCGGTCGACAGGACACGTTCGACACCCTGATTCCTGCTGGTCGACACGTCCTCAGCCGACCCGGGACCACCCGGATTCCCGACGAAGTCCGCTGCCCCATCGAACGTCGCGTTGCGCAGAACCGCACCACCCGCGACCTCAACTTCGCCTGGGGAGATCCGCTACGCAGCCGCGTGATCCTCGACCTCGCGACCCTCCCCGACCCACCCCACTACGCCGTCCTCGTGCGCTACCGGGAACCACCCATCGAAGCCGTGACCGGTCTCTCACACGATCCGGCCCACTACCCCGAACTCCTGCCCCTGAACCTGTACATGCCAGACCTCGCACTCACCTGCGGCGACATCCCAATCAACCGAGGACGCGCCCTGTGCGCCGCCGCCGTCTGGCAACTGGGCATCGGCACCCCGTGGGGGCACGGCCAGGCCCGCACCCAACCCATGCGCCCCCTCGCCCACCTCCAGGCCGCCCTCGAACAAGCAGGACGCCTCGAAGACTTCTGGCAGCAGATCACCCACGCGGCACACGCACTCGCAGCGCAGGCGATCGACTACCGCGCCAGACACGAGGCCCTCACACCCGAGACCATCTCGGCGGTCGCGGGCGGCGCTCCCGCGCTCCACCGCCGCGACGTCGAACTGTGGCTCCACCTGCACTGGGCCTGCCGACGCCATCGACAGCGACCCGAATCGGCCGACCTCCTGGCGTTCCACACCGAACACGGCGAGCGACTCGAAGCACTCGCCACGCAAGCCACGGAAGACTCATGAACCTTCCCATCCGACTGCTGCCAGGCGCCGGCGAGAGCTTCGGCTCCTACATACGCCGAACCGCCCACGCCCTCGGAACCACCCCCCGCATGCTCACCACCAGCTTGGACCTCACCCCAGGCGAGACCAACAGCCTGCTCCTCGACCCCGCCACCACCCACCGCATCGCAGAACGCCTCGGGCTCCGCACGAGCGAAATCGACGACCTCCACGCGACACGATGGCACCCCACCGTCCTCAACCTCAGACTCCTGGGACACCCCCAGCGGGTCCATCGCCCTTGGATCGACACCCTCAACACCAGATTCTGCCCCGGGTGCCTCACCGAAAAGGGCTACTGGCGACTCGAATGGCGCCTGCGCTGGATCTGCACCTGCGACGACCACGAGATCTGGCTTCACGACCACTGTCCCCACTGCGGAAGCACCCAACGCGACGATGCCTGGGCGCCACGTGCCACCACGCCCGTCAGCTGTCTCTCCTGCGCGAAGCCCCTCACAGAGGCGACCCCCGAGGAAGCAGACCTCGACGCACGCCGACGAACCTACGCCGGACAGAGACTGCTGGCCGAGGAGGACAGCACCATCGCCGGCTACCCCGTACCGGCAGACACCGCCCTCAGGGGATGGCGGCAGAGCATCGCCATCCAGCGCACCCTCCAACGCGACCATCATCGCCACTCCGTAGAACACTGGACGGCGCACGAAGCCGACCGTGCCCTCGAACAAGCCTGGCCACTCATCGCCGCCCCCGACCCCGCAACCGCAGCCGCGGTTCTCCGACGGTGGATGCTGGCCTACCAACGACCCTGGCCATTCAGCGCCGCACAGGTGTCAACCTTCATCTTGCCGCTGCGTCACATCTTGGACGACGTTCGAGCGATCTGGGGAGCTCGGGGCCCGTGAACGGTGCTTCGTCCCGCGACTGTGGGTCCAGACAGCCAACGCCATTGACGCACCTGCCCTAACCGGCGACTCACCAGTGCGATTGGCCTCAATGTTGTCCAACGTGGCTTCTGCCGCGCGGTAGCGTCGGATTCGTGCGGATGCTGTTGACCGAGAGCACCAGCCTGACGCTTCGCAAACCGCTGACGGTCCTCCGCCGGGCTGGCCACGGATACTACCGCTGCGGGCGCGCAGGGCGCCCAACTGTCCTTGATGCCGACGGTCGCCGTCTTCTACCGGAGCATCTTCCTGTCACCGTCGACGTAGTCGAACGGTGCTGCCATCACTCCAGCAGTCACCGAGAAGGTGCAGGTAGCCACCACCGGGGCAGGCCTAAAGAAACGCAGCTCTGAGGCGACTACTAGGTGAGTCCAGCCGAGGGCTGGGGAAAGGAGAAAAGGTGATGGTCGAGCCACCACCAAGCCAGGTCCAACCCGACCTGGCAGCGTTATACGTACGACATCGAGAAGTGCTGTGGCGAGTCGCCCAGAGCCGGCTGCCGAAGCATTTGAGCCATCGGACAGAGGATGTAATCCAGGACGTCTTCGCGAAGCTGTTGGAGAAGCCGCCCACGCAGCTGATCAACAACTGGGAGTCCTATCTGGTCACCCTCGTACGCCGACATGCCATCACGGTCTGCCGCAAGGAGCGCGACGATCGGCATGGCGAGCTACCTGCCGAGGATGGGGCTGCCTTCGCCGTGGGCGACGGTTTAGCAGAGCGTGCTGAGGCGCAGGTGGTTGGGCAAGCATTGTCGCGGGTAGAGCCGCGACGCCGACACGTCTTGGAGCGGGTGGTAATTGCCGACCGTCCCGCGAAGGAGGTCGCCGCTGAGATGGGGATCAGTGAGGGCCGGATCAGCGTGCTGAAGAAGGAAGGCCTGCAGCAATTGAAGAGCGAGTTGGAACAACAGACAGGAGTGGCATCATGAGCAGTGCAGAGGATCTGGCAGTCCTGGTGGACGCCCTGGTGAATGATCCGTGGATGCCGCGACCGGAATCAGTGTCGGAAGTCGAGTGGGCTGAGGCTCAGTCTCTGGCCGAGGTGGAGAAGTTGCTGGGCGCCCAAGGTGCGCCCGCTTTGGAACACGACCCAGTGGCGGCCATGTTGGGGCTACGCCCGGTTCCTGCACTGGTGCTGGACGGCCCCGCCATGAAGCGACTTCGCGGGAAGCTGTCGGTCAGCGAGGTGGCGAACCGCCTGCAGGCCTACGGCTGGGAGGTATCGGCAGCCGACGTGCGGTCGTGGCAGAACAGCTCGGCGGCGGTGGCGTTGGCTCCGGCGCTGATGGAGCGCATCGCGGCTGTGTTGGGCTCCACCGTCGAGGCGATCACTCGAGAGACCGGATCGATGGTTGACCCGGCCATCGCCAGCGATCCCCGCTGGGAGTCGATCGTCGAGCGGCTGGCGGCAGTGTTGCGGGTGGCTTGGGCTCAAGCCGAGATACGACTGGCTGGTGCGATGACGGCAGCGGCCTACCGGCATGAAGCACCGGACTCGTTCCTGGAGGCGGCCGACGCGTACGTGACGCGGCTGGAGCGGTCCCGTGAAGCCTGACCGGCTTGTCGAAGAGGTGTTGGCACAGCTGGCCCCGGAGCGTCGTCGCCGTGCCCGCGACGACGTCCGGGCCTTGCTCGAGGACGATCTTGATTTTCAAGTTACTGAACTCGCAGCGATCACCGATCAGCGTCCCGGACACGGGTCGTGTGACGGCGTGTCCTTCGTCAAGGACCGACACATCTTGTTCCGCCCGACAGAGAGCCGGCGGCAGAACTTCACCTTGGCGCACGAGCTCGGCCACGTCCTGGTGCACGACTGCGACGCAGCACAAGACTGGCTTGCGGACCTGCCCGAGGAGGAGGCAGGCCCCCGCGAGGAGTGGATGTGCGACCAGATCGCCCAACGGATCCTGCTTCCTGACGAGATACTGGACCAGTTCAGCGTGCCCATCAGCGCCACCGGTGTGGTGGACCTTTTCGAGGCCTCGCAGGCGAGCATGGCGGTCTGCGCGATCGCGCTGAGCCGGCGCCTCATGGGACCGGCCGGGATCGTCCTGATCAACATCGAACGGGGAGAGGTCGACCTGGCCTGCGTTCAGCCCGACAGCGAGCGGGGCTGGCCGGCCAGCTTTCCTTGGCGTCGCCAGCTTCTCCCCGAGGGCCATCCCCTGCAGCGGCTGCGTGACGGCTCCGAACTCGATGCTCGACGGCGGATGACCTGGACCACACCGTGGGGAGATCAGGCCCCCTACTACGTCGACGCGTGCCGCCACTACGGGCAAATTGTAGCGATCTTCGCCGACCGCGACCTCTGGGGCAGCGAGCAGTTGCATCTGGATGGGCCTCGCGAGTACCGACGAGGATTCTTGGGCGAGTTGACCTGTTGCGGCAAGACCCATCAAGTCTCGACATTCCCCTGCCCGGACTGCAACGGCTTCTACTGCCCAAGCTGCAAGCAGTGCCAATGCGACAAGCGGGCCGCGAGCGAGCTCCTGTGCAGCCGCTGCTTCCAGCGCAAGCAGCGGCACCTGGTGGGCACCGACGGGATCTGCGTCGACTGTCAGTGAGGCAGCCCTAAAGAAACCTGCGGCTGAGGCGACTACCAGGCAGAAGGGACCACAAGGGTCCAGCGGACACTCGGATCGATGTCTGCTCCGTTCGCAACGCAAGGAGAACCTCATGCCTCACAACGCCAACAGCCACACCACCGTCATCGTCAACACGCGGCCGCGGACTTGGACCAACAACAAGATCAGCTACGAACAGGTCGTGGCGTTGGCCTACCCCGACGACACCCCCAACCCCGACATCACCTACACCGTCCGGTACAGCCGAGGCCACGACGGCCACGGCACCGGGACACTCACTTCCGCCAAGACCGTCGCCGTCAAGAAGGGAATGGTCTTCGATGTCGTCCGCACCGTTCGCTCGTGAGCCCGACCTGCAGCGACTCGTCCAGGAGGGCTACAGGCTCTCGTTGGACAACAACTGGCTGATCGTTCACCACGTGCCCTACGTCACCGCCACCCACACGGTCGCCTACGGCCAGCTGGCCTACCCGGTGACCTACTCCGGTGACCGGATCCTGCCGCAATGCGCCCACGAGCTGTGGCTGGTGGGCGACCAGCCCCACAGCGCCAGCGGCCAACCGCTGATCCTGGCCAGCACCAATCCACGCGAGATTCGACCCGGGCTCTCCGCCAACTACATGCTCTCGTCCAAGCCCATGCCGGAAGGCGTGTACCCCGATCAGTACGCCAAGGTCACAGAATACGTGCGGGTCCTTTCCCACGAAGCGCTTGCACTGGACCCGACAGTGACCGCCACTCCCGGCCCCGACTGGGATGTCGACGCTCCCCAAGACGATGTCTTCGTCTACCCCGACACTGCCACCTCACGGGCCGCTCTCGGACGCCTCAACGCGCTGTTTCGCGGCCTCAAGATCGGCATCGTGGGGCTAGGTGGCACCGGAGGATACGTTCTGGATCAGGTCGCGAAGACACCGGTGGCCCAGATCCGCCTGATCGACGGCGACCGCTTCGAGAACCACAACGCCTTCCGAGCTCCCGGAGCAGCCCGCCTCGCCACCCTCCAGGCGCACCCGTTCAAGGTCGAGTACTTCGCCGAGTTGTACGGAAACATGCGCCGAGCGATCCAGCCCCACGCCGAGTACCTGCAATCCACCAACCTCAACCTGCTCGACGGTCTCGACTTCGTGTTCCTCTGCTCCGACGACCCGCACGGCAAGACGGCAATCATCACCTACCTTGAAGGCCATCAGACCGGCTTCATCGACGTCGGCATGGGAATCGAAGAGGTGGACGGACGGCTCACCGGACTGCTCCGGACCACCACCAGCACACCCGACCACCGCGATCATGTGCACTTGCTCGACCGGATCCCGCAAGGAGCCGGGGGAGGGGAGGACTATGGCCGGAATATCCAAATCGCCGACCTCAACGCCCTCAACGCTCTCATGGCCGTGATTCGGTGGAAGCGGCACCTCGGCTTCTATGCCGGCGACCGGGAGGGCTTCTGCACCTACTCGATCTACACCAACGAGATCTCCAACGAAGACTTCGCATGAGCCGCCCGATGCCAGCGAGCCGCCTCGACCCAGTGTTCGTGGACCGCTTCCCAG
>RRZU012190395.1_pt1 | contig 11550 bp, 8 predicted proteins | sample 2165561 | NCBI WGS metagenome assembly RRZU01 (sample SAMN10456909, study PRJNA506462) | wastewater metagenome | isolation source: wastewater sludge | place: USA: Moscow, Idaho | reverse complement strand
CGCGGCTCGAACTCGAACACCACCTTGCCCTCCTTGCGGTCGTAGGTCAGGAAGGCCTTGAAGGCGCGGCGGGTCTTGTTCGAGATGAAGCCCTCGAGCAGGTCGGTCTTGCCGGTGGCCAGCAGCTTCGTCACCTGCGCCGGCTCGATGGTCTGCTGCAGGATGACCTTGCCGGTCTTGAAGTCGCAGGTCGCGGCGGTGCCGACCGAGCGCTCGCAGACATAGTTGCTGCCGTGCTCGTGCACCGGGCTGCCGCACTTCGGGCAGGCGCCCAGCGAGGGCTGGCCGGACAGGTCGACCGGCTCGGCCGCCTCCTCGGCCTCCTTGCGCGCGTCGTCGCCGAAGTCGAACTCCAGCTTCCAGCGGCCGGGCACGGTGTCGTCGTTGACCAGCTTCAGCTCGGCGGTGAAGGGCCAGCCGGCCTTGGAGCGGAAGCCCTCGAGCGGGCCGATGTGGTGATCGCGCAGGAAGGTCTCGGCCTCGTGCAGCTCGAAGCTGCGCCCGCCGGGAATCTTGCCGATCGAGAAGCCGCAGCCCGCCTCATGGCCCTCGGCGGCGGCGCCCTGGCCGTGGCCGGTGCAGGCGAAGCGGCGGTAGTTCTCCTTGATCACGCCGCCGCAGTTCGGGCAGGGCGCGGCCAGCGTCGCGTAGTCGCCCGGAATGGTGTCGCGGTCGTATTCCTTGGCCTTGACGACGATGCGCCGCGCCATGTCGGCGATGGCGTGCATGAACTGCTCGCGGCTGAGCTGCCCCTTCTCCATCTGCGCGAGCTGCTGCTCCCACTGGCCGGTCAGCTCGGGCTTGGTCAGGTCCTCCACCGCCAGGCCGCGCAGCAGCGTCATCAGCTGGAAGGCCTTGGCGGTCGGCACCAGGTCGCGGCCGTCGCGCAGCAGGTACTTCTCGGTGATCAGGCCTTCGATGATGGCCGCGCGGGTGGCCGGCGTGCCCAAGCCCTTCTCCTGCATCGCGGCCTTGAGCTCCTCGTCCTCGACCAGCTTGCCCGCACCTTCCATCGCGCTCAGCAGCGTCGATTCGTTGTAGCGCGCCGGCGGCTTGGTGCGCAGCGCCGACAGCGCCACCTCCTCGGCCACCACCGTCTCGCCCGGACGCACCGCGACCAGGCTGGCGTCCTCGCCGGCGGCTTCCTTGCCGTAGACCGCCAGCCAGCCCGGGTTGACCAGCACCTTGCCGTTGGTCTGGAAATGGTGCGTCTGGCCGGCCGCCTCGACCTGCGTCACCCGGGTGGTGACCATGAACTCGGCCGACGGGTAGAACACCGCGATGAAGCGCTTGACCACCAGGTCGTAGAGCTTGGCCTCGATCTCGGTCAGCGCCTTCGGGGCCTGCAGCGTCGGGATGATCGCGAAGTGGTCCGAGATCTTGCTGTTGTCGAAGATGCGCTTGGTCGGCTTGACATAGCCGGCGCTCAGCGCCTTGCCGGCGTGGCGCGACAGCTCCTGCAGCGGCCCCGGCATCGACTCGGCGGCGATCATCTCCAGCGTCTGCTTCGCCACGCTCACATAGTCCTCGGGCAGCGCGCGCGCGTCGGTCCGCGGGTAGGTCAGCACCTTGTGCTTCTCGTAGAGCGCCTGCGCGATCGACAGCGTGGTCTTGGCCGAGAAGCCGAAGCGCGAGTTGGCCTCGCGCTGCAGCGTCGTCAGGTCATACAGCAGCGGGCTGGCCTGGGTGCTGGGCTTGGCCTCCTCGCGCACCGTGCCGCTGCGCGAGCGCACCGCCTGCGCGATGGCCTCGGCCTCGGCCTGCGTCCACAGGCGGTCGGCGCGGCGCTCGGCATCGTCGTCCTTCCTGAACTTCGGATCGAACCACTTGCCCTCGTAGACGCCGGCCTCGGCACCGAACTCCGCGCGCACTTCCCAGTAGTCGCGCGCGACATGCTTGCGGATCTTCTCCTCGCGCTCGACCATGATGGAGAGCGTCGGCGTCTGCACCCGCCCGACGGTGGTCAGGAAGAAGCCGCCGTCGCGCGAGTTGAACGCGGTCATCGCGCGGGTGCCGTTGATGCCCACCAGCCAGTCGGCCTCGGAGCGGCTGCGCGCCGCGTCCGCCAGGCCGCGCATGTCGGCGTCCGAGCGCAGCTTCTGGCAGCCGTCGCGGATGGCCTGCGGCGTCATGCTCTGCAGCCACAGCCGGCTCACCGGCTTGCTGCCGACCTTGGCGCCCAGCGCGTACTGCTCGATCAGCCGGAAGATCAGCTCGCCCTCGCGGCCCGCGTCGCAGGCGTTGATCAGCGCGGTCACATCCTTGCGCTTGACCAGCTTGACCACCGCGCTCAGGCGGCTCTTGGTCTTGTCGATCGGCGCCAGCTCGAAGTGCGGCGGCAGCACCGGCAGGTGCGCGAAGCTCCACTTGCCGCGCTTGACGTCGAACTCCTCCGGCGCCTTGATCTCGACGAGGTGGCCGACGGCCGAGGTCACGACGAACTGGTCGCCCTCGAAATGGTCGTCGTGCTTCTCGAACTTGCCATACACGGGTGTCAGCGCGCGCACGATGTCCTGCGCGACCGACGGCTTCTCGGCGATGACGAGTGACTTGCTCATGATGAGTTGATGCTGATCGAAACCTGTCGAAACCTGCAGCCCCGACCGACTCCCCGTCAGGCTGCTTCATACAATCGGCGCTATACGCGCACGCATGCACGCATCCGCATGCACATGCGCACACCCGCACGCGCCCACACATCCAATCTAACCAGAACTCGCGCCGCCATGCCGTCGATGAAAGAACCGGCCCCAGCGCGCCCGCGCCGGCGCATCCAGGTGCGCCGCTCCGGCGTGCACGGCCGCGGCGTCTTCGCCGAAGTGGCGATCGCGCAGGGCGAGATCATCCTGGAATACGCCGGCGAGGTGATCGACTGGGACGAGGCCCTGCGACGCCATCCGCGCGATCCGTCCGACCCGAACCATACCTTCTACTTCCACCTCGAGGACGGCCGGGTCATCGACGGCGGCGTGCGCGGCAACTCCGCGCGCTGGATCAACCATGCCTGCGAGCCCAACTGCGAGAGCGAGGAGCAGGCCGGGCGCATCTTCATCCGCGCGCTGCGCGACATCGCCGCCGGCGAGGAGCTGTCCTTCGACTACCGGCTCGTGATCGATGGCCGCCACACCCCGAAACTGAAGAAAGCCTACGCCTGCCACTGCGGATCGCCGAAGTGCCGCGGTACGATGCTCGGCCCGAAGCGCTGAAACCGAGCGCTGAGCTGCTTGCCCCCGATCCCCCCGACATCCTCATGAACCGACCGCTGCACTGGGACCCCGAAACGCTGTGGCAGACGCTGGAGCCGCTGGCACCGGGACTGAGCGTCGAGATCCTGCCGGAGACCGGCTCGACCAGCACCGCGCTGCTCGAGCGCAGCCGCCGGGGACTCACCGAGCCCTGCCTGCTGCTGGCCGAGCGCCAGACCGCCGGGCGCGGCCGGCTCGGCCGCTCCTGGTGGTCGGATGCGGCGCCCGGCAGCGCGCTGACCTTCTCGCTGGGCCTGCGGCTGGCGCCGGCCGACTGGAGCGGGCTGTCGCTGGTGGTCGGCCTGACGCTGGCCGAGGCGCTGGATCCGGCGGGCGAGCATCTCGGCCTGAAATGGCCCAACGACCTGTGGCTGCGCGGCCAGGACCGCAAGCTCGGCGGCCTGCTGATCGAGGTCGCGCCGCTGGCCGATGCGCTCAGCGCGCAGGAGCGCTGGCTGGTGATCGGCGTCGGCCTGAACATCGCGCCGCTGCCGGCCGGCACCGCCGACCCGGCGCTGTTCCGCACCGGCCACGCCGGGCTGCAGGAGATCGACCCGGCGCTGGACGCACCGGCGGCGCTGCACCGCGTCGCCGCGCCGCTGCTGCGCGCGGTGCTGGACTTCGGCGCACAGGGCGGCGCGGCCGCGCTGGCGCGCTTCGCCACGCGCGACGTGCTGGCCGGGCGCCGGGTGCAGGTCGGCGAGCTGGCCGGCATCGCCAGCGGCATCGCCCATGACGGCGCGCTGCTGCTGCGCGACGAGGCCGGCCGGCTGCAGGTGGTCCACAGCGGCGAAGCGAGCGTGCGGCCATGCTGAGACCGCTGGTGGTGATGCTGCTGGCGGCCAACATCGGCTTCTGGGCCTGGTCGCAGGGCGCGCTCGACGGCCTGACCGGCGTGCCGCACGACAGCGACCGCGAGCCGCAGCGCCTGGCCGCGCAGATCGCGCCGGAGCGGCTGGAGATCCTGCGCACCGAGCTGCCGGCCTCCGCCGCCAGCGCCGCGTCCGCAGCGCACGGCGCGGCGTCGGCCGCATCGGCCACGGCCGCAACCGCCACAGCCGCCGCGTCATCCGCCGCCTCGACGGTTGCCGCGGCTTCCACACCGCCTGCCGAAGCCAGCGCCGCCGCGCTCACCCCGCCGACGGCCGTGCCGGTGCCGCCCCCCGCGCCGGTGCCGACCGTCTGCCTGGAGGCCGGCCCCTTCAATGCCGCCGAATGGCGCACCGCCCAGGCCGCGCTGCGCCGGGTGCTCGACGACAGCAGCTGGACGCTGACCAGCCGCGAGAAGGCCGGCACCTGGATGGTCTATGTCGGCCCGTACAAGAGCCGCGAGATCATGGCGCGCCGCGCCGACCAGCTGCGCCAGCTCGAGATCGCCTTCGAGGAGGCGCGCGACCTGCCCGACGAATACATTCCCGGCTTCGTCTTCGGCCGCTACGGCGTCGAGGCCGATGCCCGCGCGCTGCAGACCCGCCTGACCTCGCAGAAGATCCGCTATGTGCGGGTGGTGCCGCTGGTGCGGCCCGCCGTCAGCCACACCGTGCGCATCCCGAAGGTCGACCCGGCCATGCGCGCCCGGCTGGCCGCGCTCAAGCCGCGCCTGAGCGGCAACGCCTTCGAGCCCTGCGGGCGCTGAAGGCATGAAAAAGGGCTCCCGAGGGAGCCCTTCGTTCATCCGCAGCGGCAGCGGATCGCCGCCGCGCCCGGCGATCAGCCGGCGATGACGCGCGCCATTTCCAGGCACTTGTTCGAGTAGCCCCACTCGTTGTCGTACCAGGACACGACCTTCACGAAGGTCTTGTCCAGCGCGATGCCGGCTTCGGCGTCGAACACCGAGGTGCAGCTCTCGCCGCGGAAGTCGGTCGCGACGACCTTGTCTTCCGTGTAGCCCAGCACGCCCTTCATCGCGCCTTCCGACGCGGCCTTCATGGCGGCGCAGATGTCGGCGTAGGAGGCTTCCTTGTCCAGCTCGACGGTCAGGTCGACGACCGACACGTCCGAGGTCGGCACGCGGAAGGCCATGCCCGTCAGCTTGCCCTTGAGCACCGGCAGCACGACGCCGACGGCCTTGGCGGCACCGGTCGACGACGGGATGATGTTCTCGAGGATGCCGCGGCCGCCGCGCCAGTCCTTGTTGGACGGGCCGTCGACGGTCTTCTGGGTCGCGGTGGCGGCGTGCACGGTGGTCATCAGGCCGCGCTTGATGCCGAAGCTGTCGTTCAGCACCTTGGCGACCGGCGCCAGGCAGTTGGTGGTGCACGAGGCGTTCGAGATGATCGCCTGGCCGGCGTAGGTCTCGTGGTTGACGCCGTAGACGAACATCGGGGTGTCGTCCTTCGACGGGGCCGACAGGATGACCTTCTTCGCGCCGGCCTTCAGGTGGGCCTCGGCGGTTTCCTTGGTCAGGAACAGGCCGGTCGACTCGATGACGATGTCGGCGCCGACTTCGTCCCACTTCAGCTCGGCCGGGTTCTTCACCGCGGTCAGGCGGATCGGCTTGCCGTTGACGACCAGGGTGTTGCCCTCGACGGCGACGTCACCCTTGAAGCGGCCGTGCACCGAGTCGTACTTGAGCATGTACGCCAGGTAGTCCGGCTCCAGCAGGTCGTTGATGCCGACGATCTCGATGTCGTTGGCGAAGTTCTGCACCGCAGCGCGGAACACCATGCGGCCGATGCGGCCAAAACCGTTGATACCGATCTTGATGGTCATGGAAGGACTCCTGGGTAAGAAAAACCGGAACTAGCCTGGAAAATTCGGGCAAATCGATCGAGTGTCAGCCCGAAAGCGTCACTTGCCGAGGACTTTCCGCACGGTGGCCACGACGTTGTCCGTCGTGAAGCCGAAGTGCTGGAACAGCACGCCGGCCGGGGCCGACTCGCCGTAGGTGTCGATGCCGATCACCGCCGCGCAGCCGTACTTCCACCAGAAGTCGGTCACGCCGGCCTCGACGGCGATGCGCGGCACGCCCTCGGGCAGCACCTCGGACTTGTACTTGACGCTCTGGCGATCGAAGACGGTGGTCGAGGGCATCGAGACCACGCGCACCGCGATGCCGTCCTTGGCCAGCTCGGCCTGGGCGGCCACCGCCAGCTGCACTTCCGAGCCGGTGGCGACGATGACGGCGGCCGGGGCCTTGTCGTCCTTCTTCTTGAAGCCGATGTCCGACGGGTTGGACAGCACGTAGGCGCCCTTGGTGATCTCGTCGGCGCCGGTCTTGGCGGCGTAGGGCAGGTTCTGGCGGCTCAGCAGCAGCGCGCTGGGGCGGTTGCGGTTGGCCAGCGCCATCGTCCAGGCCACCGCGGTCTCGCAGGTGTCGGCCGGGCGCCAGACGTCCAGGCCCGGGATCAGGCGCAGCGAGGCGGCGTGCTCGACCGACTGGTGGGTCGGGCCGTCCTCGCCCAGACCGATCGAGTCGTGGGTGAAGACATGGACCACGCGCTGCTTCATCAGCGCGGCCATGCGGATGGCGTTGCGGCTGTAGTCGCTGAAGGTCAGGAAGGTGCCGCCGTAGGGGATGAAGCCGCCGTGCAGCGCGATGCCGTTCATGATCGCGGCCATGCCGAACTCGCGCACGCCGTAGTTGATGTGGCGGCCACCGACGCCGGCCTCGTTCTTCACGACCGCGCCGGTCTCGTCGAAGCGCAGGTTGGGCGTCGACTTGGTGTTGGTCAGGTTCGAGCCGGTCAGGTCGGCCGAGCCGCCCAGCAGCTCGGGCAGCTTCGCGGTGAAGTGCTCCAGCGCGATCTGGCTGGCCTTGCGGCTGGCGACCGTCTCGGCCTTCTCGTGCGCGGCGGCGACGGCCTCGACCGAGATGTCGGCGAAGTTGTCCGGCAGGTCGCCGGCCATGCGGCGCTCGAACTCGACCGCCAGCGCGGGAAAGTCGCGCACGTACAGCGAGTAGCGGTCTTCCCACTCGGCCTGGGCGGCGGCGCCGGCCTCGCGGCAGTCCCAGGCGGCGGCGACGTCGGCGGGAATGGTGAACGGCTCGGCCGACCAGCCGATGGCCTCGCGGGTCAGCGCGATCTCGGCGGCGCCCAGCGGCTCGCCGTGGGCCTTCGAGGTGTTGGCGCGGTTCGGCGAGCCCTTGCCGATGTGGGTCTTGCAGACGATCAGCGTCGGCTTGTCGGCGCTTTGCTTGGCCTGGGCGATCGCGGCGTCGACCGCGTCGATGTCATGGCCGTCGACCGGGCCGATGACGTTCCAGCCGCAGGCGGCGAAGCGCTGCGGGGTGTTGTCGATGAACCAGGGCGCGACCTGGCCGTCGATCGAGATGCCGTTGTCGTCGTACAGCGCAATCAGCTTGTTCAGCTTCCAGGCGCCGGCCAGCGCGACCGCCTCGTGGCTGATGCCCTCCATCAGGCAGCCGTCGCCCAGGAAGGCGTAGGTGCGGTGGTCGACGATGACGTGACCTTCGCGGTTGAACTCCGACGCCAGCAGCTTCTCGGCCAGCGCCATGCCCACGGCATTGGTGATGCCCTGGCCCAGCGGGCCGGTGGTGGTCTCGACGCCGGGGGTGATGCCCACCTCGGGGTGGCCGGCGGTCTTGCTGTGCAGCTGGCGGAAGTTCTTCAGCTCCTGCAGCGGCAGGTCGTAGCCGGTCAGATGCAAGAGGGCGTAGATCAGCATCGAGCCGTGGCCGTTGGAGAGCACGAAACGGTCGCGGTTCGCCCAATGCGGGTTGACGGGGTTGTGCGAGAGGTGCTGGCCCCATAGCGCCACGGCCATGTCGGCCATGCCCATGGGGGCGCCGGGGTGGCCCGAGTTGGCTTGTTGAACGGCGTCCATTGCGAGTGCGCGGATTGCATTCGCCATTTGTTGTGCGTTGGCCATGTAAGGCGGCTCCACTGAAGAAGGGGTTAGGAGGCTGTGGGACTTGGAAATCGCCGGCTGCAAATCGACCGCAGCGGCCCATTTTTCACCGTCTTCTTGCCCAATAGCTGGGCTATTGGGCTGCAAATCCGGCAAAAACTGTGCTCGCTGGGGCCGATTTTCGCTTTCGGCGCTCCAAGTCCGACAGCCTCCTACGGAAAAACCCGCTATTTTACCGGCGCGACTTATGGCGCACTGACATGGGGGCGCTGGCGGTAGGGCGATGCACTACAGTGCGGCCATGCACATACAGCCACCCGCCCTGCTCCTGGCCGCCGGCCGTGGCGAGCGCATGCGCCCGCTGACCGACCACACCCCCAAGCCGCTGCTGGCGGTACAGGGGCTGCCGCTGCTGCAGTGGCATCTGCAGGCGCTGGCCCAGGCCGGCGTGGCGCGCGCGGTCATCAACACCGCCTGGCTGGGCGAGCAGATCAGTGACAGATTTTCAAGCTTTTTTGTACCGAAAGGCGCACTGGATAAGCGCAAGCAGCTATCAATTTCATACTCTCACGAGGGCCTGGACTTTGGCTGCGCGCTGGAGACGGCCGGCGGCATAGCGCGCGCCCTGCCGCGCCTGGGCCCCATCTTCTGGCTGGCCGCGGGCGATGTGTTTGCGCCCGACTTCCGTTTTGCCGCCGCCGCCGCCAAGCGCTTTGCCGCCGGCGATGCACTGGCCCATCTGTGGCTGGTGAAGAACCCCGAGCACAACCCGCGCGGCGACTTCGGCCTGTCGGCGGACGGACTGGCCCTGAACCTGCCCGCCGATCACCCCGGGCCGCGCCATACCTACAGCACCATTGCCCTGCTGCGCGCCGAGCTGTTCGCCGCGCCCTGGTGCGACATCCCCGCCGGCAACCCCGCCGGCCTGGCCGCGCCGCTGGCGCCGCTCTTGCGCCGCGCCATGGATGCCGGGCGCGTCACGGCGGAGCTGTACACCGGGCGCTGGACCGACGTGGGCGCGCCCGAGCGCCTGGCGACGCTGAACGCCGAGACGCCCACGCCCGGGTAGCCGCCATGCGCTACGAGCTCTCGGATCTGCGCCTGTTCCTGGAGATCGCCCAGGCGCGCAGCCTGACGGCCGGCGCCGCCGCCGTGTTCATCACGCCCTCGGCCGCCAGCTACCGGCTGAAGAACCTGGAGCAGGCGCTGGGCACGGCACTGTTCGAGCGCACGCCGCGCGGCATGGACCCTACCCCCGCGGGCGAGGCCATGCTGGCCCATGTGCGCGAGCTGTTCGAGGGCATTGAGCGCATGCAGGGCGACGTGAGCCGCTTCGTCTCGGGCGTGAAGGGCCAGGTGCGGCTGGCCGCCAACAGCAGCTCGCTCAATGGCTTCGTCACGCCGACCCTGGGGCGCTTCCTGGTGGCCTACCCCGGGATAGACGTGGAGATAGAGGAGCGCCAGAGCGAGGCCATCCCCGCGGCAGTGCTGGCGCGCGAGGCCGATGTCGGCATCTTCGCCGGCCCCTCGGATGTGCAGGGCCTGGTCACCCATGCCTACGCCGTGGATCGCCTGGTCATCGCCGCGCCGGCTGGCCATGTGCTGGCCGCGCACCAGCGCATACGCCTGGGCGCGGCGCTGGACTTCGACTTTGTCTGCATGGCGCGCGCCAGCAGCAACTACCTGTTCCTGCGCGATAGCGCGCAAAGGCTGGGCAAGACCGTGCGCGCGCGCCTGCATGGCCACAGCTTCGACGCCGTGCTGGCGCTGGTGGCCGCGGGCGTGGGTATCGCGCTGGTGCCCAGCAGCGTGCTGGGTGGGCGCTGGCAGGCGAACCCACTGGCCATCATCGAGTTGGATGAGCTCTGGGCCCTGCGGCGCCTGAGCCTGGTGGTGCGCAAGGATGCGCGCCTGCCGGGCTTCATCACGGAGTTCGTGAGCTTCCTGCTCGATGACCCGCAGGTGGCGGTGACGCGCGCATCCGGCTGATCTACTGCCGATTTCGAAATCCTTCAAGACAGCCTTCGAATCTTTCTGATGGCCCGATGCGGCGGTGCTTCCTACACTGGCCCGACGCTGACACCACAGTCCACAAGGGCGAGAAGGAGACAAAGGATGGCTTTCACATTTGCAGAGCAGACGCGCGCTGCGGCCTGTGCCGTGGCCCTGGGCGGCATGGCCCTCACCGTGGCCGTGATGCCGGCCCACGCCCAGGGCGGCGCCTATCCGGCCAAGCCGGTCACGCTGGTGGTGGCCTTTCCGCCCGGTGGCATGACGGACATCGTCAGCCGCGCGCTGGCCAAGGAGTTGCAGCAGAACTTGAAGCAGCCCTTCGTCGTGGAAAACCGCCCCGGCGGCGCGGGCCAGGTGGGCACGGAATACGTAGCCCGGCAGCCGGCCGACGGCTACACCCTGCTGGTGGGGGCCACCGGCTACGTGATCGCCCCGGCGATGAAGAAGGTGGGCTACGACCCGCTCAAGAGCCTGGAGCCCGTGGCCGTGCTGGCCAGGGCGCCCAACCTCATCGTGGTGAATCCCAGCGTTCCGGTCAAAAACACCCAGGAATTCCTGGCCTGGGCCAAGACGCAGTCCAACATACCCTTCGGCACGGCGGGTGCCGCGGGCTCCACGCATCTGGGCGGCGAATGGCTGCGCAAGGCCACGGGCTACCAGTTCAACCATGTGCCCTACAAGGGGGCTGCGCCGGCGACCAACGACGCCGTGGCGGGGCAGATCCCGATGGCCGTGCAGGACTCGATGAGCGTCTCGGCCTTCATCACCTCGGGGCGCCTGCGTCCCATCGCCAACATGGCGGCCGAGCGCAGCCAGCTGTTCCCCGAGCTGCCCACGCTGCGCGAGGCGGGGCCCGCGTTCAAGGACTTCGACGTCTACACCTGGCTGGGCCTGTATGCGCCGGCCGGCACGCCGGCGTCGGTGCTCACGCAGCTCAATGGGCAGATCAACAAGATCATGCACGCGCCCGAGATGGTCGAGCGCCTGCGTCTGCAGTACAGCGAGCCGCTGGCCGTGATGGATCTGGCGCAGACACGCGGCTTCGTCGCCGGCGAAGTGGCCAAGTGGCAGCGCGTCGTTTCCGAGACTGGCGTCAAGTCCGAGGAGTGAGCCCATGACCGACATCGGCACGCCGCAATCGGCCGCGGCACAGGCCTGCGACCAGCGCTACTTCGGCGCGCTGGCCGAGGGGCGCTTCGAGATACCGCGCTGCAACAGCTGTGGCAAACACCATTTCTATCCGCGCCTGTGCTGCCCGTATTGCGGATCGCAAGATCTGCAGTGGGTCGCGCCTTCGGGCCTGGGCCAGGTGTATTCGGTGACCATAGTGCGCCGGGCGGACGGCGACTACACGGTGGTGCTGATCGACCTGGAGGAAGGCCCGCGCCTGATGAGCCGCGTGGTCGGCCTGCCGGTGGAGCAGGTGCGCATAGGCCTGACCGTGCGCGCGCGCATCGACGCCACCGAGGATGGGCCGCTG
>RRZU010633239.1_pt1 | contig 11550 bp, 6 predicted proteins | sample 2165561 | NCBI WGS metagenome assembly RRZU01 (sample SAMN10456909, study PRJNA506462) | wastewater metagenome | isolation source: wastewater sludge | place: USA: Moscow, Idaho | reverse complement strand
GGTCGTCGACGGGGAGCGCGTCGGGCTCGAGGCCGACCTCGACGCCGCCCTGGCCGAGGGTCGCGGGCCGCTGGACATCATCAACGACCATCTCCTGGAGGGGATGCGCACCGTCGGTGACCTCTTCGGTCGCGGCGAGATGCAGCTGCCCTTCGTCCTGCAGTCCGCCGAGGTGATGAAGGCCGCGGTCGCCCACCTGGAGCCGCACATCGAGGCCAGCCTGGGGGAGTCCGGCCCCGGCGCGTCCCGGAGCAAGGCGCGGATCGTGCTGGCGACGGTCAAGGGCGATGTCCACGACATCGGCAAGAACCTCGTCGACATCATCTTGTCCAACAACGGCTATGACGTCGTCAATATCGGCATCAAGGCGCCGATCTCGGAGATCCTCCGCGCCGCCCAGGAGCATCAGGCCGACGCGATCGGCATGTCCGGCCTCCTCGTGAAGTCGACGGTCGTGATGAAGGAGAACCTCGAGGAGCTCAATGCCCGGGGGGTCGCTCAGCGCTTTCCGGTCCTCCTCGGTGGGGCCGCTCTGACCCGCGCCTATGTCGAGAACGACCTGGCTGCCGTGTATGCCGGTGAGGTGCGCTACGCCCGGGACGCCTTCGAGGGGCTGCGGCTCATGGACGCCGTCGCCCTGGCCAAGGCCACCGACGCCCCGGTGGCGCAGACCCTGCCGGCGCTGCGGCCCCGACGGGTCCGGGCCCACGTGGTCGCCGACGCGGACGACACCGTCCTCGACACCTCACGTTCCGATGTCGCCGCGGACAACGTGGTGCCGGTGCCACCGTTCTGGGGCTCGCGGGTGGTCCGCGGGGTCCCGCTCAAGGACTATGCGGCATACCTCGACGAGCGGGCGACCTTCCTCGGGCAGTGGGGGCTGCGCGGCTCCCGGGGCGACGGGCCGTCATACGAGGAGCTGGTGGCGACCCAAGGGCTGCCGCGGCTGCGGATGTGGCTGGACCGGATCGCGACCGACGCGCTGGTCGAGGCGGCCGTGGTCTACGGCTACTTCCCGTGCTTCTCCGAGGGCAACGACATCGTCATCCTCTGGCACGAGACCGGCCCCGACGGGCAGCCTGTGGGCGGCGAGCGGGCTCGGCTTGGCTTCCCCAGACAGCGTCGGGACCGGCGGCTCTGCCTGGCCGACTTCGTCGCCTCCCGCGAGCGGTGCGCCGAGCTCGGCCGGTATGACGTCCTCCCGCTCCAGCTGGTCACCATGGGTGCCCGGGTCGCCGAGGCCACCGGTGAGCTCTTTGCCGCCGACGCCTACCGCGACTACCTCGAGCTGCACGGACTGTCGGTGCAGCTGACCGAGGCGCTGGCCGAGTACTGGCATGCCCGGGTCCGCGAGGAGCTCGGCTTCCCGGACCGCGGCGGGCTGACCATCGCGGAGATCCTCGACCAGGGCTACCGCGGGTCGAGGTACTCCTTCGGCTATCCCGCCTGTCCGCGGCTGGAGGACCGAGCCACTTTGGTCCAGCTGCTCGAGCCGGGCCGGATCGGCGTCGTGCTCTCCGAGGAGCTGCAGCTGCACCCCGAGCAGTCGACCGATGCACTCGTCGTCCACCACCCGGAGGCGTCCTACTTCAATGCGACCTGACCCGACCACCGGGGAAGCCGGGTCCGAGGGTCCCGCCGCCGTGCTGCCCGCCTCCGCTCTGCCCGCGGCCGTGCTGTGGGACATGGACGGCACCCTGGTCGACTCCGAGCCCTACTGGATCGCCGCGGAGCACGAGCTCGTCGCGCGCTATGGCGGGCAGTGGTCCGACGAGCTGGCCCACCAGCTGGTCGGCCAGGACCTGCTCTACTCCGCGCGGTTCATCCGGGCCCACTCGCCGGTGACCCTCGAGCCTGTGGCAGTAGTCGAGGCCCTGGCAGGGCGGGTCGCCGAAGGGCTCGCGACGGCGATCCCGTGGCGTCCGGGTGCTGCTGAGTTGCTTGAGGAGCTCGGTGCGGAAGGGGTGCCGTGCGCGCTGGTGACGATGTCTTGGCGTTCGCTCGCGGACGCCCTCGTCGCGGCCCTCCCGGCCGGCACCTTCGCCGCCGTGGTCACCGGCGACATGGTCGGCGCCGGCAAGCCGGACCCGGAGCCCTATCTGCTCGCCTGCCGCATGCTCGGGGTCGACCCGGGCGACTGCGTTGCCGTCGAGGACTCCCCGGCCGGGGTGCGGTCCGCTGCGGCAGCCGGGGTGCCGACGGTGGGGGTGCCGCACGTCGTGCCGGTTCCCGGCCTTCCCGGGGTGGTCCTGGTCGACACCCTCGCCGGGATGACAGCCGCCCGGCTCACCGAGCTGGCTCGGCTCGCCGCGGCGGATCGCCGCCTGGAGCAGGTGGCCTCGTTCTGAGCGACGGCGCGCGCTGGCCGGCGGCGACCTAGGACAGGGGCAGGGTCGGCCGGAAGTCGTCACCGAGCTGCTCCATGGCCGCCCGGGCGAAGAGCTGCCGGTGCGTGACAGTGCGCTCGGAGCGGCCCCGTCCGAGGAAGCTCACCGCCCAGTGCAGCAGCGTCGTCACGCGGTGCTTGAAGCCGATGATGTAGACGAGGTGGACGGCGAGCCAGAGCACCCAGGCGACGAAGCCGGAGAACTGCAGCCGTCCGATGCTCGCGACCGCGCTGAAACGGGAGATCGTCGCCATCGACCCCTTGTCCCGGTAGGTGAACGGCCCGTCAGCGGGCCGACCGTCGAGCCGGTTGGCGATCTGGCGAGCGGCATACCGACCGCCCTGGATCGCGACCTGAGCGACGCCAGGGAGCTGGTTGAGCGAGATCATGTCGCCCACGACGAAGACCTCGGGGTGCCCCGGCGCGGTGAGGTCGTGGAGCACCTCGATGCGGCCGGCGCGGTCGAGACCGGCCCCGGAGCGTTACGCGAGCTGGGCGGCCAGGGGGGCGGCCTGTACCCCGGCGGCCCAGACCTTGCAGGCGCTCTCGATCCGCTCCCTGGTGCCGTTGGCTGACTCGACGACCAGACCGCTCTCGTCGACGTCGACGACCCGGGCACCGAGGCGCACCTCGACCCCCATCGCCTCGAGCCGGGCCTGGGCGCTGGCCCCGAGCCCCTCGCCGAAGGCCGGCAGGACCTGGGAGGCCGCGTCGAGCAGGATGATCCGCGCCGACGTCGGGTCGATGGAGCGGAAGTCGCGGGCCAGGGTGCGGCGGGACAGCTCGGCGATCTGGCCGGCCATCTCCACCCCGGTCGGCCCGGCGCCGACGACGACGAAGGTGAGACATGCCGCGGCATCCTCGGGGGTGGTGGCCAGCTCGGCCCACTCGAAGGCGCTGAAGATCCGGCCGCGCAGCTCCAGGGCGTCGTCGATGCTCTTCATCCCAGGGGCGTGGGCGGCGAAGTGGTCGTTGCCGAACCAGGACTGACCCGCCCCGGCCGCCACGACGAGCGAGTCGTATGGCGTGACCGTGGTCTGGTCGAGGACGACCGAGGTGACCGTTCGTGCCTCGAGGTCGATCTCGGTCACCGTGCCGAGAATGACCCGGGCGTTGTCCTGGCGGGCCAGCACCTCACGCGTGCTCGGGGCGATCTCGCCCTCGGAGAGGATGCCGGTGGCGACCTGGTAGAGCAGCGGTTGAAAGAGGTGGTGAGTCGTCTTGGCGATCAGGGTGATCTCGACGTCCCCGCGCCCCCGCAGTGCCTGCGTCGAGAAGAGCCCGCCGAAGCCGGAGCCGATGACGACAACCCGGTGTGCAGCCATGATGTGGAGCCCGCCCTTTCGCCCGCCGCCCGGATCACGGTTCCGCGGGACTTGTTCTGTGTGGTCATCAGCGGCAACAGGGCGCCGGGCTGAGGTATGCCTAACCTGAGCTGGATGTGACCCGGATCGCCTCTCCGGGCGCTCCGCCGGCGTGGCTAGGATGGCCGGATCGGCGGCGAGGAGGCACCAAATGCAGGTCATCGGCGGAGTGCGGCGCGACGGGTCCGGCCCGGACCTGGTGGACGTGGTCAACCCCGCCACCTCCGCGGTCGTTGAGCAGTACCCCGGCGCGGTGGCCGCCGACGTCGAGGCGGCAGTGTCAGCGGCCAAGGCGGCATTCGGGCCGTGGTCGAGGGCGACCCCGGGGGAACGCGCGGCCGCCCTGTTCGCCTGGGCCGACCTGCTTGAGACGCGGGCCGAGCAGCTGGCGCAGCGGGAGACCCTGCAGACCGGCAAACCGATCCGGCTCGCGACCGGCTTCGACGTCCCGGGGTCCATCGACAACGTCCGCTTCTTCGCCGGCGCGGCCCGCCAGCTCGCCGGGCAGGCGACGGGAGAGTATTCGGCTGACCATACGAGCTCGATCCGGCGTGAGCCGATCGGGGTGGTCGGCTCGATCGCCCCGTGGAACTACCCGCTGCAGATGGCGATGTGGAAGATCCTCCCCGCGATCGCCGCAGGCAACACGATCGTGCTCAAGCCGGCCGAGAACACCCCGTTGACGTCGGTCGACATCGCGGTGGCGGCCACCGAGGCAGGTGTCCCGGACGGCGTCATCAATGTCGTCTCCGGTGTCGGGGCGGTCGCGGGGGAGGCGCTGATGGCGCACCCCGACGTCCGGATGGTCTCGTTCACCGGCTCGACGGCGGTCGGTCGGCGGGTCATGGAGGTCGCCGCGGGCGGACCCAAGCGGGTCCACCTCGAGCTCGGGGGCAAGGCACCCTTCGTCGTCTTCGACGACGCCGACCTCGAGGCGGCGGTCCACGGCGCCGTGGCCGGCTCGCTCATCAACACGGGACAGGACTGCACGGCGGCGACCCGGGCCTATGTCCAGCGGCCGCTCTACGGCGCCTTCGTCGAGGGGGTCTGCGAGCTGATGGCCGCGGTCCGCCTCGGCGACCCGATGGACCCCGACACCGACCTCGGGCCGCTCATCTCGCGTCGCCAGCAGGAACGGGTGGCCGGCTTCGTGGCCCGCGCCCAGGCCGCTGGTGGCCGGGTCCGTGTCGGCGGCGGTATGCCGGGCGGGGCGCTGGCCGCAGGGGCCTACTTCGAGCCCACTGTCATCACCGACGCCGACCGACGCTCCGAGATCGTCTGCGACGAGGTCTTCGGGCCGGTCCTGGTCGTCCTTCCGGTGGACTCCGACGACGAGGCGATCGCGGAGGCCAACGACTCGCCGTACGGACTCGCCGCGTCGGCGTGGACGACCAGCCACCTGCGGGCACAGCGGGCGATGCGGGAGATCCAGGCCGGCTGTGTGTGGGTCAACGACCACATCCCGATCATCAGTGAGATGCCGCATGGCGGCTTCAAGTCCAGCGGCTTCGGCAAGGACATGTCGACCTACTCCTTCGAGGAGTACACCCAGGTCAAGCACGTCATGACCGATATCACCGGGGTGGCCCACAAGGGCTGGCACCGGACGATCTTCACGTTGCCCTGACGGCTGCTGACACTGCGCTGGCGGGTCTAGAGGCCGCGCTCGGCCCAGTGTCGGCGATCGCCATACCGTGCACGCCGGAGCCGACCTCGGTGCGGAGGATCTCGTTGCGCGGGGCGATCTCGTGGTCGCCGATGTCGACATTGGGCCGTGCGGGCATCCCCCGACGGTAGGCCGTCGCGCTCGTTCCCGCACCCGAGAATCAGGCGGAACCGCGCCTCGGCACGCGGACCCGGCATACTCGACTCCGACGCAGAACCGATCCGCGCCAGACACTGAGAAAGGCCGACGATGTCCACTCTCACCGGCAGCCCCCTCGCCGCCGCCACCACCGCCGACGAGGCCCAGGTGCGCCGTGACGACCGCGCCCACGTCTTCCACTCGTGGTCGGCCCAGGCGCTGATCGACCCGCTGCCGATCGCCTCGGCCTCGGGGTCGACCTTTACTGACTACGGCGGCAAGACCTATCTCGACTTCTCCAGCCAGCTCGTCAATGTCAACATCGGGTACCAGCACCCACGCCTGGTCGCGGCCATCCAGGAGCAGGCCGCCCGGCTGTGCACGATCCAACCCTCCTTCGCCAACGACGCCCGATCGGAGGCGGCCCGGCTGATCGCCGAGCTCGCTCCGGGCTCGCTGTCAAAGGTCTTCTTCACCAACGGTGGGGCCGAGGCGAACGAGAACGCCATCCGTATGGCGCGCCTGCACACCGGACGGCCCAAGGTCCTGGCGACATACCGCTCCTACCACGGGGCGACGAACGGCGCGATCATGCTGACCGGCGACCCGCGGCGCTGGCCGTCCGAGCCGGGCATGGGCGGCGTTGTCCACTTCTGGGGGCCCTACACCTACCGGTCGGCCTTCCACGCCGAGACCGACGCGCAGGAGTGCGAGCGGGCCCTGCAGCACCTCCGCGAGGTCATCATGGTCGAGGGGGCCGCGACCATCGCGGCGATCATCCTCGAGACCGTGGTCGGGACCAACGGCATCCTCGTCCCGCCGGACGGCTACCTCGCCGGCGTGCGGCAGATCTGTGACGAGTACGGGATCGTCTTCATCGCCGACGAGGTGATGGCCGGCTTCGGGCGGTGCGGCGAGTGGTTCGCCGTCGACCACTGGGGCGTCGAGCCGGACCTCATCACCTTCGCCAAGGGGGTCAACTCCGGCTACGTGCCGCTCGGCGGCGTCATCATCTGCGACGCGGTGGCGGCGAGCTTCGAGCAGCGCGCCTTCCCGGGCGGGCTCACCTACTCGGGGCACCCGTTGGCGTGCGCGTCGGCCGTGGCGTCGATCGAGATCTTCAAGGACGAGGGCATCGTCGAACACGCCCGGATGCTTGGGACCGACGTCATCGGGCCGGAGCTGACTCGCCTCGCGGAGAAGCACCCGAGTGTCGGTGAGGTGCGCGGTCTCGGCGTCTTCTGGGCGCTCGAGCTGGTCAAAGACCAGACCACCCGGGAGCCGCTGGTCCCGTTCAACGCCGCGGGCGCGGCCGCGGCACCGATGAACGAGTTCGCCGCGGCATGCAAGTCCGGGGGGCTGTGGCCCTTCGTCCACTTCAACCGGACCCATATCGTCCCGCCGTGCACGACGACGCCCGACGAGATCCGCGCGGGCATGGCCATCCTCGACGCGGCCTTGGACGTTGCTGACCGGTATGTGACCAACGGCTGAGCCCACTGGCTCGGCGCTTCTCGGCGAAGTGAGGCGCTGCCCCCGCGCGGCGGCATTGCAGATCTCACCATCTGGGATTACGGTCCTCTCGTCACGCCCTCCCATGTGGGCGAACTCGGGGGAGTTCGTCGGCCCGATCGCGCAAGGTCGCGCGATCTGACTCAGGAGACGCCATGTCACGACGCACACGATGGGTCGCGGTCGCGGCGGGGATCACGCTCGCGGTGGGGTTCACCATCCCCGCCGCAACAGCGGCCCCTCTCGACCCTGCACCGAATGCGGCACCGAAGACCGATGACTTGCGGTCGCCGCTGGCAGACAAGCAGCGGGCGCTGCGCAGCGCGGCCCTCAACAAGGTGGTGGCCGGCAAGGCGACCGCCGTCGGCGACAACATGGTCGTCAAGGTGGCCAAGGGCCAGTACGTCGAGCTGGCCCGCCAGGGTGAAGACTCGATCTGGACCGTCCTGGGTGAGTTCGGCACCCAGGTCAACCCGGCCTATGGAGGGACGCCCGGCCCGGTGCACAACCAGATCCCGCAGCCGGACCGCACCGTCGACAACACGACGATCTGGTCGCCCGACTTCACCCGCGCCTACTACGAGCACATGCTCTTCTCCGAGACTCCCGGCGACATCTCGATGCGCAACTTCTACCTCGAGCAGTCGAGCAACCGGTACACCGTCAACGGACACGTCGAGGACTGGGCCCAGCTGCCCTTCAATGCAGCCAACTACGGCTCGAACTACTGCGGTGGCATCGTCTGCGCCCGGACCTGGCTCTTCGTCCGCGACACCGTCAACGCCTGGTACAACGCCCAGGTCGCGGCCGGCAAGACGCCGGACGAGATCGCGGCATACCTCGCGCAGTTCGACCAGTGGGACCGCTACGACTACGACGGCGACGGCAACTTCACCGAGCCGGACGGCTATATCGACCACTTCCAGGCCGTCCACGCCGGTGAGGGCGAGGAGACCGGCGGCGGGGCCCAAGGCACCGACGCGATCTGGAGCCACCGCTGGTACGCCTTCTACAACAACATCGGCGTCACCGGTCCGGCGGGCAACCCGCTCGGCGGCATCCAGGTCGGGGGCACGAACCTGTGGATCGGCGACTACACCGTCGAGCCGGAGAACGGCGGCGTCGGCGTCTTCGCGCACGAGTACGGCCACGACCTCGGCCTACCCGACCTCTACGACACCAGCGGCAACACCGGCGGTGCGGAGAACTCGACCGGCTTCTGGACCCTGTACTCCAGCGGCTCGTACGGCTCGACCGGCCTGCCCGCTGACGGCATCGGGTCCAAGCCGATCTCGATGAGCGCCTACGAGAAGATCTTCCTCGGCTGGTCCAAGTACCAGGTCGTCGGTGCCGGAAAGAAGGCCTCGGTCAAGCTCGGCCCAGCGGTCTCGACGACCAAACAGGCCCAGCAGCTTGTCGTCCTCCTGCCGGACAAGAAGATCTCCACGGACATCGGGTCGCCATACGCCGCCACGTCCTTCTACTACTCGGGGTCGGGCAACGACCTGGACAACTCGATGACCCGGTCGGTGACCCTGCCAGCGGGCACCGTCTCGATCACCGCGAAGGCGCGGTACGACATCGAGCAGGACTGGGACTACGCCTACCTGACGGTCAACGGGACGCCGGTGGCAACGAACCTCTCGAGCGCGACGAACCCGAACGGCCAGAACTTCGGCAATGGGATCACCGGCAGCTCCGGCGGGGCGTGGGTCGACCTTACGGCTGACCTGTCGGCGTTCGCCGGCCAGACCGTCACGCTCGGCTTCCGGTACTGGACCGACGGTGCGGTCGCACCGGCTGGGCTCAGCATCGACGACCTCGCCATCACCGGCCTGCCGACCGATGGCGCCGAGACCGACCCGGGCTGGACCTACACCGGTTTCATCCGCACCACCGGTACGGTGACGCAGTCCTTCTTCAACGCCTACTTCGCCGAGTTCCGGAACTACCAGGGCTACGACTCGGGGCTGAAGACGGGGCCGTACAACTTCGGCTTCCTCGACAATGCGGCACTGGGCAACTGGGTGGAGCACTATCCGTACCAGGACGGCCTCCTGGTCTGGTACTACGACACCTCGTTCGCGGACAACAATGTCGGCGACAACTGCCTCTCCGGCCGGTGTGGTGGGCTCTTCCTCCCCGTGGACGCGCACCCCGCGCTCATGGTCCGTCCGGACAACGGGACGGTATGGCGCCCGCGGATCCAGAGCTACGACGCGACCTTCGGCCTGCAGCGCACCGACAAGATCACGCTGCACGCCAACAGCATCGCCGCGACCTACGGCGGTCTTCCGGCGGTGTCGACCTTCGACGACTCCACGTCGTACTGGGTCGCACCGAACCCGGCCATCGGGAACTACGGCTGGGCCAGCGTTCCGGTCCCGAACACCGGCACGCGGATCCGCGTCGACAGCGTGTCGGCGCAGAACACCTTCATGCAGGTGAGCGTCAACCCGTAGGGCGCTCCTGACCGGCGAGGGGGCCGTGGACCACCAGGTCCACGGCCCCCGTCGTCATCATCGGGGGGCTCCACCCCAGCCGTAACGTGCCAAGGCCCGCCGACCCCCGGGCATCGCCTGCTCTCGTGGTTAGTCGCTGGTGGCCGAGACGACGTCCACGGCACCCACGGCGGCGGGGTCGAGGGCCCGCCGAACCGCGTCGTCGGGCAGCGGCGGGGGAGTGCCACCCCAGAGCGGGCAGTACTCCTTGTAGTCGCACCAGTCGCAGAGCCGGGACTGCCGGGGCCGCCAGTCACCGTCGACCGCCGCCCGCTCGATCGCGGCCCACAACGCCTTGACCTTGCGCTCGACCGCGAGCAGGTCTGCCTCGTCAGGGACATATCGGACGATCTCGCCATTGCCGAGGTAGACCAGCTGGAGCATCCGCGGCACCACGCCACGCAGCCGCCACAGGACCAGCGCGTAGAACTTCATCTGGAAGAGCGCCTTGCCCTCGAACAGCTCGGAGGGGGAGCGCCCGGTCTTGTAGTCGACCACCCGCAGCGCCCCGTCGGCGGCGACGTCGAGCCGGTCGACATACCCGCGCAGGACGAGCCCGTCGACCTCGGTCTCGACATACAGCTCACGCTCGGCCGGCTCGAGCCGGGTCGGGTCCTCCAGGTCGAACCACTGCCGGACCAGCGCCGCGGCGCCGTCAAGCCAGCGCCCCTCGACATCGACCTCGGCGACCTCGTCGGCGCCGGCGTCGAGGACCCCGGCGAGCTCGGCCTGCTCCTCGACCAGACGCGCCCACTGCGGCCGGACCAAGGCCACGGCGGCGGCGACCGTGCGCTGCTCCGCGGGCAGGTCGAAGAGCCGCTCGAGCACGGCATGGACGAGGGTGCCCCGCGCCGCGGCCGGGCTCGGCGCCGTCGGGATGCGGTCGACGACCCGGAACCGGTACATCAGCGGGCACTGCATGAAGTCGGCCGCGCGGCTGGGGGAGAGGGCGCGGACCTGGGTCATGGCGCCAGCGTATGCCGCCCCGCCGACAACCTCCCGGCAGCCGTCCGGCGGCCCCGGGCCGCCACGCGGCTGCCGTCGGGGGCGGCCTGGGCTGTGGCCGTCATCGAGAGATGGCAAACGGCCGGTATGGCGTGCCCGGGGCCCCGTCATACCGTGCATTTGCCATCTCTCGATGGTGAGCCGCGAGGCCCTGACAGGCGCGGGGCGCACGATGACGGGGCCTGAGGGGCTGACCGGGCGAGACGGCGCAGGCGGCTATCCTCACCCCATGAGCGACGCGGCCGAGGGCCGGGCACCGACGGCCGGCCCGTCGGCCGCTGAGGAGTCCACCGAGCCGGACCAAGCGTGGCGGATCGGCGCTATCGCGGGCGTCCCGGTCTATCTCGCGAAGAGCTGGCTGGTCATCGCCGCCCTCGTCATCTACATGTTCGCGCCTCAGGTCCGCACCGTACGGCCCGCGGACCCGGCGATCTCCGCCTATCTCGTCGCCGCGGCCTATGCCGTCGTCCTGCTCATCACCGTCCTCATCCACGAGGTAGCCCACGCGGTGGTGGCGGTGCGCGCGAGGTACCAGGTCCGGCATATCGTCGTCCACCTCCTCGGCGGGCACACGATCTACGACTCGACCAACAACCGGCCTGGGGCCAGCGCGCTGGTCGCGGTGAGCGGCCCGGCCGCCAACTTCGCCCTGGCCGGGATCTGCCATCTCGCCGCCCCCGCCGTCCCGTGGGAGATCGGGGAGCTCCTGCTCAACGCCGCCACCCTGGCAAATGTCTTCGTCGGCGGGTTCAACCTTCTCCCGGGCCTCCCGCTCGACGGCGGCCATCTGGTCGAGTCACTGGTCTGGGGGGCGACGAAGAACCGCAACACCGGGCGCATCGTGGCCGGCTGGTTCGGTCGAGTGGTCACCCTCGTCGTCCTCTACTGGTTCCTCATCCGCCCGGCCCTGGCTGGTGAGCCGCTCGGCCTGTTCAGCATCGTCTGGGTGGGCATGATCGCGTTCTTCCTCTGGCGCGG
>RRZU010502036.1_pt1 | contig 11550 bp, 8 predicted proteins | sample 2165561 | NCBI WGS metagenome assembly RRZU01 (sample SAMN10456909, study PRJNA506462) | wastewater metagenome | isolation source: wastewater sludge | place: USA: Moscow, Idaho | reverse complement strand
TGCACCTTTGGGCGTCACCCCTCTGTTGCAGCTGGACGTGTGGGAGCACGCCTACTACCTCGACTACCTCAACGTGCGCGCGGACTACGTCAAGGCGTTCTGGAACATCGCCAACTGGGAAGACGTCGCGCGCCGCTTCGCCGCCGTCGTCGCATGAGTGGCGTGCAACGATTGGACGAGCCGCAGCGTCAGATCAGCACGCGCCGAACGGAGGGCGGTAGGCAGGCCGAAGAAACGTCGCTGTACGAGAGCTTCTCGCTCTACGGCAGCGGCGTCACGCTGATTACCACCGACGGCGGCGGCACCGACCGCTTCTTCGTGGCGGCCTCGGTGCTGACGGCGTCCGTCAATCCGTTCACGGTCGCCGTGTCGGTGGGACGTTACCGCGAAGCCCTGCCGGCAATCGCCGGTGGGGCCCCGTGGGCCATCTCGGTGCTCACCGCTGATCATGTAGGGCTCGTCGAGGATCTGACCTCTCCCATGACAGGTGATCTCACCTCGGATGATATTCATCAACGGAGGATGGAGATACTGGGGGAGGCGGGTGCCAAGCGCTCGCCCGAGGGGATACTGTGGCTCCCCGATGCTCTCGTTACCCTGTGGTGCTCCACGTCGTCGCTCACCCCTGTCAACGACCAGTTTCTGCTGGTTGGAGAGGTGACAAGAGGAAGCGCTCGGGGCGGCGGAACCCCGCTATTGCGGTGGAACCGCTCGTTCCACACCCTTCGTCCCCATATGTGAACTCTCGCTTTCATACTTTCATACATGCCCCCTGCTCTCCCAGCCATGACATTTGTCAGCTTCACCCCATGAAGAACCCATATCCCACCGGTGAAAAACCCATCTGAGCTGGTTATATAGCTCAGCGGTCCAGCGCCCAAACCGGGGCCAGAATTGAGTCAGTTAGAAAACAGCGATTCGGTGGCAGTGATGCGAACTGCTCCGGAACCGCTAGGTACATCACTCAAGAACAATTCGGTTGGGAGAGCTCATGAGCATCTTGGAAGCGGAGAACATCGTCCGCACGTATGGCACTGGCAAGCAGCGTTTCACTGCGGTCAAGGGTGTGTCCTTTGAGGTGGGTCAGGGGGAGCTGGTCTCCCTCCTAGGAACCAACGGCGCGGGTAAGACCTCGCTGGTCGAGGTCCTGGAAGGGCTGGCGGCACCCACGAGCGGACGCGTCCAACTCTTTGGCAAGGACCCGATCCGTGACCGTCGTGCCGTCAGCCCGCGCACCGGCATCATGCTGCAGGAGGCCGGTTTCGCCCAGGACCTCACTGTTGGCGAGACCCTGCGCATGTGGGCCGGAACCCTCACGGCACCGCGCCCTCTCGACGAAGCCCTAGAGCTCGTCGAGCTGCGCGACCGCGCTAAAGTCCGCGTCAAGTCGCTCTCCGGCGGCGAACGCCGCCGCCTCGATCTCGCCCTCGCAACCCTCGGCCGCCCGGATATTTTGTTCCTTGATGAGCCGACGACGGGTTTGGATCCGGCCTCGCGCCGCCGTACCTGGGGTCTCGTCCAGAACATGCTCGACGACGGCGTCACCGTCCTCCTCACCACGCATTACCTCGAAGAAGCCGAGGAACTTGCAGACCGCGTGCTTATCATGGCCGCCGGTGAGATCGTCATGAGTGGAACGGTGGGCGAGATTGTGTCCAGCCAGCCTTCACGCATCTCGTTCTCTCTTCCGGTTGGTGTGTCTGCCGCCGAGGCGCTGCACCTGGTGGAGGTGAACTCGTTGCCCGCAGTGATTGGCACTGCCGAAGTTCTCCGAGGCAAGGTGCAGATCCAGTCAGCTGATCTCCAGCACACGCTCGCCGCTCTCCTCGCCAGAGCCAACGCCGAAGGTGCCACCCTCCTTGATCTCGACGCCCGATCCGCTTCACTAGAGCAGGCCTTCCTCGCGGTGAACGAGAGTGCCGGGGAGTTGGAGAGCGGCGCATCGGCGCCCTCGGGTTCTGCTTCGTCTGGCTCGTCTGCTTTGTCTGGCTCTACGAGTTCTGGCTTGTCCGGTCCCGGCCGCGCCGCCAGCCGCAGCATCCCTTCCATTTCCTCCGCTCGCGCCTAGCCCGCATCATTCTCGAAAGGACCACGACCATGAACACGATCCATACTTCAACCGCCCACGATGCGGGCCACACCACGAACTCCTTGGGGCGCACAACCACCGCAACCACCCCCAAGGCGACCAGGCGAAACGCGGGTGGGGCGGCGCCGTCGTCGGCAATCAAACGAATCTACTCGATTTCGCGAGCCGAAGTGCTGCTCTTCGTTCGTAACCCAACCATCCTTCTGACCGCGCTGCTGTTGCCGGTGGTGATGGTGGCGATGCTGGCGCCGACTCTTGGTTCGGTGATGGAGGGTGCCGCGTTCGGATCCTTCATCGTGCAGACGCTGGCCGTGTGGGCGCTACTGCTCATCGTGTACGTCAACCTCACCACGATCTTCGTGTCGCGGCGTGAGGATGGGGTGTTCCAGCGGATGTCCACCGGCGAGGCATCCCCGTGGGAGGGGATGATTGCGGCGAGTGTGCCGTCGGTGGTGGTGACGTTGGTGCAGATCACGCTGGGTGTCGTGGGTGCTCTGGTGCTGGTTGAGGGAACGGTGGTCAACCCGCTGCTGATCCTTGCGGCTGTCCTCGGGGCGTCGGTGTTCCTCGGTGGTGTGTCGGCGTGGACCTCGCGCTACACCTCCACGGTGGAGGGTGCGCAGTTCTCCACGATGCCGGTTCTTATGGTGCTGCTGTTTACGTCGGGGTCGTTGATTCCGGTGAGTGTACTGCCGGAGATGCTGGCGCAGCTCAGCGAATGGACGCCGTTCTACGCGGTCAATGAGCTGATTGGGATTGGTATGACGGGTGCTGGTGCTGGTGCTGGTGCTGGTGCTGGTGCTGGGGTGGTTGCCGCCCAGGTCACAGGCTCATTCCTCGATTCTTGAACGGTGGCGGCTCAGCCGCTCGCGGTGCTGGTTGTGTGGGCTGTGGTTGGCGTGGAGATCGCTCGACGCACGATGCGCTTCGCGCCGCGGCGCTGAGAGACGGCGCTGAGAGACGGCGCCGATTTTAGGTGTTGGTGAGATTGAGGGCCCGCCGCGGAACTGATGTGACAGTGCGGCGGGCCCGTCGTCCGTCTAGGATACGGGCTTTGAGTTGGGAGACTTGGGTGGAGCTGTTTCCTAACTGGGCGTGTGGCGTGGCTCGGCGCCAAATAAGGCACAGAGCCACGCCACACGCCCACTTAGGATTAGAGCTAGCCCGAAAAGAACGAGGAGAGCATGAAAAATAGCGTGAAGTCCGCGAACGCCGGTACAAATCTCCGCACCAGCCGCTTTGGCCGCAGGGTGCGATCGCAATTGTCGGCGATGGAGCAGATGCGCCGCTACGTGTTGCTTCCGTTGTATACGACGTTCGCGGCGATCGGCGTCATGATTCTTTATATGCTGTTTATCGTCACGCCTGTCTCGGCGTGGAGTGCGGTTTATGGCGTTTCTTTCACAGCACACGTGGTTGTGACGGTTGCGGTTTTGCGGGGGATCGCGCTGCAAGAGGTGGATAACCGGCCGTTGCCGCGCTGGTCCCTCCCTGGGGTGGCGGCGAGCACTTTGGCTTCGTGTGGTGCCGGACTCCTGTTCACGTTCCTCAATGAGACGTACTTGGATTTCCCATTCGGGCCGGTTGTTCTTCCGCTGATTCTCACCGCCTGGGCTCTTGCGCCTCGGCTCAACTGGCAGTGGACGGTAGCGGTTTCTACGGCTGTTGGGCTTGCGATGGTTGGGTTTGCAGCGTTGCTTGGGGAGGATATTTTCGAGGATCCTGGCTCTGCCGTGACTTCCCTGTGGCTGCCCACTTTCGGCATTCTCATGGTGATGATGTTGACGATTCGTTGGTCGATTACGGTGACGGCGTCGGTGAGGGATCAGAGCCAGATGGATGCGATGCGGGCGGATCTGGCGGTGGCCGAGGAACGGCTGCGCATCGCCCGCGACATGCATGACATTCTGGGGCGCACACTCACCGCGGTGGCCCTCAAGTCGGATCTTGCTGCGGCGCTTGCGATGGCAGGGCAGAGTGAGAAGGCGGCGGCTGAGTCGAAGGCTGTGCACCAACTCGCCGATGACGCCCTCCGCGAACTACGCGGCGTCCTCGCCGGATATCGCCGCACGGATCTGGCCACGGAGTTGGCCGGGGCGAAGGGATTGCTGGACTCGGCGGGGGTGGTTACTCGCCTTATTGGCGACGCGCGCGATGTTCCCCCGGGCGCGTCCGAGGCATTTTCTTGGGTGCTGCGTGAGGCCGCCACCAACATCGTGCGGCACTCGGAGGCCACTCGTTGCACGATTCGCTTGGATGTGCGGCCAGGAGAGTCCGTGCTGACGGTTGTGAATGACGGCGTCCGCGAGGTTCGGTCGCGTCGGTTTGGTTTTGTAGGAGGGGCCGACGACGGCGCCCGCGGCGTCACCGACTCGGCTGCTTGCGGATCGAATGGCGATATTGTTTCTGAGCACACCGATGTACCGGGTTCCGGGCTGGTGGGGTTGCGTGCACGGCTTGAGGGACTGGACGCGACACTTGAAGTGGAGCGAGATGGCGATACCTTTGTCCTTGTGGCACGTATGCCTGCGTTAGGTAGTGATATAACTGGTGCGGCGGCGGCCAGTTGCACGAGTGATATACAAACAATGTAAATATGCGCAAGAAAACGATGTAGATATGTACGCGAAGTCGGTGAAGGTGAGTGGAAGTGAATGCAATTCGGGTAATTGTGGCGGATGACGAAACGCTGCTGCGCGATGCCCTGGAAGCGATTCTCAACCTGCAGCCGGATATTGAGGTGGTGGCCGTGGCCTCCGATGGCGTTGAGGCCATTGCGCAGATTGCCCATCACACCCCGGACGTGGCGGTGCTCGATCTTCAGATGCCTGGGGCGGATGGAATTGAAGTGACGGAGAAGGCGAGCAAGGATTCGCCGACCACCCGCTGCATGATTCTTACCTCGCACGCGCGCCCGGGTTATCTCAAGCGGTCGCTGGCGGCGGGCGCGCGGAGTTTCCTACCGAAGACCACATCCGCTGCCGAACTCGCGAAGATCATTCGCCGTGTGCACGAGGGGCAGCGTTACGTGGACCCGGAGCTGTCCGCCGAGGCGATTGCCGCGGGCGATTCGCCGTTGACTCCGCGCGAGGCCGATGTGCTGGAGCTGGCAGCCGAGGGCGCGCCGATCGAGGAAATTGCGGCGCGGGCCCACCTCTCCGCGGGCACGGTGCGTAACTATTTGTCGAGCGCGGCGATCAAGCTGGATGCACCGAACCGTCACGTGGCCGCTGAGTTCGCGCGGGCCAAAGGTTGGATTTAGCTCCCTAGAAGTGTCGCGATTGATCCGCCAACGGAGCAAACTGTGCTTTCGCAACGTCGGCGAGAATGACCGGCTCAATGGCGATGGAAAGGGTGCGCTTGCCTCCGGAGACGATGATCTCGGGCAGTTCGAGCGCGGATTCGTCAATGAAGGTGGGGGAGGCGCGGCGCTGGCCGAGCGGCGAAATTCCGCCGGTGACGTAGCCGGTAAGCTTCTCAGCTTTGTCCGGAACCATCATTTCGGCCTTCTTACCGCCCGCTGCTTTGGCAAGCGATTTGAGGTTGAGCATGTTCGTCGCGGGAATGACAGCGCATGTGGGCTTGCCGTCCACGAGTGCCATGAGGGTTTTGAAGATGGTGGCGGGGTCGCGGCCGAGGACTTTGGCGGTGTCGAGCGCGTAGCCCTTGTCCTGGTGCTCGGAGTGCTCGTATTCAATGACCTCATACTGAACGCCCGCGGCCTCCAAGACCTGAAGTGCATGGGTGCCCTGAGCCGTCCGCTGCTTCTTCTTTGCCATGTGCCTGATTCTAGCCGTCGACTGCTGGTTTGGTCCCGCTTGCCGTGCCGCCCCACCGTATTCTGGAGCCATGGGAAATCAACTTCGGGTGGCGATCAGAGAAGCGAACGTACTGGACGCGGAAGTATTGGCGCAGGTTCATGCTGACGTTTGGGCATCCGTCTTCAACGGAACCACCGATGACACCACCAATGTTGTGCCCACCAGCATGATCGACGACGCCGTTGCCCTCTGTAGTCCCGCCACCGCCGAGTTTGTTGCTGGCACCTACGACCGGTCTCTTCGGCACTTGACGGAGGTGTTTTCTGGCAAGGTTCCGGCGACGGTGTGGCTGGCTGTCGTAGATGGCCAATTGGTCGGGTTTGCCGAGGCGGAGGCCAAGGGGCCGCACGAGGTGCGTTTTCTGGAAGTGTCGCTCCTGTATGTGCTCCCCGAGTTTCAGGGGCGGGGTGTGGGAAGCGCGTTGCTGCAGCGAGCGATTGGTGATGCGCCCGCGTATGTATGGACACGCCCCGGTGCGCCGCAGCGCTTCTACGAGAAGCATGGATTCGCGGACGACGGTGAGGAATCTGAGCTTGCTGGTATGAAGGTGATTTGCCTCATACGGTGATACGGTCATGTGATGATGCCGTCATGTGGTGAAGCGGCGATACCGTGAAATGTGACGGTGTCACTTGTTCGGTTGTTTAGTGACTTTGTGTAGGGGTGGCGTTTCGAGTGGTCATCGGTTGTCCGTCTCCGGGTGCTTTTGGTGGTTTCTAGATCCGGTTGCAGGTGAGGTACAAAGCCCAGATCGACCGTCTCCGGCTACTTTTGCTGGTTTTCAGAGGCTACGGCGATATATTGGCTTACAGATGACAACTTGGTTTGGGAGCTTACTTAAGTATCAGCTCCCATCTTGAACCACATATGCCATTTCTAAACCAATAGATCATCGATAAGCAGTTACGGGACCAAAAACCTCAATTAATTACTAATGACTAATCATTGCAATGAAAAACAAATAAACTAAATGAAATCCGCTTTAAATAAAGAAAAAAGAATAAAGAGAAAAAGTGCCCATTTAAGTCCCGAAACAAGGAGTCAGCTCTGGATATCAAGCGCAATAGCTGCTGGTCAGAGCGCTATTTGGCTCGCTCGTGCAGGTCGCTGACCTGCACGAGCGAGCCAAATCCGGAAGCTGGTGAACGCTCTGAGCGGCAGCTATTACGCTTAACATCAGAACCGGTCCCCTTGTTTCGGGAGGTAAGGGGATACCCCTTATAATCTATTTATATAGATAAGTAATTAATGCACTTTAAATGCAATATATTGTTCTAATAGCATTGATAGGTATTAGAACGATTATTCATCGGAACCAGTGAATTTTATTGAGCTTCCATCTTCTTAAGAATATTGATTATTAAAATGCATTAAAAGCAATAATAAGTGATTATTTATCATTAAATTTAGAGCAAAAGGGCTATTCTCCTTGGTTGTGGCGAAGTCTTGTCATCGTTCTCCATTTTGTTTGATGACCCGGTGTGGATGTGCCCGTCCGCATGGGCGGGGCTGCTTCACGACGCTCACGGACTTCGGGACTGGTTGCTGTGACATCCGCAGGGGTGAGTGTTGAGGGGGCCTGAAGTTGGGCGGACTTTCACTCCCAAGAGGCTTGCCTCAAGATTTCATCGGGAATGGGGCGCCACAATCCACCGTATGGGCGCAATGCCCGGACTCCGCAGCGGCGGAGTCCGATCGCAAGGTATCCGATGAGTGTCTCGGGAAAGCGAAGGTGCTCACGCCCAACGCAAATGACTCGCCAGCCGGCGTTAATCATGTCTCGGTGGCGCTGGATCATCTCCGTTCCGCGTTGTTTTCCGTCATTATCGATGTCAAGCTCGATGGCCACACCACATGACGGTATCGCAAAATCTGCGAAGTAATTCCTGCCGAATGCCTTGATTTCATGCTGAGTGACAAGTTCGACTCTGGCGCCCGTATTACTCTGCAACATGCAGTGAAGCAGCCAAAGCAAATAGCCATGGTGAGGGGACTTGATGCCGGCATCCGCGGCCTCGATCACCAAGCGCGCCTGATGGGAACCGCGATTCTCCAGGCCGTCCACCATATGCAACATCTCTTCCCGGCGCTTTGCTTCGTTCGTACCACGAGGTTCTTCCGCGTTGCTACTGAAGAGAGTGAGCCAACGTAGCACGGTACTTGCGGCGACAACGGCGGGCATGGGGTGTAGGTATCTTGCGCAGTCGATGGCAATCTGGGCAAATGAAGCCGTCCACAACTCTCCGGTGCGGATGGCGCCGTCGTCGCCTGTTGGGCTCACAAGCTGACGTTCCGTCACTCCTGAAACGGTGATTCCGGAGCATTCGACTGGTGACATAGCCAGTGGCGAGCGCCGACTGTTTGAGCCTCGGCGCCGGTAGGTGAGATCCGGAGCGGACGCCCACGGTTTCAATCCATGGAGTATCAGGGCTGTTTCCAGGGTGAATTCCGGACGGGAGTTCTCGTCCATTGCGTGGGCGACGGCAAGCGCTCGTGCTATCGTAACAATGCTTCCGACTTGACGGGGTGATGGGTTCTGGGGAATGCTACTGGCGGACAGGTAGCTTCCTCGCCTGATTTTGATGAGCTGATTCTCCGTGATTGCCCGAGGGGTTAACGGTTCTGAACTGCTGGGGTGTACCAGGTTAAGTGATGTAATCGCCATCCGTCCATGAAGCCACAGTTCTGTGGATTTTGGGTGTGAGCGGCAACTGCTGTGGATGGGGAGCGCACGAAGCCGATCTGTGGATAAGAGTATGGGCTCCGGTGTCCGTGAAGTGACGGCATACTCTCGCGGTTATTTTGGGTGTTTCTAACCTTGTTGTTTGTTGTTTGTTGTTTGTCGACGACGAATTATGTGCGCCGGTCGCTGTCCGCCCACCGCCACTAAACAAGGTCTGGGACTGTCAACTTAGTGGCGGCACTCGTGATGGAGTGCGGGACTCGCGATGGTGTATGGGGTTTGGCGTGGAATCTGGGTTTTTAAATGGGAGTTGGTTCTGTGGAATGTTATAGCCCAAGTTCTCGTCTGTAAGCCGATATATCGCCATAGCCCCCGTGAGAGACTCGGGTGGCCCTCGATTACTGTCCTGTTTTGTCGACGATAGATCGTGTCCGTTAGTGACTGGCCACCTTCCGCGGCAGGCGATCGTGACTCACGTGGTGGTGTGCGGCACTCGCAACGGGATATGGGGCTCACGATGGTGTGTGGGGTTTGGTGTGGAATCTGGGTTTGTGAATGGGGGTAGGGCTTATGAAATGTTGCGGTCCAAGTTCCCTCTGGCAATTCAAAGTTGAGCGGAATAGACTCAACTTTAGAAGCGTTGAGTAATACGGATGCTGAAGATGCACGAGAGTAGTGGTTGTTCGTTCCGTTGAGGTTCTTTTATGAATCCGGCGGGTGCGGTAACCATCCATTCTGAGATGCGTTCTTTGGTGAAGAATGTGAGTGAACCCGAAGGGGGACGTAGATGGACAAGTTGACAACAAAGTCTCAGGAAGCACTGGCGCAGGCCATCAGTACTGCAACCGCCGCGGGCAATCCGCAGGTTGAGCCGCTGCACCTGCTCAATGCGCTTTTGCAGCAGTCTGGTGGTGTGGCAGTCGCGCTACTGGACGCCATGGGTGTGAACCGCGCCGGAATTGCAGAACGAGTAAAGGCCGCGCTCGCGGTCCTGCCGGGAGCCTCGGGCTCCTCGGTCAACCAGCCGCAAGCGTCGCGCCCGCTCTCGCTTGTCATTGCGGATGCTGGCAAGGAAGCCACCGCTCTCGGTGACTCCTACATTTCCACAGAACACCTGTTGCTCGCAGTTGCCGCCTCTCAGTCGCAGGCTGGAGACATCCTGCACTCGGCTGGTGCTACACGCGACCAGCTCGCCACGGTGCTCCCCAACGTTCGTGGCAGCTCCAAGGTGGATAGCCCCGATCCTGAAGGTACTTTCCAGGCGCTGGAGAAGTACGGCCAGGATCTCACCCAGCTTGCTCGCGAGGGCAAGATGGACCCGGTTATTGGCCGTGACCAGGAGATTCGCCGAGTGGTGCAGGTGCTCTCGCGCCGTACCAAGAACAACCCGGTGCTGATTGGTGAACCAGGCGTGGGTAAGACCGCCGTCGTCGAAGGATTGGCGCAGCGCATGGTGGATGGTGACGTGCCGGAGTCCCTGCGCGGCAAGCGGCTCATCCAGCTCGACGTTGCTTCGATGGTCGCGGGCGCGAAGTACCGCGGCGAATTCGAGGAGCGCCTCAAGGCTGTGCTGCAGGAGATTAAGGACTCTGCGGGCGAGGTCGTTACCTTCATCGACGAGTTGCATACGATTGTCGGCGCCGGTGGCGGCTCCGAGGGCGCCATGGATGCGGGCAACATGCTCAAGCCCATGTTGGCTCGTGGCGAGCTGCGCCTCATTGGTGCCACAACGCTGGATGAGTACCGCGAGAACGTCGAGAAGGATCCGGCTCTTGAGCGCCGTTTCCAGCAGGTCTACGTGGGTGAGCCCTCCGTGGAGGATACTGTCGCGATCCTGCGCGGTATCGCCCCGAAGTACGAGGCGCACCACAAGGTGACGATCTCCGACGGTGCCCTGGTGGCCGCGGCCGAGCTGTCAAGCCGTTACATTCCAGATCGTCAGCTGCCGGACAAGGCCATCGATCTGGTGGACGAGGCAGCCTCCCGCTTGCGCATGGAACTCGATTCCTCGCCTGAGGAGATCGATGCCCTGCAGCGCCAGGTGGATCGATTGAAGATGGAGGAGTCTTACCTCGTCGATACCGATTCGGATGATGACGCGGCGGCGGCCGAACGTCTCGACAAGTTGCGTGCGGAGCTGGCTGATAAGTCGGAGGATCTGGCGGCGCTCAATGCTCGCTGGGAGAATGAGAAGGCTGGCCGCAACAAGGTGGGTGAGCTGCGTGTTCGCCTGGACGAGCTGCGCACCGAGCTGGAGCGGGCGATCCGTGAGGGCCGCTACGAGGATGCCGGACGCCTGCAGAATGGTGACATCCCGCATGTTGAGCGCGAGATTGAGGCGGCGGAAGCCGCCGAGGCTCAAGGTGCTGACGCGGATTTGGAGCCAATGATTGCCGAGCGTGTGGATGCGGATGAGATTGCGGAAGTGGTCTCGGCGTGGACGGGCGTGCCGGTGGGCCGTCTGCTTCAAGGTGAAACCGAGAAACTCCTGCACATGGAGGACGTGATCGGGGAGCGCCTCATCGGTCAGCGGGCTGCTGTGCGTTCGGTGGCAGATGCGGTCCGGCGCTCGCGCGCCGGCGTCGCCGATCCGAATCGACCTACCGGTTCGTTCATGTTCCTTGGCCCCACGGGCGTCGGCAAGACGGAGCTCGCGAAGTCTCTCGCGGACTTCCTCTTCGACGACGAGCGCGCCATGATTCGCATCGACATGTCCGAGTACTCCGAGAAGCACACGGTCTCCAGGCTCGTTGGTGCTCCTCCGGGATACGTCGGATACGAGGAGGGTGGTCAGCTGACCGAGGCGGTTCGTCGTCGTCCATACTCCGTCATCCTTCTGGATGAAGTGGAGAAGGCACATCCGGACGTCTTCGACATCCTGCTACAGGTGCTCGACGACGGCCGGTTGACCGATGGTCAGGGCAGGACCGTGGACTTCAAGAACACGATCCTCATCC
>RRZU012678216.1_pt1 | contig 11551 bp, 10 predicted proteins | sample 2165561 | NCBI WGS metagenome assembly RRZU01 (sample SAMN10456909, study PRJNA506462) | wastewater metagenome | isolation source: wastewater sludge | place: USA: Moscow, Idaho | reverse complement strand
TGCCGCTGATTTATCAGCATGTTTCCCCGGCACAACGCGCCATTCGCGCGGCCGCTGCGCTTGAAAAGGTCGGCCTTAAGAACCGCGGGGTCCACCGGCCCTCAGAGTTATCCGGCGGACAGCAGCAGCGGGTTGCTATCGCCAGGGCTTTGGCGACTAACCCTGCCATCCTTCTGGCTGACGAGCCTACTGGCAACCTGGACTCCAAAACAGGCAATGAAATCATGGCGCTCTTCCATGAACTGCACAGAGCCGGAAATACCATTGTGTTCATTACGCATAACGAGGACATCGCCAAACAGGCGGACCGCTGCATCCGTATCATGGACGGCCGGGTCACGGAGGTGGACTGATGTTCATCCAATCCATCAAAATGGCTTGGGAGTCTATCACTTCCAACAAAATGCGCTCCTTTCTCACCATGTTGGGGGTTATCATCGGCGTCATGTCCCTGGTGGTCATGGTGGCGCTTGTAGACGGCGCGACCGGCGCGGTCACGGATGAAATCACCTCGCTGGGTTCAGACATGGTGCTGGTGACCATCCTGGATGACAAAGGCTCCCCGCTGCGGCTGTCCGACCTGACAGGCCTTGAGTCCCTGGATGGTGTAAACCGCGTGGCGCCGACCAGCCAGCATAACGCCATTGCCCGGCATGGTTACTCGGATGTCCCGGTGACGGTATACGGTACCACAGCATCCTACATGAACATACAGGGGCTTAAACTGTCCTCCGGACGATTTCTGAAAACCGTGGATGTGGACAACGCCTCCTATGTTGTGGTCCTGACCCACGACGCGGCAGAAGAACTGTTTGGCCGCCAGAATGTGGTGGGCGAAAGCATCACCATCTCAGGGCGCAGCTTCCAGGTTGTGGGCGTCCTGGAGAAAGAAAGCTCCGTGATGGCGCGCGCTTATGTGGGCTGGGCTGTTTATGTTCCCTTTACCGTTCAGTCGCGTATGGTTGGGCAGCCCTACATCACTTCCTTCAGCGCTTCCGCTGTTTCGGATACGAACAAGGTTCAGGAATCAATCGACCACTTCTTATCTGTCCGCTTCATGCAGGATAAGGACGCCTACAACCTCATGAACCTGACCAATTTCTCTTCAGCCATGTCCTCAGTAAGCGGCATCCTCACCTCGCTTATGGGCGGTGTCGCGTCCATTTCCCTGTTGGTCGGTGGTATTGGCATTATGAACATCATGCTGGTGTCAGTTACCGAGCGCACCCGTGAAATCGGCGTGCGCAAAGCCATCGGTGCCAGCAGAAGGAGCATTCTGATGCAGTTTTTGATTGAAGCGCTGATGCTGAGCCTGCTGGGATGCGCGATTGGCCTTTTCTGCTCCTGGGGGATCCTGCAATTGGCGACCCGCCTGCTGGGAGACATGACCTTTGTGATGAGTCCGAATGTGGTGGCCGTGGCAGTGGCGTTTTCCACCTTCATAGGCCTGGTGTTCGGGATGTATCCGGCGAACAAAGCAGCCAAAAAGCACCCCATCGAAGCCCTGAGGTATGAAGGATAGCCTAGTCTCATGAAGTGAAAACAGCCGGAGCAGCAGCGTACTCCGGCTGTTTTGCGCTTACCAGATATCAGGCTTGGGCTACAGACTCTGTCCTAATCACTTCCATCGGCAGTGAAACCGTAAAGGCGCTTCCCTTCCCATGCGCACTCTCTACCGTGATGCTGCCGCCGCATAGTTCCAGGATTTTTTTGACCAGAGACAAGCCCAGCCCGCTACCCGCTGTCAGGCGGGAAGTGTCGCCCTGATAAAACTTGTCAAAGATGTGTTTGACAACCTCATCTTCCATGCCAATACCCTGGTCCCTGATACAAACCATCGCATTCCGCCCGTCGTTTTGAAGCGAGATAAACAGGGAAGCATCTTGTGGGCTGAACTTGACGGCGTTTTCCAGCAGGTTGATCCAGACATGGTGAAGCAACTCTTCATTTGAGGTGACCAGGGTTGAGGCCAGGTCAATTTCCAGCCGGATACCCTTCTTCTCAAATTGGGGCTCAAGCAGGAGTAGCGCCTTTCGCAGCTGTTCATCAAGGGGGAAGGGGGCTTTCTCAACCTGCCTTTCCGTGCTTTCCAATTTGGACATCAGGATGACGCTGCCTGCCAGACTGGTCAGGCGCTCGGTTTCCGAGATGATGATGTCCAGGTACTCATCCTTCTCCTGGTCGCTTAGCGTGCCCTTCTTCAGCCTTTTGGCAAAGCCCCTGATGGACACAATCGGCGTCTTGAATTCATGCGAAATACTGTTGATAAAATCGTTGCGCAGGGTCTCGACGCTGGCCAGTTCCCTGGTCATCGCGTTGAAACTCACCCCCAATCGGTACACTTCACCAGGCCCTCTGGGCTTGATTTGGATGCTGTAATTGCCGACCGCCACTTCTCTGGTGGCTTCTGACAGCTCCCGGATGGGTTTGAGCAGATAATCCCCGCCCAGAATCGCCAGTACGGTGCCAATAAACAGGTTGACCAACAGAATAAACCCGAATATCACAGGGAAACACTGCTTGGACAGCGGCTGCAGGATGCCAACGTTCATCAGAACATAAGAGATGCCAATGGCAATCAGGATGCTTAGCAGCAGGATGACAAACACGAAGGACACCAACAGAATCAGCGTGGTCATCCTGGGCAGAAATGGTTTCTTGGGTTTTCGCCGCTCAGTCTTCATTTTTAACCGCCTTGTACCCCAGCCCGCGCACCGTCAGGATGTCAAACTCCGGCCAGGCGGAGAATCGCTCCCTGAGCCGGCTGATGTGCACACTCACGGTATGCTCGTCCGTCTGCGTATCATATCCCCATATTTCATCCATCAGCTGCATGCGGGTAAAGATGGTGGCCGGGTAACTGAGCAGCTTGTACAGCAGCATGAATTCCTTCTGCGGCAGGGTGTAGCGTTCGCTTTCCCGGCTGACTGTCAGGGAATCATAGTTCAGGCTCACCTTGCCGATGGTGATTTTCCGCTCACTCACGATTTTTGCTCGGCGCAGCAGCGCTTTGACACGCAGGAGCAGTTCCTCCTCGTCCACGGGCTTGACCATGTAGTCATCCGTGCCCACCAGGAAACCTTTGCGTTTGTCCCGGATGGTTTCCTTTGCGGTCATCATCAGGATGGGAAAGTCATAGCCAGCCTCCCGCAACGATTCTGTCAAAGAGAAGCCATCCATGCCTGGCATCATGATATCGGTAATCATCAGGTCGATATGCTGGTGGTCCAGGATATCCAACGCTTCCTGGGCGTCGCACGCTGCTACGGGGAGATACCGCTCATCCTTTAAGACATCGGTGAGCAGCTTTCTGGTACTCACATCATCTTCGACAACCAATATGTTGAACATCTTATATTAAACTCCCATGTTTCTTTTGCTGAAAGCTTTTCTGTCTGCTGGAAACGGTTTTGATGCACTTTCACCTTCATTATATCATGTGTGACCCCGCTGGAAACTGCCGGAAAACCCGAAGTATGTCATCTGCAGGATCGCGGACATCTAGCCGGTCAGGTGTCATCATATTGTAAGTTCGGTTTTTCAACTGAAGTTCAACGAATCAGTCTTTTCAGTTGACAATGGGTTCACTCTATGCCGGTACCATAACATCTGTACCAATTCTCGACAAACCCCGTAGTGAACATGAAGGAGCTTTACCCATGAAATTCAGTACAAGCCGCATTCTGACGATCACCCTGTCGCTATTGATTTGTGCCGCGATGGTGATGATGTTTGTTCCCTATTATGCATCGGAGTCCGATGGTGTCAGCCTGGCTGCCTACACTTGGTTCCCGACTGATCACCAGGATTTGACAACCAGCATCAGTGAATCGGTTGAGGGGTTTACCCTCAACAACATTCTCAGCGCCACCATCCTGCTCCCTCTCTGCGGCCTTGCCTGCCTTGTCCTGCTTCTGAAGTTTCATGGCAACCCCATCATCAGCGCACTGACAAGTGTCTGGGGCTTGTGGTCGCTGATCGCATTTTCCGGGAACCCCGCGCTGCGCCTGGGCGGCAGCGCTTACACAGTCCTGGTTGTGTTGTTCATTGCCATCGCCCTGCTTTCGGCCATCTACACAGCGCTGCTCCTATCCCGGAAGAAAAAGGACCCGGACAGTATCCTGGCAACATAAAGCGATCGTGATCAATGCTGCTGACGCGCGGGTCTTCACTGTATGGGCAACCCAGCGCAAACGGAGTTTTCCATTGGGACATATTTCCGTCTCTGTAGAGAGGAAAAGCGAGGACACATTTTTTCAACCGAAATTCAAGAAAATGGCCGTACTCATTGAAGAAGGTTTGACCTGTCCAGCCTATTATCAAACTGCCGTTGGAAGAGGTTCGGAATTACCAATGACCGCGCTATAACATTTCTATAAAAGTAATCTGCACCTGAAAATAGATTTCTGGAGGAAAAACATGAGAAACGCGTTCAAATCAACAAAATGGCTGATGCTGCTGTCTGGCATCCTGGCCACGGTCGTCGGGATTGTCATGCTGTTTACCCCACTGGAAAGCATCCACGCCATGGCGGTCCTGATCATTATCGCCCTGCTGCTGTCCGGTTTAGCGGAAATCGTTACCTATTGTATGGAGCCCAAGGGTTTCCGCTCCGCCTGGACACTCATCAGCGGCATCCTGACGGTCTTCTTCGCGGTCTGGGCTTTGTTTGGGCGCGGCACGGACGCATTGGCCCTGGCGCTTCCTTACATCTTCGCGCTGAGCTTTACCATTTCCGCCATCATTCGTGTTTTCGGCGCTTTCTACATGAGAAAGGAAGGGTTTGGGGAATGGGGCTGGGCGCTGGCCTTCAGCATCCTGTCGGCAATGATGGGCATTCTCCTTCTCTTTACCCCGGACCTCTCCGCCGCCGTTGTCTCCTATTGGATGGGCTTTATGCTGATTGCCTATGGCTTGGACAATGTCATTCTGTTCTTCCGTGTCCGGAGAATCGAGAACGAATTTAGGAAACTCTGGTAAGCAGATCCCGGAAAGAGGAGTAATCTGCGCCGCAGGAGAGGGGTGAGGCTATGAAGGCATCTGTCAACAAGTTTGGCCGGTTCCTTTACTGGTTTGTGTTGGCCAGCTTTATCGTGCCGGTAGTGTTCCTCATCTTCCGCCTCCTGCAGGAGCCTTCCGGGGATGCGTCACAGGAAGGCCTCCGCACCAAGGCGGACTACCTGCTCATGCTGGTGCAATGCCTCCTGGGCGCCGTGGTCCTCCATGTGCCGCAGCTGTTAAGGAATCGCCTGAGGCTTGAGATGCCTGCCGCCCTGCAAATCATGTACGTTTTCTTCCTGTACTGCGCGGTCTTCCTGGGTGAGGTCAGAAACTTCTACTACAAGGTTCCCCATTGGGACAAGTGGCTGCATGCTTTCAGCGCGGTCATGGCCGGCAGCCTGGGCTTCATCATCGCTGATGTGCTGAACAATCTCAAGGGAAGAAGCAGCCTCACACCCTTGCTGCTGGCGGTGTTCGCATTCTGTTTCGCCGTGTCCATCGGCGTGTTGTGGGAAATCTATGAGTACAGCGTTGACGGACTTCTTGAGCTGAACATGCAGAAGTTCCGCCTGGAGGATGGGACAGATCTGGTCGGGCGGATCGCGCTCAAAGACACAATGAATGACATCATCATCGATGTCTTCGGCTCCCTCTTTGCCGCCGTTACCGGATATTTTGCCGTTAAGCGTCAGAACATCCATGCGAAACAAATGCGTGAACGCACAGATGAAATGGGAAATTCCCCGGCCCAGCCTGACCAAGTGCATCAGGCGGCACAAGGGCAGAAAAGTCCCGGCTTATCATGTCGTTCATGATTGCGTTTGATATCGGAAAGTAGGAAGCAAAATCAGCAACATTCTGGATTATCTCAGGTGGCGTTCGGATTTGACCCTTGCACAAGTTCCGTTTAACGAAGTGGACAACCTGGTGCTGTCCCAACTGGCGATGATCAGGTGGGAAGCCCTGCCGATCCCTGATGAAAAGCCAAGGCTCGGCGCGCTCGGCTCATCGCTTTCGGCTGAGGCGTTTAAGCCGGGCATCACCCAGAAGGATGACCGGCAGTTGCTGGCGCTGACCGCCGGGAGCCCGCGCTTTGGGGAGGCTTTGGTTCTGCATTATGTCCACGAGCTGGACGAGGAAGAGGACAAGCAGTTCTCCGCCACCAGCTTTCTGCTGCCGGACAACACAATGTTTGTTTCCTTCCGGGGAACTGACGGCACCCTGGTGGGATGGCGGGAGGATTTCAACCTCAGCCTGCTACAGCCCATTCCCTCCCAACTGCAGGCGCGGAACTACCTGGCACAAGTCATGAACGCTTACCCCAGCCTGTCCTTCCGTGTAGGCGGACACTCCAAGGGAGGCAACCTCGCCATGTATGCCGCCGCCACCCAGACGGAGAGCCTTCAGCAAAGGCTGATCGCCGTTTACAGCAATGACGCGCCGGGCCTGAGTGATGCGGTGTTTGAAAGCCAGGGCTACCAGCGTCTGCTGCCCATCCTGCACGCCTATGTGCCCCAATCCTCCATCATCGGCTTGCTGCTGATGCATCCCCAGGACCTCACCATCGTGAGCAGTAATTCCGTCAGCATTCTCCAGCATAACCCTTACACCTGGCAGGTGGAGCGGGGCACTTTTGTGCGGGAGCAGGAACTGCAAGCAAGCAGTGTCTATATCGACCGGGTCACCAGATCCTGGCTTTCAGGGCTTGATGAAGCGCAGCGCAAGCAATTCATCAACACGCTCTTTGATACCCTGGAGGCCACAGAAGCCAAATCCATCGGCAAGGACTTGTGGCTCAATGCATTGCGCAACCCCAAGGCCATCGTGAACGCCATGCAGGGCCTGGACGCAGAAACCCGTCAGAAACTGGCAGAAACCCTGAGTGCCCTGGGCAACGCGGCAGCCCGGCACATAAGACCCATTCCACAACACAAAGCCATGAAGTTGAAAGGAGAACACCATGAGCAACAGAACCATCAAGGAATCAACCAAGGCCTTTGGCGTCAAGCAGGTGCTGAAGTACATCGACCGCAACCCGGACGAGAACATCCCCAAAATCCTTAACTGGCTGGAAAACCACGACAAGGGCGGCATGATCTCGCCCCAGGTACACATGGCGCGGCAGGCGCTGGAAGACAAGGACGGCAATTGGTACAAACTGGTCAAGAGCCTGTGGACGGATGTGGACGACGGCGTTCGCCTGAAATTGTTTGAGAACTTCGTCATCAACGCCACCATGATTGGCTCGCCCCGCCAGATAGAGACGGGTAAGGAAAACAACTGCAACGTGCCCTGGGCCATCCTGATGGACCCAACCTCCGCCTGCAACCTGGAATGCAAGGGCTGCTGGGCGGCGGAGTACGGCAACAAAATGAACCTGTCCCTGGAAGAACTGGACAGCATCATCCGCCAGGGCAAGAAGATGGGTACTTATTTCTACCTGTACTCCGGCGGCGAGCCCACCGTGCGCAAAAAGGACCTCATCCGCCTGTGTGAGATGCACCCGGACTGCGCCTTCCTGGCTTTCACCAACGGCACCTTGATTGATGTGGCGTTTGCGGACGAGATGCTCAGGGTTAAGAACTTCGTGCCGGCCATCAGCATTGAAGGCTTTGAGGAGGCGACGGACGGCCGCCGTGGGCAGGGCACCTATCAGAAGGTGCTGGACACCATGAAACTGCTTCAGAAGAAGAAGCTGCCCTTTGGTATTTCACTCTGCTATACCAGGGACAACGCCGAAGTCATCGGCAGCGATGCCTACATCGATGAGATGATCGCCCTGGGCGCCAAGTTCGCCTGGTTCTTTACCTACATGCCGGTGGGCGTGGGCGCGGTACCGGAGTTGATGGTAACGGCCGAGCAGCGCAAATTTATGTACAACACCATCCGTGCCTGGCGCAAGACCAAGCCGCTGTTCACCATGGATTTCTGGAATGATGGGGAATTTGTCAATGGCTGTATCGCCGGCGGGCGCAGCTACCTGCACATCAATGCCAATGGCGACATTGAGCCCTGCGCCTTTATCCATTACTCCGATTCCAACATCAGGACGCATACCCTGCTGGAGGCATACAAGCGCCCCCTGTTCATGCAGTACCGTCAAAACCAGCCTTTCTCCGACAACATGCTGAGGCCCTGCCCGCTGCTGGACAACCATGGCCGGCTCGCCGATATGGTGGAAGCGTCCGGCGCGCATTCCACCGACTTGCAGCGCCCGGAAAATGTACACAGCCTCTGCGCCAAATGTGATCAGGCCGCAACCCGGTGGAAACAAGTTGCGGATGAGATCTGGGCAGATGGCGAGCACTATAAGAGCAAAGCCAGGCAGCCGGTTCGTTGAGATAGCCGGTAAGCTCCACCTAAAAGAAGACATGGGTTTATTCAAAACCGATGTCTTCTTTGATATTCAAAATCAATATCTTAATTGGAGGAGCACTCACCCCCATCTTTCAACACAAAATTAAACTCCCCGACCCCCGTCACCTTGCCCTGATGCACAATGCCCAGCCACAAGCCCTCGTCAAAGCAGGTCAAAAGCTCCTCCCGACTGCCCAACTCGCGCATGAAGCTCTCGAGCTCCTGCCGCTTGGCGCTCCGGGCGGTGATACTTCTCTCAACCTCGGCCAGCTTCTGGTTCGCATTGTCATAGCGCTGGGTCATGGTGGCATACCGGGCGGTGTAGTCGCTCTGGTCCTGGGCAGTGCGCGCGTTCTCCTGGACCATCTTGCGCATGAGCTCCATGACGACCTCGCACTCAGCCTGCAAGGCATTGCGCTCCCGCTCCAGGGCGGTGTTGTCGGTGATGGCATCCAGTGCCTCCCGCAGACCCGCCAAGATCTCCTCGCGGTCAGCGATCAGGCCGTTCACAAAGCGCACAAAGGCCTGCTGGAGGTCTTTCTCATACAGATGAGGGGTCGAGCACTTTTTCTCACCCTTGAACTTGCCATTGCACTGCCAGATGACGCGGCGGTACTTGCTGGTGCTGTGCCAGACTTTGCTGCCGTACACGCTGCCGCAGTCCCCACAGACAATGCGCCCGGCGAAGCAGCTGGTGCTGGGGATGCTGCCAATGCCCTTCCGGCGCCTCAGTTCCCACTGCACATGATCGAACAGGTCCGGACTGACAATGGCCGGATGGCTGCCTTCCACATAGTACTGGGGAACCTCGCCCTGGTTCTTCTTCATCTTCTTGGTCAGAAAGTCCGCGCAGTAGGTCTTTTGCAGCAGGGCATCGCCCTTGTACTTCTCGTTGGTAAGAATGCTCTCGACCACACTGGGCTGCCAGAGCTTCCTGCCGCCGGGGGTTGGCACATGGTCAGCGGTCAGCGCCTTGGCTATGGCGGACACGGTCTTCCCGTTAATGAACATGGCATAAATGCGCCGAACGAGCGCGGCCTGCTCTTCGTTGATGACCGGCTGACCGTTCTCACCGCGCTGAAAGCCCAGGAAGTTCTTGTAGGCCATGCTGACCTTGCCCTCGGCAAAGCGCGCGCGCTGGCCCCAGGTCACGTTTTGGCTGAGGTTGCGGCTCTCCTCCTGGGCGATGGAGCTTAGAATGGAGATGGTGAGCTCAGCGCTGGGGTCAAAGGTCCAGAGGCCGTCCTTCTCGAAGTAGACCTCAACGCCCCTGGCCTTGAGCTCGCGGATGGTGGAGATGGAATCGACGGTGTTCCTGGCAAAGCGCGAGATGGACTTCGTGACGATGAGATCAATCTTCCCCTCCAGGGCATCGGCGATCATCTTCTGAAAGCCCTTGCGCTTGCGGATGCTGGTGCCGGAGACGCCCTCATGCCCTGGACAGTGAAGTGATCACTGTGGCTGATATCATTGATTTAGTCAAATCCAGGTATGGAAGTGTCAATGAAGGCACTATCAGAGCCCAAGCGCTAGCCTGTACTGTCAATCGTCAGAGCCGGGTGCACATGCCGGAGAACCATAAGCCGCGCATTGCCAACGGACAGTATGATTTCTTGTTTTCTGTTGGTCATGGCAAAGTGGCGAAATACATCCCCGCCAAACATGGTGTTTGGGAGATTGCCCAGGAGGATGGCAAGAGAATCGTTAGGATAGTCAGTGGTAGTGCACTCTCGTCTGAGCCAGTTAAAGCTCCAGAAACTGTGGTGTTGAAACAAAGGAAAGTGAAGAACAAGCGGCCCGATATTGAGAGCCCCAATCGTGAAGCTGTGATTTTCTATAACAAAGCCTGGGATGACCTTGAAAGCTATCGAGCCCAAGAGAGCGCTTTGAATAAGTTGTTCCACGAGTTTTGCCCGGATAACAAGCATCTGGACGATGTCCTACTCAAAACAACAGCCCTGAATGCTTTCTACGCTACCAACATTTATTTTGAGTATGCCGTAGCAAAACACATCGTGTCTCTGGATATTGATGAGCGACTCAACCAGGGCGATATCACACTGGTGACTGATATTGCTTCAGGTCACGGTGTGAAAAACAAGAGAACCGGTAAGGAAATTTGCTTCTATTCCTTCGCTACAAAGTATTGCAGCCATCACAGACCGATGCTCTTCCCAATCTATGATAGTTACGTAGATAAGCTCCTTGCCCATCTTCGTGATGTAGATCACTTCGCAGAGTTCAGCAATGAAGATCTTCGAGACGCTGAACGGTTCAAAGAGATAGTGTTGAAACTCCGTGACTTTTATAATCTAAATGAGTTCTCATTGAAACAGGTTGATCGGTACTTGTGGCAGTATGGGAAAGAGAAGTTAAAGTAAGATGAGTTTCGGTAGTAAGTATTAGGAGTCAAAAAAATGGGAAGTATGATCGTTGATCTTCAGAAGTCTCTATTAGATCCTGAGCAGGACATTCAAAACTTATTGAGAAGGGCACAAGTTATCGTTCACAAACTTGGCATCTCTGATTCTAACAACTGGATTCAATATGAACTCGAGGGTTATGAAGGGGTGGCCGAAAACGAAATACCAAATTATCGGATCCTATACGGCAGATTGTGGATGCATAATCCAATGAGAGGCTGGATCCCTTTTTTAATGGATAATAACGAAATGGAAAACATGCTTAGCAGGCGTGTTGTTACTAGCCCAATATCAGAACTAAATGCTTTGAGTTCACAAAAAGCCGATGGAACGATTGGCTATTATCTCCCAGATGAGTTTTCTCGCAAATTGTGCCAGTTAGCGCATACACCTGTTCTTATGCAATGTGCAGTACATTTGGGAAAGCATCAGGTAAACTCAATAGTAGAGCGAGTCCGAAATAGGCTCTTCAATCTTACTATTGAACTTGAAAACCAGGGAATCCTTGGTGAAGGTTTATACTTTAGCGATAAAGAGGCAGATGCAGCAAAAATGCTGTCCCCATCAATTAGTAACTACTACGGGAATGTTGTTCAAGGAAACGTAACAGGCTCTCAAATGGTTTCTGGCAAAAACAATACCTCAGAATTTAACTACAACTCTCTCAATGATGCTGTTAAAGAAATGAAGAATCAAATAGGAAATGAGATTACTCAACAAGATGATAAAGATCAGATTCTCGAGTTAATAGAGGAAATTGAAAAGAAACT
>RRZU010453030.1_pt1 | contig 11552 bp, 8 predicted proteins | sample 2165561 | NCBI WGS metagenome assembly RRZU01 (sample SAMN10456909, study PRJNA506462) | wastewater metagenome | isolation source: wastewater sludge | place: USA: Moscow, Idaho | reverse complement strand
CGACTCCGCCAGTTGTTGGCCAGCGCTCATCGACTCTCCTTATGCGGGGGGTGGGCCCCACGTGGGATCCACTCGTGAATACGTCTGCGATCCTAACGGTGCCGAGCCCGGGGTGGCGGGCCAGTTTCCGCCGAGTCCTGCGGGGCCCGGATAGTTCGGTGGAGCGTAGTCGACGGGTTTGGGCTTGCGCAGCCGCGGCAGGCTGAGTCGTTGGCCGGACGGGTCGTCGATCGCGAGACCCCGCAACGACCGGGCCTGGTACAGCAGTTCGGTGGCCCGCTGCTGGGCGGCGGTATCGATCACGCCCTTCACCTCGGCGTCGCGCAGGTAGGCGAGTTCGGTCAGGGTGCGTTGCAGGCTGAGCGTCGAACGGAACACCGCCCAGCCCCGGGTGAGCGCCACCAGCAGGGCCCAGGCCCGGCGGCGCACCCGCGAGGTGGTCTCAGGGTCGACCGGGCTGAGCCAACCCATGCGCACGTAGTCGGTCAGCCGGGCTCGAATCTTCTGGCTCTCCTTGATCAGTTGACGCACCACGTAGATCACCGCCGAGGCGACCAGGGGCAGGGCCACGGCGAAGTAGATCAGGTAGCGCATCGGGCCGGAGGCGAACGTGGCCTGGCTGTTGAACATCATGTGCAGCAACGCCGCCAGCAGGTAGCCGGTCACGGGCGCCAGCACCCGCACGACCTTGCTGTGGGTACGCAGGGCGACGATCAGGCCCAAGCCGGTCATCATGGTGAACAGCGGATGCCCGAAGGCCGTCCAGAAGCCGCGCAACCAGACCAGCTCGCGCACGGCCGCGTCCACGTCGCCGGTGTTGATCTGCGAACTGGCGTACATGATCGCGCGTGCGTAGTAAATGATGTTTTCGGTGAAGGCGAAGCCGGCCGCCGATAGGCCGGCCAGCACGACTCCGTTGAGTTTGGTGACCAACTGGTAGCGGACCAGCATCGCGATGAAGAACAGCACCGTGGCCTTGGCTGCCTCTTCGACGAAGGGCGCGATGTAGATCGCCGCCCGGGCGCCGGTGGTGGGGTCGCCGTCACCGCCGATCGACAACTGTTCGGATGCCCAGGTGTTGATGTGCAGCGACAGGAATGTGGCCACGCAGGCACCCCACCCCAGCGCCAGCCACCACAGCAGCAGGCGTTGCGGACGGAAGCGGTCGGCGACCACGAACAGCACGACCCAGAAGATCAGCGTGGGTAGCGCGTACCAGAACGCGTCGCGGACCGCTGAAAAGTTCATGCCCGGCTGGACGCCGTCGCGCACCGGAATGTCGGCGGTCATCAGCCGGTACTGCGACCACAGGCACGCCGCATAGATCAGCGTGAGGACGACGCCGATCCAGGTCCACGGGTTGGTCAGGATGCGCTTGGGCAGCGGCGCGGACATCTCGGGCTGCCGCGGAATGCCGTTGAGCATCCGGCTGTGCCGGGTGATGGTGTCCGTCGACATGCCGGCAAGACTACCGGGCGGCAGTACAGCCCCCGGCCCCGGGCCAACCGGTCCCGGACGGGCACGTATCCGGGGGGGGCCATGTGGCCTCGCCGAAATTTAGCTGTCTCAGATTCGAGCGACTACCCCCAGTAACAGGGGTATTCGCACCGCCGTTTAAGTCACGCCCCCCTATTTCTAGGGGATTCCTAGGGCAGCTGCGCATTGAGTCCATTTTGTTATCTTGATTGATGACCTGCCGCGAAGCAGCAGCCATACGATCTGTAAGAATCCGCTACAGGACAAGGTCACGCAGTTGCAGTGCGAGGCCCGAACACGTTCATTCCACACACTTCGGGTCACGTCACGCACCTGGCCGGCCAGCACAACGAGAGGAGCAGACATGTCGACGAGCCACGGCCGCACCCCGGTGGTCGATGATCGCGGGGCAGCCGAGGTGGTCGCAGATCCAGTACCACCGAAACGAGCCCCCGATGCCGAGCCCGCCGCCAAGCGCGGCTTCACCCTGCCGTCCCCCGTCGGGATCCTGCTGATCGTGATGATCGGCGTGTGGTTACTGGCTCTGGCCATTCCGTCCGGCAGCTACCAGTTCGACGACCAGGGCGCGCCCATCGCCGGTTCGTACACCACCATCGACTCACCGCTCGATTTCGGCGAACGCGTCCGCGATCTGCTGCTCGCACCGGTGAACGGCCTCTACGGCATTCTCGATCCGAGCACCGGGCAGGTCGGGCCCTTCAACAGCGGCGCGATGTTCGGCTCAGTGCAGGTCTTCCTGTTCATCTTGGCCATCGGCGGCTTCATGACCGTGGTGTTCAAGACCGGCTCGCTCGACCTGGGCATTTCGAAACTCGCCCACCGGTTCGCCAACCAGGGCTCGGTTCTGATCATCGTATTGTCGGCCCTGTTCGGCTTTCTCGGCTCGGTGATGTCGTGGAGCGATGAGACTCTCGGCTTCTACGCGTTGCTGGTGCCGCTGCTGCTGGCCCTGGGCTATGACCGCATGACCGCGGTGGCGGTGATCACCGTCGCACCGTTCGTCGGCTCGATCGGCGCCACCATCACGCCGTTCCGGATCGGTGTAGGTGCGGACGCGGCCGGCATCTCGATCGGCGACGGCATCGTGCTGCGCCTGCTGCTCTTCGTACTCACGATGGCCGCGATGATCGTCTTCACGTTGCGCTACGCCAGAAAGGTCAAGGAAGACCCCGCGCTCTCGTTCGTACCGCACGACCCCGAGGACGCCGAACTGGTACAGAGCGGCGCGCGCGACGACCTGCCGGCGCTGACCGGACGCGACAAGGCGGTGATCGGGCTGTTGGCATTCACCTTCGCCCTGTTGATCTTCTCGATCGTGCCCTGGGGCTCGATCCTGCACAACACGGCGGTCGATCCTGTCACGCACAAGACGATCTCGGCACCGTTCGCCTGGGAGTTGGGCTGGTGGATGCCGGAACTCACCGCACTGTTCGTGGTGATGGCGATCGTGATCGCCGTGGTGGCGCGCATGAGCGAGGCCGAGACCTCGTCCACCTTCTTGAAGGGCGTCGCCGACTTCAGCGGTCCGGCCGCGCTGGTCGCCCTGGCCCGCGGCGTGGCAGTGATTCTCAACAACACCGCGACCATCGACACGATCCTCAACTCGATGGAGGGCGTGGTACACGGCCAATCGAGCATCATTTTCGTGGTGCTGCTCGCGATCGTCTCGCTTCCGCTCGGCTTTCTGGTCGGGTCCGGGTCGGCCGGCATGGCGCTGGTCATGCCGGTGCTGGCGCCGCTGGGCGACTTTGCCGGCGTGGACCGCTCCCTGGTGGTGACCACCTACAACGCCATGGGTGCCTGGTTGAACCTACTGCTGCCCACCAACGCCATTCTGGTGGCGGGGCTCGCCCTGGGCCGGGTCGGGTTCGGCACCTACATCAAGTTCATGGTGCCACTGCTCGGCATTCTGCTCGGCCTGATTCTGGTGGTGCTGATCGTCGGCACTTTCCTGTAAGTCCGTCCGCTCTGAAGCCCCGTCCGCCGAAGGTTTGACTCAGTAGGGGGTGGGGGCCGTTCGGTCCCCACCCCCCTGTCATCGCACCGTCACGAAATCACTATGAAGGAGTTGTCCGCCATGCCCGCACCACAGCCCCCCGCCCCGTCCCTCGACCGCCCGCTCGAGTTGCGCTTCGCCACCCCCGCCGACGGGGTCACCCTCGGACGGCTGGTCGGCCCCAGCACGCTGCCCGCCGACGCCGCAGCGCTCAAGGCGCACGGCTTCGAGGCCGCGGCCGGCACCGCGATCCGGCTGTGGTCGGGCAGCGGCGCAGCCACGGTGGCGGGCGGCGTCGGCGCGGAGCCCACTCTGGCCTCCGTGCGCGATGCGGCCGCTGCGATCGCGCGGACGGCGGATGCCGAGCCCTCCCTGGCGATCGAACTGCCGAGCCTCGCGGGGCTGGACGATGCCGCGGTCGCCCAAGCGGTGGTCGAGGGCGCCGTCCTGGCCCGCTACAGCTACGACGCACTGAAGGCCGAGCCCGCTCGGGTGCCGATCACCACACTCAGCCTGGTGATCGCCGAGGGAGTGGACGAGGCCGCGGCCCGGACCGGCGCCGAACGTGGCCGTGTGCTGGCCGCCGCGACCGCGCTGACCCGCGACCTGGCCAACACCCCGCACAACCATCTGACCGCCACCATGCTCGCCGACTTCGCACAGCGGTTCGGTGCCGAACGTGGCCTCGACGTCGAGGTGTTCGGCCCGGACGAGGCGCGTGAGTTGCGGCTGGGCGGCCTGCTGGCGATCAATGCCGGCTCCGTCGAACCGCTGCGCATGATCAAGCTGACCTACCGGCCCGACGGCGAGCCGAGCCGCCGCGTCGGGCTGGTCGGCAAGGGCATCACCTATGACGCCGGCGGCATCAGCCTCAAGCCGTCCGACGGGGTGCACGCCATGATGAAGAACGACATGACGGGTGCGGCGGCGATCCTGGCCGCCATGGGCACCCTGCGCGAACTCGGCTGCACCAACGAGGTGACCGGCTGGTTGATGTGCACCAACAACATGCCGTCCGGCTCGGCGACTGCGCTCGGCGATGTGCTCACCATGCGCAACGGGTTGAGCGTCGAGGTGATCGACACCGATGCCGAAGGCCGGCTGGTGATGGCGGACGCCCTGGTGCTGGCCGCAGAGAGCGAACCGGACGCGATCATCGACATCGCCACCCTGACCGGTTCGGCCGGGCGCGCGCTGGGCCCCGACATGGGTGCCGTGCTGGGCAACAGCCAGGCCACCGTCGATGCGGTGATCGCCGCCGGCGGCGTGGCGGACGAGCCGGTGTGGCAACTGCCGCTGCATCGGCCCTACCTGCGCATGCTGGACTCGACCACCGCCGACATCTGCAACTGCGCCGCGGTCGGACTGCCCGATGCGATTCTGGCCTCGCTGTTCTTGGAGAAGTTCGTCGCCGACGTACCGTGGGCCCACATCGACATCGCGGGCACCGCGCAGGCCGATGCCGAACGCTCCGTGCGGGTGCCCGGCGGTAGCGGGTTCGGAGCCCGGCTGTTGGCGCACCTGCTGACCCGGGACTGGTGACCCCCGCGGAACCTGGACGTGACGGTTTCGCCAGAAGTCCCGCCAGGGAGGACGATGAGCGCATGACCCAGCATCGTGTACGGCGTGCCGTCGCGGCCTCCGCCACTGCGGTGGCGCTGTTGGTCGCGCCGGTGATCGGCTGGTCCACCGTGGTCGCGCAGGCGGTGCCGGCCGAGACCGGGACGGCGCAGCCGTACGCAACGGACGAAGCGACCGCGGCCCCGTCGGAAGCCGATCCGGAGCCGACCGGCACCGACGACCCGCCCGCGACCACGGCTCCCCCGGCGACCACCGCGCCGCCCACGCCTGCGCCGCCGTCCGCACCGACGCCGACGACCCCCACCACCGCCGCGCCGACACCGACGGCTACGCCGACCGAGTCGGTCCCCACGGCCACCACCACCCCCAGTCCGGGGGCACCGGCGACGATGCCCGCCGTTCCACCGGCGTACACCCAGGCGCACGGATCACCCGCCTCGTGGGTGATCGCGGTCCTTGCCCTGGCGGTGGGCGGGGTCGCCGGCTTCGTGCTGCGCCGCCGCACCCTGCGTGCGGTGCGCGCTGCCCCCGCGCCGATCCCGGCGCACACCACGTCGTTGCCCCCGCTCGGTAGCCTTCAGGCCCCGCGCGGCATCTTCGTCGAGGACGCGGCCGACAAGCTCCACGCGCTGGAATCCACCGGGCAGGCGATGATCGATGCGGGCTATTCGGTCGCGGCCGTCCGGCAGGCGTTGGAAGAGGTCGCCGAGGCCAGCGGATATCCCGACACCGAGGTGGTGGTCTTTCCGACCGCCCTGTTCGTCTCGGCGCGCGGACTGGGCGAGGTGCGCACCGGTGCCGTCACCAGCGGAGCCAGCCGGCTCAACCTGGCCCAGGTGGACGCCCTGGACGACGTGGTCGGCGAAGCCCGGTACGGCCGGCTCGACGCGGCCGCCCTGATCGCCCGGATCGCTGCCGTACGCACCCTGCCGCCGCCCTACTCGACCGGACGCCGGGTGCTCGCCTACGGCGCAGCCTCGGCCGGCATCGCGGTACTGCTCGGCTCGTCCCTGCTCGGCACCGGGCTGGCCGCGGCGCTCGGCCTACTGATCGGCTGGGCGCTGACCCGCACCGAGAACGTGCCGCAGCAGTATCAGGCGCTGGTCACGGTCACCTGTGCGTTCGTGGTCGGGGTGGTGGTGCTGCTGGTGGTCCGGCAGGGCTTGGACCCCGGGGTGCTGCCCTCACTGATCGCCCCCCTGGTCACTTTTCTGCCCGGCGCCCTGCTCACCACCGGTGTGGTGGAGTTGTCGACCGGCCACATGATGGCCGGTGCCGGGCGCCTCGCCGCCGGCGCCATGCAACTCGTGCTGCTGGCGGCGGGCGTGACGGCCGCCGCCACCCTGGTCGGGGTGCCCAGCCTCGAGTTGGTCGGCGCGGACCAGCCGCTCGGCCCGCTGGCCCCGTGGCTGGCTGTTGCCGTTTTCGGCATCGGCATCGTGATCCACTCCAATGGCCGGCCCGGGGCGATCGGCTGGGTGCTGCTGGTGCTGTACGTCGCCTACGGTGCCCAGGTGCTGGCCGACATCGCGGTGGGCGGTGTGCTGTCCGCGTTCATCGGCGCACTGGCCATGACGCCGGTGGCGGTACTGGTGGCCCAGCAGCCGTCCGGGCCGGCGGCCTTCGTCAGCTTCTTACCGGCGTTCTGGCTGCTGGTCCCCGGCGCGCTCGGACTGGTCGGTGTCACCAATCTGTTGGACGGCAACTCGGCCGGTTTGGGCGCACTGCTCACCACCATGTCGACCATGGTGGCGATCGCTCTGGGCATTCTGGCCGGTTCGGCACTGGGTGACCGGCTCGCGCCGACCCGCCGGGCTTTGATCTAGGCGACCACGCCTTTGAAGGAGCAGCTATGAACCACCGGACCAGCGGCCTCACGGCCCTGGTGCTAGGCCTCGCCATCGCGCTGAGCGGTTGCACCGGCCCGACGCCGACGCCCACCGCACCCACCACCAGCCTCGCCGCGACGCCCGTCACGCCACCCACCGTGAAGCCGGCGGACCCATTGCAGGTCAAGGATCTGGCGGCCTTCAGCGGCGTCGCCAAGCTCGAGGCCGGGTCGAACTGCACCGGCACCCTGATCGACACCGGCGTGCCATCCGGCCCCGCGTACCTGCTGACCAACGGTCACTGCGTCGGCGATATCGCTCGTTCGGCGCAGGCGACGACCACGAACCTGGATTGGTTCGGCACCGCCACTTTCCTCGCCGCGGACGGCAACCAGTCCGATGCGCTCACCGTGGACGTCACCCAGTTGGCCTACTCGACGATGCGTGACACTGACACCGGCATCGTCCGGCTGAAGCCCTCGCTGGCCGAGCTGAAGGCGCTGGGCATCCGGGCCGTTCCGATCGTGGCCGCCCAACCCGCCGCCGGCACGAAGGTGGTCAACGTCGGGGTACCGGTGCAGGACATGATGCCCGACCAGTGGATCCTGCGCCGCGGCGAATGCACGCTGGGCGCGCAACACACCGTGATCGAAGCGGCGTGGCTGTGGTTCGGGGTGTGGAGCAACGACTGCCCCGGCATCATTCAGGGCTCCAGCGGCTCGCCGCTGTTCACCCTAGGTGCGGACGGATCACCCACCGCGATCGCCGCCATGATCAACACCACCACCGGCGGAGCGACCGCGGCCAACGGCGGGGCCTGTTCGATCAATCACCCCTGCGAGGTCAATCACGGCACGGCGTCCATGGTCGAGAACACCAGCTATGCCCAGAGCGTGGCGCGGCTCGGACGATGCTTCGACGCGTCCGGCGCATTCGATCTCGGCGATTCGTGCCCCTTGCCCACCGCGACCGTCTGGGCGGAGTTGGGCGGAGGCGCGTTCCGCGGCGGCAGCCTGCCGAACTCGTCGGCGCAAACCCGAGGTGAGCCTGGTCGGGGGTCAGGCGGGCAGGGTGCAGACGGCGTTGGTGCCGCTCGGCGACGGCACCGCGTGCCGACGCGCGGAGACCTACCAGGGCGCACCCAGCAAGGCCCTGCCGAAGGCCGGTGAGGAATGGGAACAGGTCGGCGTGACCGTAGCGGTCGTCCTGCCGAAGGTCGAGGGTCGTCACCTGCTCTGCGCGGTCAACGACGGCGACCTGGCCGGCGCGGCATCGGTGCTTTTCGACGTGGACATCACACCCCCACGATTCCCGGCTTCGGCCGACGTCGAAGACATCGGCGACGGTGCCGTGGTGGTGCGTCCGCATCTGGTTCCGCCCGAGATCAGCACCGTCCGGTTCACCTGGGGCGACCCTGCCACGCTCAGCTGCGACCACGACGCCGAGTTCCAGGACTTCTTCATCGTTCCCCTGACCCTGATGGCCGCCGACCTGCCGGCCCGGTACTGCATCTACGGCCTGGACGACGCCGGCAACCGCACCGACGTGACGACGATAGAGATTCCCAAGCGATGAACCCTCAACTGATCCTCGTTCTGGTGCTGCTGGCCGCTGCCGTGGTGATGTTCGCCATGGGCCGGCCCAGCATGGACGTGGTCGCCCTGATGGCCATGATCGCCCTGCCGCTGACCGGCGTGCTGACCCTGCCGGAGGCGCTGGCAGGTTTCGCCGACCCCAACGTCATTCTGATCGCTGCGCTGTTCGTGGTGGGCGAGGGTCTATCACGCACGGGGGTGACCTACCGGCTGGGCGACTGGTTGGCCGCGCAGGCCGGCGGGTCGCACACCCGGCTGGTGGTGCTGCTGATGTTGAGCGTTGCCGCGCTGGGTGCCGTGATGAGCTCGACCGGTGTCGTGGCCATCTTCATTCCGGTCGTGCTGGCGGTGGCCAAGAAGCTCGGCGCGTCGCCGCGTCAGCTGCTGATGCCGCTCAGCTACGCCGGGTTGATCAGCGGCATGCTGACGCTGATCGCCACCGCACCCAACCTCGTGGTCAACGCCGAACTGGCCCGCAGCGGCCTGGGCGGGTTCGGCTTCTTCGGTCCGACGCCGTTCGGTCTGGTGGTGCTGGCGCTGGGCATCGGCTACATGCTGCTGGTCGGGCGCCGGCTGGGCGACTCACACTCTGGTGAGTCATCCGACCGACGCAGCATCGACGATCTGCTGAAGGCCTACGGCCTGACCGACAACCGGCGTCGCTTTCAGATCGGTGCCGATTCCGAACTGGACGGACGCACCCTGGCCGAGGTCGACCTGCCCGGCCGCTACGGCCTGACCGTGCTGACCATCGCCCGCGGACCCTGGTGGCAGCGCACCCTGCTGGCGGCCAAGCCGGGCACCCGGTTGGTGAGCGGCGACGTGCTGGTCGTGCAGGTGACCCGGCCCGCCGCACCGTCCGAACCCCTGCCGCACACCCTGGCACTCGAGCCGCTCGACTTCGACCCGGCCAGGGACAACCGGCAGTCCCGCCAGGTCGGTGTGGCGGAGGTGCTGCTGCCACCGCGATCGTCCGCGGACAACAAGCGGATCGGCGAGCTCGCCCTGCCCGAGTCGCTGGGCCTGACGGTGATCGGCGTGCGGCACGGCGGTCGCACGGCGACCACCCCGCTGCCCAAGGTGCGCGTGTACACCGGCGACACCCTGCTGGTGATGGGTGAGTGGCGCTCCATCGAGCGGCTGCGGCACCGGGTGGCCGACTTCGTCACCCTGGACCTGCCCGAAGAAGTCGAAGAGACCGCGCCCGCGGGCAATAAGGCCGTGCCGGCCCTGCTGAGCCTGCTGGTTATGGTGGTGCTGATGATCAGCGGCGTCGTGCCGAATGTGCTCGCCGCGCTGCTGGCGTGCCTGCTGATGGGGGCCTTCGGTTGCATCGATATGAACGCCGCCTACCGGGCGATCCATTGGCCAACGCTGCTGCTGATCATCGGCATGCTGCCCTTCGCCGACGCACTGCAGAAGACGGGCGGCGTCGCGCTCGCGGCGAACGGGTTGCTGCAGCTGGTCGGCGGGGCCGGGCCGAGCGTGATTCTCGGCGTGATCTTTCTCGCGACCGCGCTGATCGGGTTGTTCGTGTCGAACACCGCGACCGCGGTGCTGATGGCCCCGATCGCCATCGCCACTGCCACCCAGCTCGGCGCCTCGCCCTACCCGTTCGCGATGACGGTGGTGCTGGCCGCGTCCTCGGCCTTCATGACGCCGGTGAGTTCGCCGGTCAACACTCTGATCGTCGAACCCGGACGGTACCGTTTCATGGACTTCGTCAAGCTCGGTACGCCGTTCACCCTGGTGGTGATGGTGGTGACGGCATTCCTGGTGCCGGTGCTGCTGCCTTTCTATCCGTGAGCGGGCGGCGCAACCGCACCGCCAGCAGGCCCAGCCAGCCCAGGCCGATGATCAACGCCAGTCGCTGCCACAGCCCTGCATAGGGCATCAATAAGGGGTTCTGGCCGAAGCCGACCGAGGCGAGCACGAAGCAGGCGAAGAAGATGGGAGCGGCGGCTGCCGACAGCAGCGTCCAGACCCGGTCGCCGGCGCGATGAAAGTGCCGAGCCATCACGATCATGGCCGCCGGCAGCACGGTGAACACCGGCGTGCTGAACAGGTCGTGGGCGATGCCGTGCGGCGTGCGGGGGGCGGGGATCGGCGAGCCGACCGGGTATCCGCTGATCGGGTCGCAGGCGAAGAAGCCGGCGCCGACCAGACCGGCGCCGACGACGGCGATCAGAATCGGGACGGTGCGTCCGATGCCCTGGCGGCTCAGGGCGACGGCGAAGGCCAGCACCAGCAGCCCGGTTGTCCAGAAGGTGAGCATCTGCACCCAGCCGCCCGGACCCAGGCTCAGCGCGCTCACCGGGTGCCGAAGTGGGTCGTACCCCGGTCGCAGCACACCCTGGATCAGGAATGAGCCGACGAAGATGACCGGTGCTGCGATGCCGGCATCAAGCAGGCGGTTGGTGCGGGGGCACGAGCCTCATTGTGCTCCGCGGACGTAGCGAGGTGGGCGCGCCCGGCAGGATTCGAACCTGCGACCGAGAGATTAGAAGGCTCCAGCTCTATCCCCTGAGCTACGGGCGCTCGTCGTCCACCAAGCCTATAGGTTGCACGAGTGAAGAGCCCCAGCACCGCCGCCCCCTGGCGCCAGTTGGGCGTCGCGATCTACCTGCCCACCGCGGTCTCGTTCATCGGCTTCGGAGCCATCGTGCCGCTGGTGCCGCTGACCGCCCGGGCGTTGGGCGCATCGGTCGCGGAGGCGGCCCTCGTGGTGGCGCTGATGGGCATCGGCACCCTGATCGGCGCACTGCCCGCGGGGGTGATCGCTGACCGGTTCGGTGAGAAGAAGTCCCTGGTGGGAGCCCTGTTCGGCGACGTCACCTGCCTGATCGTCTGCGCTTTCGCGCCGAATGAGTGGGTGCTTGCCGCCGCGGTGTTCGTCACCGGCCTGACCGGAGCGATGCTCAGCCTGGCCAGGCAGTCGTACCTGACCGTCGCGGTGCCCCTGGAATACCGGGCGCGCGCCCTCTCGACCCTGGGCGGGGTCTTTCGGATCGGGTTGCTGCTCGGCCCGCTGATGGGTGCTGCCGTGGTCTCGCT
>RRZU010939717.1_pt1 | contig 11553 bp, 9 predicted proteins | sample 2165561 | NCBI WGS metagenome assembly RRZU01 (sample SAMN10456909, study PRJNA506462) | wastewater metagenome | isolation source: wastewater sludge | place: USA: Moscow, Idaho | reverse complement strand
GTTTGTTAATTAAGCCTCAATACCATTTGCCAAATAAAAATGACTAGAAAAAACGTTCCTTTTTTTTAGTCATTTTTATTTTCTCGGAGTTGTTATTTTTTTTGGCTTAGAAAAGGATTTATCTTTCACATTTTTAGTACTTTTAGTGGCAATATCTATTTGAATGAACAAGACTGAAAAAATGACTAAAAAAAAGGAACGTTTTTTCTAGTCATTTTTATTTGGCAAATGGTATTGAGGCTTAATTAACAAACTGAAATACATATATATATGCATTAATAAGGGAATGCATTTAATCAGGGAGAATGGCTGTCGTTGGTGAGATTTTAGACTTGAAGAAGGGAAATCATAAAACTTTTGAGCTTTTATTCAAAAAGTACTATGTTTTTCTTTGTTATGAGGCACGTTCTTACATCACGGAAAAATATATAATAGAGGAGGTTGTCGGTGATGTATTTCGCTGGTTATGGGAAAACAGAGAGACATTGGTTATTACTTCCGTCAGGGCTTATTTAGTCAGGGCTGTTCATAATGCGTGCTTGTCATACCTTAGGCAAAATCAACCTGAATATGTGGAGTTGGATGATACTGTTGTAGAAAGGAGTACTTTGTTTTCTCTGGATGAATCTCCCCTCGATTACGTTCTTTCTAGGGAGTTGATAGAGCGGGTTGATAAAGCAGTGAAAGAACTACCTTCCCAGTATAAAAGGGTTTTTGAACTGAGCCGATATAAAAATTTGACCTATGCCGAGATTTCGGAAGAAATGGGTATTTCTATTAATACTGTAAAACTGTATCAGAAGAAGGCGTTAGCGCAACTTCGTTTGGTTCTAAAAGAATACTTATCGACTTCTTTGGATTAATCTGATTTGAACAGTTTTATAGATCTATATTTGAAAATATATATATTTATTTCGTTTATAAACTTTTTTATGGACGAAAAGATGCTGATTTGCAAAAAGTAAACAAAACTTTGTTGTGATAAAAGATAATCGGTTTATCAGTTGTCTTTATGTTAATGTAACAACAATAATAAATATTTATGAAAAAGATTTTTATACTTATTGTTTCGTTGGGATTGTTGTATCCTGACCGACCGTTTGCACAGAACAGTATTAAGCTGTATCCCTATCAAATGCCCCCGTCCCATCATCCCGATTATCAACGTCATCATGTGAAATCGCCGGATGCCTCTTTCTTTAATAACAAAATTCAGTTTATAGCCCTTCGTGATCTCTCCGGAGATTACAAGCAAAAGCTCGATCAATGGGTGGTGAAAGATAAACTAGGGGATATCCTGTGGGTTTCCTATCCGCTGGTTTTTCAGGATAATCTGAAAGAGGTCGTTGCCGAGATAAAGAGAAGAAACCTGTATCTGTTCGACCTTTGGGGATATATTCCCGGTTCTGGTCCTGGTGGGTACTGGACCCAGTTCGTTATCCCGGACGGCGTACTCGATCTTTTCGAGAAAGAACTGGGCGACCATTGGCTGGGCATGGATAACGGTGAACAGGATGGGCGTTATGTCGGTAGTTTTGCTCCCCGTATGTATCCTTTAGGGGCAGATCGCAAACAACAATATTTTAATTTCCAGCGTCATTTTCAGGAAATGGGCGATCAGTTGGGAAACAAAATGGCGACGCTTGTTTCTCTGAACTTCGGACATTATTTTCTGAAAGAAGGCGTTTATACCCTGATCGGAGCTGAAACGGCGCAGGGTTTGCCTAACTCACAGATCTATTATTCATTTATCCGTGGAGCCGGGAAACAGTATGGTGTAAACTGGTTCGGAAATGCTTCCGTATGGAATCGTTGGGGATGGAAATCGTACGATTCGAATGCGGAAGGTATCGATAATGATTACAATAGCGGAGGTCCGCTGAAGGGAACCTCTCTCGGATTGCTGAAACGGTTGATCTATACTCATTTGATGTACGATTGTGTGGCTGTCGGTTTTGAAGGGTCCATGCGGATAGATGATAAGAAGCTGAGTCCCATCGGAAAGATACAGCAGAGTGCGGTTAAATGGGTAGATAAATACGGTGATCCGGGTGTGATGTACACACCGGTAGCATTGATGACCGATTTCTTTTCCGGCTGGTCTTTCCCGCGTCATCTATATTCCAGACAGGCTTATAAAGTATGGGGGAATCTGCCGTATGAGTTGCCGGATTATCTGACGGACGGAATGCTTGATGTTTTGTATCCGGGTTATCAGGATGCTTCCTATTATAAAGATGAAAGAGGGTTTATCACTCCGAACCCTTACGGAGATATTGCTGACTGTCTGATGAGTGATGCCCCGCTGTGGGTATTGAAACAATATCCGGTATTGGTCATTGCCGATGAACTGCATCCGGGGCAGGAGATTAATGATAAACTGAATGCCTATATACACGCTGGTGGTCATCTGGTCATTACGGCTGGTTCATTGAAGAACATGCCGGATGGAATAGCCGGTATCCGTACCGGAGAAAAGACAAAGGTATGTACTGCACCGATTACATATAAAGGTGAGTCATTCAAGGAGCGTGCTCCTTACACATTAGCCGAATTAATCTATCCGGCTTCCGCTACTGTATTGCAAAAAAGTAATGAATTTCCGGCTGCCATCGAATTGAATGCAGGCAAAGGGAAAGTGACAGTTCTCGCTTCTCCGTATGGCGTTACAGAGCAACCGCAATGTGAATTGCCTGTAAAGGTGATGGAAGAAAAGCCGTTGGATAAACCTTATCCAATACTGAACCATACGAAAGCACTGATGGAAGATATTTTTACTTCTGTGCAACTGTTTGAAACCAATCCGGAGTTAAGTCTTGTGACCTGTACGAGAGGAAACGGCGAATATACGGTTCTGATCTCCAATGAGTCTTGGGAACCGAAAGAGTTTTCGATCGGAACAAAGGCGGGAAAAATAGTTTATATCAAAGAATTACCGACCGATTGCTCGGAGATGCAGGCAGTAGGCTATGCACCTAAGGTGATGCTGAACACATCGTTTGGTAAAAACACAGCCCATACGATAGCTGGTGGAAATGTCCGTATTTTCCGCGTCTGCCTGGATAATAAGGCAGACGTGACAGTTATGCCGGAAAGTACTCCAGTAGCGAATACGATCGGACGGGCGCTTGTACTGCGTAATATCCAGGATGTAAAGGAAGAAATCCTTTCACGCCCGACATTCTTCGAACATTATGACCGTGTCGTGATCGACTGGCGTTATCTGCATAACCGGGAAAAAGAGACTTTGAAACAGGAGGCCGGCTGGCTGGGACGGCAGAAACTGAAAATGACGGTCGACCTGACTTCGGGGCTGAACCTGTATCCGGATTTGAGAATTGTAAATAATGATCCTCCTTTCTATCAGAAGAGTATGGAGGCGATGAAAGGAGTTATCGATAAGATGGAAATACTAGGTGCTGACGAATTGTTGATTTCTACCCAGCGGACCATCGAAAATAATTATACGATGGAACAGTTTTATGCTTCGCTGAAAGAATCCTTCCAGGTATTATCTGATTATGCGGCAAAGAAAAATATCCGTTTGTTGCTGAGACAGTCTGTCGGCCGTACGCCTGATACGATAGAGGGGCTTCAGAAACTGGTCGGGGAGGTGAACCGCCCGAACTTTACATTAGCTCCGGCCCTGTCGTTGCTGTTGAATAACGAGGTCAGTCTGGATGCCGATTTGAATCGTCTGAAGCAGATGGAGATCAAAGAAATCCTCATTTCTGCACCGGAAAAGGATATTCATGATCAATTGTGGAATACCAATGCTCCGATATATAAATCCGATAAAGCAACACTTATCCGTAAAATACTGGCTGCATTCCCGCAGGTGGATTATATCATGGATGGTCTGTATGCTTCGCAGGATGAAGAGTATCTGGATGGGAAAGCGATGGACGAATTTGTTATTAAATAAACATCTATGTGGAAGAAGTTATTGATTACAGGATGTGTGACCTTCAGTTTGTTGAGTGGAGGTACATTATCCGCACAACCCAGTTGTGAGATAAAGGAGGAAGTTACCTCTGAACAGCTTGACAGGACCCAAAAGGAACTGGTTGCTATGATGAAAGAGTTAAAGAACGACTCTTATTTTCAGACCGAACTGGACAAGGCTGCTGTTCAGTCGAGTCTATCCAAACGGATGGCAGCATATAAAGATCTGACAGTCCGCTTACTGTCTGTTTTGGAGATACAGGCTGAACTGGAATGGATGAAGCCGGAAGCTATTCAGGAGGCTTTAGGTATCATGAAAAAAAGTTCTGGATTTGATGCAGTATTGGCGGATAAACGTTTCGGTGAATTGAAGTCGTTGCTGGCTGGTGGTTTTGATGGTATTTATACCGGAGATGCTCAGGCTATCGACAAGGCAAATAAAACATTGACTTTAAAACGAAAGTTGATGCTGATGAGTCCGGATGTGAATGTCGACAAAATGTTGACGGTTAAGTTCGATCTGGGCGAAAGAGCTAATTTCGTTGGAGCGGGCAGTCTGGGGATTCAGCCGAACAACTGGTCGAACCTAAGTTCTGCCAGCCGTAAGAACTTTAAGGCTCAACTGGTTGAATTGTCGGGCTTGCAAAGTGGCGAATTGAGCGAGAAAGTACTTTATAAACCGGCTGTGGACGGTTCTTCCGTTACCGACTTGGTATTGAACTGGGACGGAAAACGTTTGATGTTTACCGCTTTGGATACGACAAGGAGATGGCAGGTACATGAATTGGATATCAACAACGGAGAGGCTAAGCAGGTTACCAATATCCCGGAACCGGATCTGGAGTTCTTCGATGGAACCTATCTGCCTGACGGACGTATGCTGGCGATCTCCAATATCGGTTATCAAGGCGTACCTTGTGTAAACGGTAGTGATGCGGTTGGTAATATGGTTCTGTATGACCCCAGTAACGGTTACCTGCGCCGTCTGACTTTCGATCAGGATGCGAATTGGCATCCGGTAGTGATGGCAAACGGAAAAGTAATGTATGTCCGTTGGGAGTATACCGACCTGACACATTATTTCTCTCGTATCGTGATGCACATGAATCCGGACGGAACCGAACAGAAGTCGCTGTATGGTAGCGGTTCCATGTTTCCGAACAGTATTTTCGATGTGCAGCCGTTACCGAAGCATACCAACCGTTTCGTCGGAGTTATCTCCGGTCATCATGGAGTGGCCCGTTCCGGTCGTCTGATGATTTTTGATCCGGCAAAGAGCCGTAAGGAAGAAAAAGGAATGATTCAGGAATTGCCTTTCCGTGGTCGTCCGATCATTCCGGAAGTAAAAGATGAACTGGTGAACGGCGTATGGCCGCAGTTTATTAAACCGTATCCGCTGACGGACGAAACTTTCTTGGTAACAGCCAAACTGTCTCCGTACAGTCGTTGGGGAATTTACCTGGTGGATATTTATGATAACCTAACATTGGTTGCTAATGCCGACGATGCCGGTATGATCTATTCTGTTCCGGTGAAAAGTACTCCTATACCTCCGGCAATCCCAGATCGTATCAAACCGAATGAAAAGGAAGCGACTGTCTTTATCCAGGATGTCTATGAAGGCGAAGGCTTAAGAGGCGTTCCGCGTGGAGAGATCAAGTCGTTCCGTGTGTATGCATACGAGTATGCGTATCGCCGGACATTATCCGATCATTATAACCACGGTATCCAGGCAGGATGGGATATCAAGCGTTTGCTGGGTACAGTTCCTGTGGAGAAAGACGGCTCTGCTATCTTTAAGATTCCAGCCAATACACCTGTTTCTTTGCAACCGTTGGATAAAAACGGACGTGCCGTACAATGGATGCGTAGCTGGCTGACCGGTATGCCGGGCGAAGTCGTTTCGTGTGTCGGTTGCCATGAAGACCAGAATACCATTCCTGTTCCGAAACGCGTGCAGGCTTCTACCCGTCAACCTCATGAATTGAAAATAGCGGAAGGCGGCGTTCGCCCTTATACTTTCGCTTATGAGATTCAACCCATTCTTGATCGTGCTTGTGTGGCTTGCCACGATGGAAGCAAACCGGAACGTCCGAACTTCAAGGATACGACATCCGTAGGTATTACCGACTGGAGCGGTACACGTTATTTCCAGAAGAGTTATCTGGCTTTCCATCCGTATGTGAACCGCCAAGGGCCGGAAGCGGATATGTATGTCATGAGCCCGTATGAGTACCATGCTTCTACCAGTGAGATTGTTCGTATGTTGGAACGTGGACATCATAATGTGAAGCTGACCGACAACGAATGGGAGCATCTGGTTATGTGGATTGATATGAATGCACCGGGCCGTGGTACATTCGATGCAGATCTGTTGAATGGTTACGACCAATATACACGTCGTAAGGAGCTGGCTGATAAATATGGCAATGCCGGTGTGGATTGGCGTAAAGAGTTGGCCGATTATGCTTCTTATCTGAAAGGTAAAGGAGAAATCTGTCCGGCAATGCCGGAAAAGGTGACTTCGGCAAAACATAAAGCGGTAAAGATGAAAAGATGGCCGTTGACGGCTGAAGATATTCAGAATCTGTTATCAAAGGAAACAGGACTTCGGAAAGATGTGGAAGTGGCTGATGGTGTAAAGATCACTTTCGTACGTGTACCGGCAGGCAAGTTTGTAATGGGAACGAATGATGCTTATCCGGATCAAGCCCCTGCATTCAAGGCCGAAGTAAAAAAGGGTTTCTGGATGTCGGAAAAAGAGTTGACCAACGAACAGTATAATGCGTTGGTTCCGGAGCATGACAGTCGTATCTATGCACAGTTCTGGAAGGATCATACAACTCCCGGTTATCCGGCCAATAAACCGAACCAGCCGGTTATCCGTGTCAGCTATGAAGAAGCTATGAAGTATTGCGATATACTTTCGGAAAAGACCGGATTGAAGGTGACGCTTCCGACAGAAGTGCAGTGGGAGTGGGCCTGTCGTGGTGGTAGCGACCAGCCGTTTTGGTATGGTGCGATGGATGCCAACTTTGGCTCGTATGAAAACCTAGCGGATGTCCAGTTGGAAAAAATGGCGGTAACAGGTATCGATCCGCAGCCGATGGCAAAGGATAATCCCTGGTTCCCGTATTACAATTATCTGCCGAAAGTTGAGACGGTCAATGACGGTATGATGATACCGTCCGATGGATATAACTACAGGCCGAACCCGTTCGGGCTGATCAACATGCATGGTAACCTGCAGGAATGGACTCGTTCACTGTATGCTCCTTATCCTTACAGTGAAAAAGCCCAGGCGACAGCTGATACCCGTCAGGTCGTGGCCCGTGGCGGTTCATGGATAGACCGTCCGAAAGATGCTACAGCAACTGCCCGCCGTGTTTATCTGCCCTGGCAGCGTGTCAATAATGTGGGGCTTCGCCTGATCATTGAGGATTGACTTGGGTGAAATATGTATCATAAAATATGTAATTGGAAACTCTAAAAGAATGAAGTGTTTGATTAAACATATTGTCTTATTGTCAATTATTGGATTTCTATTAGCTTGTACTCAACAATTTCGCTCTGATTCTTGAAATCGGATACTTTTAAGCGGGAATTGTGGGGTACAGTTGGATACAGCAGCAACAGGGATTATTTCTGGTTGGTTGTCCCGATTCTTTATTCCTGCCATGTACTACCGGTTATGAAAGAAAGGGTATTTATAATACAGATACGGTCAGACTACAGCTCTTTCTAAAGAGTATGTGTTTGAAGAAATAGCACTGTACACAAGACTGTATGTATACCGGAGGAGTGGAGAGGTACATGTATCCGTTTGATAATGGAACGGACTAAGCCAACGACCGTTTGGATTGATGGGAAAGAGGTTGGAACTAATAGTAATATTTCTACAGCCCAACAATATGAGTTGTCTTCTTATTTATCTCCCGGATCTCATGATATTGCTATTATAGTGGATAATGGGAAACAGGCTGTTCCGGAAAAAGTGTATGGATCTTCTCATGCCTATTCCAGTTCCACACAGACAAACTGGAATGGGATTATTGGTGACTTTTTTCATAAAATACATTCTTTTTCAAGCCGATATCTCATAACAAGTCAATCTTGCAGGATATCGGCTTTTTATATTCGGTCACGGAACAAATCTACGATCAAACGGATTTCCTATGTTCTTTTCGGCATTCAGTCGGAAACTGTACTTTTGTCTACCGGATCTTTTTGGGGCTTTCTACCCGTCCTTATCCCTGTTGTTTTCTCCATACACATGAGATTTTTGGTTTGTACTTTTTCTTCTAGAATCCGCGACTTTGGAGCGGATTCTCCCGCCCTTGGGGCGGGCAAGTTGGTCCTTGTCCGACAAAAGACTTTTGTCGGACAAGGACACAACTTGCTCTGTTCGCTTGAACAGAGAATCCTCATAAATTCGGATTGCCATGCAACGTTTACACAAAAAGAGTTTTTTTCTGATCAAATTTTGTTTCAATACCCGCTTTTAAAGAGAAGTATAACCGCTTGGTTATCTGTTAGTATCCGGACATCTGGTGACATCTGATGACATCTGATGTCACCAAAGCCGGATTTGGCGGCATCTGCCATACTTTTGCAACGGGATATAAAAACGGTGTCATGCCCGGTCACCGGAATATCCCCATGTCGGCGCTCCGACAGTTCCTGCTATTGACATTCCATCATGATGTTATGTCAATATGTCAAGAGGAAAAAAGAAGACCGTATTGTAAGTATGGGAGTTTCTCACGACAAGCTCCAGAAATGTCGGGACCCCGTGAAAATGATACGGTACCGGCAGACAGCCTTCCTGTATTCTTCCGGCACGGCTTTGGACCGGCGGGGGGCGGGAATGTTCTCGGAATGACATGACAGTTTCACGATATGGGAAACCATCGGTACAAGGCACCGGCGTGATTTAAAAAGGACGGGACAACAAAACGATTATTAACCAATCATTCGGAAGCCTATGAGCAAACGATGTGTCTTTGTCGCCATGAGCAGTCAGAAAGGCGGCGTTGGCAAGTCCACCATGACGGTGCTTCTTGCCGGTTATTTTCATTACGTAATGGGATATAACGTCGCAGTCGTGGACTGTGACTATCCCCAGTTCAGTATCAAGGCGCTGCGCAGCCGGGATACCCAAAATGTGGAAAAGAACGTGAATCTCCAGCGTATGTTGTGCGGACAGTTCGAACGTACGGGCAAGAAGGCGTATCCTGTCCTTACCAGCGTTCCGGGCAAGGAACTGGATACTGCACTTCCCTTGACAGGTGGGTGTGACATTCTCTTTTTTGATCTTCCGGGAACGGTGAACTCGCCTGGAGTCATTAAGACGATTGTCAATATGGACTATGTGTTCACCCCGATCATACAGGACCGTATGGTGATGCAAAGCAGCCTTTCCTTCTTATTGGCCCTGAAAGACTTCATACAGCAGAATCCGGACATGCCCTTGAAGGAAATCCGTATGTTCTGGAACCGGATGGACGGGCGTGTATCCAAAAGGCTGTCCTATCAGTACGGACTTCTTTTCAAGGAACTGGGATTGAAGGTTCTCGATACGGTCATACCGGATATGGAGCGCTATGGCAGGGAAACCTCCCCCGAGGAGCGGATCCTTTTCAGAAGTACGCTTTTCCCTCCTTCCGGGAAATTGCTGAAAGGCAGCGGTCTTGATACGCTGGCCGGAGAGATAGAATGCATTATCCATCCTGACAGGCAAAAGGCATGAGAAGAAAGGAATTTATGAACGTGAATGAGGAACGCCTGAAAGAGATCATGGCGCACGAGACCGATGCCGACGGATGTCCGAAGACGCATCCGGACGGGATAGAGAAAGAGGAAGACAGGGGAAAGGAAGGGAAGGAGTCTGTATCCATACCCGATGGCAGGACAGAAAAGCCGACCGTTTTCCACAAGCCCGCTGTCCGGTCAGGGACCTCCCTTGCGGAAAGGATGAAGACATATCGTGCCGACTATCTCAGCCGCAGGGAGTACGTCCACCGCAAGCAGACCTATATCAGTTATGAGACCTACCGCAGACTGGCACGCATACTCCCCCTGCTCAGCGAGGGCATGACCGTACCGGCATTCCTTGACAATGTGCTCAACCGTCATCTGGACGAGCATGGGGATGTGCTTGACGAGATGGTCCGTACCGGTACACGGAACTCACGCTGACACGTGGAACGATGGGAATGACAGACGAAAAGACATGGGAACCTGTTCGTCCCGCCAATGGAGTGTGACAAAAAGAAAGGGGCGTCCAGCGGGTCTATACCCGGTCAGACACTCCTTGGTGTATATTTATTTTATGTACAGCCTATCTTAAAATCGGATTCGAGAGCAGTATCTTGTAATAGACCGTTCCGTTCACCTCCATGGGTGTCTTCGCCATCATGAACTGTACGCTTTTCCGCTCCACCTTCGCCTGCTGCATGAGCCTGTGCACAATGAATCCGGCGGAGAATCTCGCGCACCTTTTGTCCTTCCATACGATGAACCCGTCATCATCGGTGGTACGGCAGATGTACCAGTCCCCCGTCTCGTCATCATGCGCAAAGCTTACCCGGCCTCCGCCAAGAACACCCAGTTCAATTGACATCATCTTTGATAGATAGACAGTTCCCCTGCTGTCCAGATTGATGGTCCGCTTGCCCTTGTATGTGACTTCCTGCGGACGGGAATTCTCCTTGTTATATACGATAAGTGCCATAGTCCTTTCCTTTTATAATGGTGATAAATGACTTCCGTTCAGGATATCGCTCCTTCAATTACCAGCATCTGGCTCCTCCACGCAAAACTCCTATGCGAGCGCACCGCTTCCACTATGGCGCATACTTTCTGTGATATTGCCATAGCTGAGATGCCCATGCATTCCGCCAGTGCCTTGAAAGAGAAACTGGCCTCGTAGAACCGGAGCATGAACATCCGATATTCGTCATAGGAGAATTTCTGCCGGATAAAGCGGAGTATGTCCCTTACCAGCCTCTCGCATCCGTTCAGGTCATCCGTGGAGAGAAGCTCCGCCTCCTCACCGCATCTGAGGAAAAAATCGTCTTCAGGATGGGCATACCGGTTTTCTCTTTTTATCTTTACCAGAGCCGCCTTTTTGTAACATCCGACAAAATATGCGTCATAATCCGTTATGTCCTTTCCGGGGACTAGCACCTGCTTCCTTACGAAAAGGTAGGTGTCATGGAAATTATCCTCGTCCAGCATTCCGTACCGGCGTAACGCCCCTCTCAGCCTGTCATAGGATTTTGTGAACCACGCGTTGAACAGTCTTTCCTTTTCTGCACTCTTGTCTGCCATAGCCTTAGAATTTTTTAAGTTATACATCGCCTACACGGGTAGGCATTCTTATTTCTTGTGCTTCCTCCAGTTTGTTTTTCGGCGGTCTCCGGCAAGGCTTGCCGTGAAAAAATACGCTCACGCAAAGCGTGAGGAAGATTTTTTCACGAGCAACCAGCCCGCAGGGCCGCCTTGCGGGACCGGCCTGAAAAACAACTATTTTTGCCGCAAGAAATGAGGATGACGGATTCCTTCTGTCTATTGCCTGTCCGGTGAGAATCTAAAATACCATGCAGC
>RRZU010725890.1_pt1 | contig 11553 bp, 7 predicted proteins | sample 2165561 | NCBI WGS metagenome assembly RRZU01 (sample SAMN10456909, study PRJNA506462) | wastewater metagenome | isolation source: wastewater sludge | place: USA: Moscow, Idaho | reverse complement strand
ATCGGATTGATTCTACTTTTTAGTGCGTATATTCTTTCAGGACATAAAGTGTTGATGCGTTCCTTTAGAAATATCCTCAGAGGCGACGTCTTCGACGAAAACTTCTTGATGTCCATCGCTACCTTTGGCGCCATCGCCATCGGCGAATATCCAGAAGCTGTGGCCGTTATGATTTTCTACGAAATCGGTGAGTATTTCCAAGATTTAGCGGTTAATCGCTCTAAAAACGCCATCAGTTCTCTGTTAAACATCAGACCAGATCAAGCCACCGTCTTCAAAGATGGCTTTTGGATTCCGGTAACACCAGAAGCCGTTCAAATCGATGACATCATCATGGTTAAACCAGGTGAACGCATCGCTTTAGATGGCATCATCACAGAAGGTGGTTCAAACTTAGATGTGTCCGCACTCACAGGCGAATCGATCCCACAATACTATGAAAAAGGCGACGCCGTCCTCAGCGGTAGCGTGGTCACCAGTGGTGTGATCAAAGTCAGAGTCACATCGATCTTCGCCGAATCCACCGTGGCGCGTATTTTGTCACTGGTGGAAAATGCTACGGCTCATAAAGCACCAACCGAAAACTTTATCACAAAATTTGCCCGCTATTACACGCCGATCGTGGTGTTCTTCGCAGCGGCTCTTATAGCAGTACCAACATTGATTCAAGGTTTCGACACATTCGATCAATGGCTCTACAGAGGCTTGATCTTCTTGGTTATCTCTTGTCCATGTGCCCTTGTGGTTTCCGTACCACTTGGCTTTTTCAGCGGCATCGGCAATGCCTCAAGAAACGGCATCTTGGTCAAAGGCAGCAACTATTTAGAAGCCCTCAGCCAAGTAGACACAGTGGTGTTCGATAAAACTGGCACCCTCACAGAAGGCGCTTTTGAAGTTTCAGCGGTCCATCTCTCCCCTGATCGTGCAGACGACTACCTACTTATGCAAGTGGCTTCAGTGGCAGAGTATCACTCAAATCACCCCGTTGCAAAATCCATCTTGGCCCATACGAAAATCGTGGTGAATCCAGATGACATCCACGCACTGGAAGAAGTGAGCGGACACGGCGTGCTCGTCGATAGTATCCATGGCAAGATCGTCGCCGGCAATGACAAACTCATGACAGCTCAAGGCATCTCTATCCCAGCGATCACATCGCCGTACACCCACATCCACGTCGCACTGGATGGCGTTTATCTAGGCACTTTCGATATACGAGATAAAATCAAACACGATTCCAAAGAAACCATCACCGCACTTAAAAAAGAAGGTCACCGCGTGTTGATGCTCACAGGCGATCGACGTGCCACAGCAGAAACCGTGGCTTCAGAACTCGGCATCACAGAAGTGAGAAGCGAACTGCTTCCAGCAGATAAATACGAAGTGGTCATGTCCCTAATTAAAGAAGGACGTACCGTGGCATTCGTAGGAGATGGTATCAACGACGCTCCAGTTTTAGCAGGTGCCCATGTCGGCATCTCCATGGGTGCCATCGGCAGCGATGCTGCCATCGAAGCTTCTGACGTGGTCCTCATGACCGATGAGCCTTCTAAAATCGTGAAAGCTATGAAAATTTCCAGAAAGACCAAGCACATCGTCACACAAAACATCGTTTTCGCTCTCGGTACGAAGCTGATCATCATGGCATTGGGAACAGTAGGACTCAGTTCCATGTGGATGGCGATCTTCGCCGATGTGGGTGTCGCTTTAATCGCAGTCTTAAACTCGACCCGAGTGCTCCATTATAAAGCATAATCAAAAATTAACATAAAAAAAAAAAATCTATTTTTAAATCTTCCATTTATGAACGCAAAACACGAAATGCCACTATTTAAGCTATTTTTAAGACTTTCTTAAAAATAGCTTTTTGTTTTTTGTTTCTTTAATGTTCCTATTTTGTTTAATATATTAAACTTTAAACCCCGTAAAAAACACCGCTAAAAAAAAATTAAAAAAACCCTTCAAAGCACTAGTAATTATCAAATTTTATGCTATAATTGAACTTGTGTAAAAAACAGTATTAGTATACTTGTTGGTTAATATTTTAAGTATTATGTAGCATTTTCAACCACTTTACGTTTTTACTTTTAATGCTATTTATTTGATTGAGGAGGGCCTGCCTTGAAAGGTTATAAGAAAATTAAACTGCATGGGTTTAACAACCTGACGAAGACATTGAGCTTTAACATTTACGACATCTGTTATACGCAAACTGCTGAGGACAGACAAAAATATATTGAGTACATCGATGAACAATATAATTCTGAACGTCTTACCAACATCTTACAAGATGTCACCAAAATGATCGGCGCACATGTTCTCAATGTAGCGAAACAAGATTATGAGCCACAAGGGGCAAGCGTTACCATCCTGATTTCTGAAGAAGAAGTCCCTGATTTGGCACTGGACCCATCGTGTAACAAAGGACTTTTAGTCAATGTACCACAGCACGTGGTTGGACACTTAGATAAAAGCCATTTAACGGTACACACTTATCCTGAGTATCATCCTGATAATGGTCTTAGCACATTCCGCGTGGACATCGACGTCTCTACGTGTGGTCAGATTTCTCCACTGAAAGCCCTAAACTACCTCATCGACAGCTTTGATTCTGATATCATCACCATCGACTATCGCGTGAGAGGCTTTACCAGAGATTCGTCGGGACAAAAATTATTCATCGACCACAACATCAACTCGATTCAAAACTATATTGCGAAGCGTACGCTTAACAAATATCAGTTGATCGATGTTAACGTATACCAAGAAAACATCTTCCATACGAAGATGATGTTAAAAGATTTCGAGATGAACAACTACCTCTTCGAAGTCACTAAAGACGATTTAACGCCAAAAGATCAACGTGATATTATGGCTAAACTTAAAAAAGAAATGACAGAGATTTATTACGGAAGAAACATTGGCAAAGCTTAGGCTGCGCCGATGTTTCCTTCTTTGTAACATGAGAAAGGAGAAGTGAATGAAAGATCACTCGTTAACCCCTGTTTTTACAGCGATGAAAGCTTATCGTGAAAAAAACGTCATTCCCTTCGATGTGCCAGGTCATAAACACGGTCGTGGACTCAGAGAATACGCTGAGTACTTCGGTGAAGCCATGCTTGAGCTTGATGTCAACTCTATGAAGCCCCTTGACTTTCTCGGAAATCCCATCAGTGTGATCAAAGAATCTGAAGAACTCCTCGCAGATGCTTTTGGTGCAGATCAAGGCTATTTTATCGTCAATGGAACCTCTTTCGCCGTACAAGTCATGATTATGACCGCTGTCAGCGAAGGAGACAAAATTATACTCCCAAGAAATGTTCATAAATCAGCCATCAACTCTTTGATTTTATGCGGTGCTGTGCCTGTCTACATGAGCCCAGAAATCGATGAAGAGATGGGTGTATCACATAATGTTACGATGGAAACCATCCAAAAAGCATGTGAAGAACACCCAGATGCAAAAGCTGTTTTCATCATCAATCCAACGTACTATGGTGCCGTCTGCGACTTAAAATCCGTGGTGGACTACTGTCATGAAAAAGGCATGTTGGTTCTGATAGACGAAGCCCATGGCACACATTTCCACTTTAACGATCAGTTCCCTCTCAGCGGCATGCAAGCTGGTGCAGATATGTCTTCTGTCAGTCTTCATAAAACAGGCGGTTCCCTGACACAAAGCTCGGCACTCCTCATCAAAGGGGATCGGGTAGACGGCAGATATGTTCGTAAAGTCATCAACATGATGCAAACCACCAGTCCTTCCTATCTTTTGATGGGTTCATTGGATGTGGCGAGAAAGATGCTTGCTTTAGAAGGTAAAGCAATATTAGATCGCGTCATCGAAGTGGCTGAATACGGTCGACGCAAGATCAAAGAAATTCCTGGCTGTTATGCCATCGGAAAAGAATCCGAAGGCAGACCGGGTATGTTCCAGTTTGACCCAACCAAGCTCAGCGTCACCACACGTGACATGGGTCTCAATGGTATGGAGCTTTACGATATCCTCAGAGATGAATACAACATCCAGATGGAGACAGGTGATGTCTATAACTCCCTTGCCATCTTAAGTGTCGGCGATGATTATGATAATGTCGATAAACTCATCGATGCACTAAGAGATATCAGCACCCGTTTCCACGGTGAAAGACTGGATTATAAAAAAATCGATCTTCACTATCCAAACGTGGTGATGTCTCCTAGAGATGCTTTCTATGCCGAAAAAGAAATGGTGGCACTGGAAGAAACGCTGGGTCGCATCAGTGGCGAATCGCTTATGAGTTACCCTCCGGGTATCCCAGTGGTCAGCTATGGCGAGAAGATCAACGAGTCTGTTATTGAACAGATCAAACTTTTTAAAGCATCACACGGCATCGTCACCGGTATGGAAGATCCCAATGCCGATTTTATTAAAGTCATCAAATAACGGAATTGATTGAGAATTACAAATCCGGTTATATATGTAAACGATTAGTATGATATGAATTCATGGAGGTAAAACTATGGAATTATGGTACACGGAAAAACACACAGATACAGTTGACTTTTCTATAAAAGTTAAAAAACACATCTACTCTGAAGAAAGTCCGTTTCAAACGATCGACTTTTTTGAGTCAGAAGAATTTGGTACATTCTTTACACTGGATGGCTTAATGATGGTAAATGAGAAAGACGAGTTCGTTTACCATGATATGATCACACATGTGGCGATGGCGACAAACCCTGATATCAAGCGCGTTTTGGTTATCGGCGGCGGCGACGGCGGCACTGTAAGAGAACTGACAAGATACAAGCACATCGAAAAAATCGACATGGTTGAAATCGACGAGATGGTGGTTAGAGCTTGTGAAAAGTTCCTTCCCATCACATCATTTAAATTGACAGATCCAAGAGTATCCCTCTACTTTGAAGATGGTTTGGCTTTCATTCACGGAAAAGAAAATGTATACGATTTAATCTTAGTTGACAGCACAGACCCTATCGGACCTGGCGAAGGCTTATTCTCTGAAGCATTCTACAACGACTGTTTCAAAGCACTTTCAGAAAAAGGCATCCTCATCAACCAACATGAGAGCCCTTACTACCCAAACTATGCGAGAGAAATGAAGCGTTCACACTCTAAAATCAAAAAGATTTTTCCTGTGAGCCGTGTTTATCAGTTCCATATGCCAACCTATCCATCTGGACACTGGTTGTTCGGATTCGCTTCTAAGGCTTTTGATCCAATCAAAGACTTTAAACCAGAAGCATGGGAAGCGTTTGGTATCGACACAAAATACTATAACACTGACTTACACGTAGGCTGTTTTGCACTCCCTACTTTCGTTAAGAAGATGTTGGAGGAATAATATGCATTCTAACATTCACACGTTTATCGGCTGTGATTGCGAATTCGAAGAAGCTGAACTCATCATCTTTGGTGCACCCTTCGATTCTACGACGTCTTTTAGACCGGGAACGAGATTTGCGGCAGACCACATTCGACTGGATTCCTTCGGACTCGAAACATACAGTCCATATATGGATAAAGATTTGGCAGATTACAAGCTTACGGATATCGGCAACTTAGAACTCCCATTTGGAAACGCTGCAAAAGCGGTGGATGCCATCGAAGAAACGGCAACTGAGATTTTAGAAGCGGGAAAAATTCCGTTCCTCATCGGCGGCGAACATTTGGTTTCACTGGGAACCATCCGTGCAGCTTATAAAAAGCATCCAAACCTCAAATTGATTCACTTTGATGCGCATACGGATTTAAGAGAGCAATACATGGGTGAGCCCCTCTCTCACGCAGCCGTCATCAGACGTGCTTGGGATTTCATGGGCGATGGCACCATCTTCCAATTCGGCATCCGCTCAGGAGAGCGCTGGGAGTTTGAATGGGCAAAATCACACACCCATCTTGAAAAATTCGGCTATGATACGTTAAAGTCCGTGGTAGAATCACTGGGAACAGAAGATCCTGTGTATGTCACCATCGACCTCGACGTATTCGATCCATCGATTTTTTCAGGCACGGGTACACCAGAGCCAGGTGGTATCTTCTTTAAAGATATGATCGAGATTTTAAAAACATTGGCACCGTTGAACATCATCGGCGCCGATGTGGTAGAGCTCTCTCCACATTACGACCAAACGGGCGTCAGCACAGCGACGGCTTGTAAGGTCATCAGAGAATTGATGCTCACGATATTATAATGTCAGATTAAAGTTAGATTCAACCAAATATAAACCAAAAGGGTCACAGAAACTCATGTACCATCGAGTTCACTGTGACCCTTATTTTAATTGTTATGCGATCTATTCATATAACTATTTTCTTTACTCATTATAATATCTATCGACACACTCATAAACTTTCCACAAACCTGTCAAAAGCTTCGAGTCCCTTGTCATCACGCTTAAACACACCGGCGTGCTCCAGCGCTTTTAAAAACTTAGCGCCGACTTCTCGTTTGATCATCGCCCAAGCTTGAGCTTTCATCTGTTCAGCGTGTGGCTCTAGTTTGTTTTCTGAGTTGAGTTCAGATGTATAGGCCTCTCTAAGTTCGTAAAACCACGCTTCGTGATGTTCCATTCCCTGTGACACATCTGCCCATGATTTGAGGCCCGAGAGCACCTCTGCGATCAAATCCAGTTCCACCGAAAGGCGACCTGGAAGGACAGCCAAGCCCATGACTTCGATGAGGCCTATGTTCTCACGTTTGATGTGATGAATGTCGCGATGTGGATGATAAATCCCCTCAGGATACTGATCATCCGTGCGGTTGTTTCTCAGAACGCTGTCCAGTTCAAAATCCCCGTCTCTCATCCGAGCGATTGGCGTAACGGTATTATGTGGTCGCCCTTCTGATTCAGATAGAATGCCTACAGATGCATCTGAATAGGATTGCCAATGCTTAAAAATATGGGTTGCCGCAGATGTAACACGCTTTTTATCGCTGCCTTTGATTCTCAGCACCGACATCGGCCAGTTGACACGTGACACGCGTACATCTTCATAACCCTTTAAAACATACTCTTTTTCACTCTCAGCCTTTGCCATGGCAAACTCAAAACGTCCGCCCTGAAAATGATCATGCGTCAAAATCGATCCGCCCACGATCGGCAAATCGGCATTAGACCCGATAAAATAATGCGGAAAAGCTTCCACGAAATCCAGAAGTCTTTCAAATGTGGCAGGTGTCATCTTCATCGGCGTATGTTCATCACTGAGCACGATACAATGTTCTGTATAATACGAATAAGGCGAGTATTGAAGTTTCCACGACTCCCCTCGTAACATCAGTGGCATTAGCCTGATGTTTTGCCTCGCAGGGTGGTCGAAACGTCCACGATAGCCTTCGTTTTCGATGCAAAGGAGGCATTGCGGATACTGTTCTTTTTCGGTATTTTGTTGCTTTAGCGCTTCGGCTATCGCTTTAGGGTCTTTTTCAGGTTTGGATAAGTTGATGGTGATGTCGAGTTCACCATAGGCTGAAGATGCTTTCCAAAGCATATTTTTTTGAATGCGATTCATCCGTATATAATTTGAGTTCATCCCCAGCGCATAGAGATAATCGGTGGCCTTCACTGGGCTGATCTGTCTCAACCTCTCAAACTCAGCGATGATCTCAGAAGGTCTCCCCATCAAACCGTTCATCAGACCTGAATCAAAAAGATCGCCAAAGTCAGCAGAGGTCGACTTAATCCTTCCCGTTTCATAAGCCCAATGAATCACATTTTCTAAAATGCTGTGGAGATGCTCATGGGAAACGGCATGGAGCTGATTTTCCTGCATTAGGCGAGAATTATCTTCTTTAGATTGAGAATCCACTTCTATAGATTGTGAATCTCCTTCTAGCAGCCTTCCTTCCAGATTCAAATATTCAAAAAGGTGATTGGCTGTGTAGATGCGATCCTCTGGTTTAAATAAACCTGTCGCCTGACCAAAATCCAGTAACGCCTTTATCGAATCATAAATGTTCATGCATCCGCTCCTTATTTGCTAAAGCCATCTGGAAATTTCTGATGAAAGCGCCAAGCCGATCGGATGATGTCTTCCACTTCCGTCACCAAAGGTTTCCATCCCAATTCGTGTGCTGCTTTTTCCGCTGAAGCCACTAAGATATCTGGATCGCCAGCTCTACGGTCTGCCATGACCACAGGAATGTCGTGTCCGGTGACCTTTCTAGCCGCTTCGATCATCTCAAGTACGGAGAAACCATAGCCATTGCCCAGATTATAAATGTTGCTTTCAGAGTCAGCGAACAGTTTATCCAGTGCACACATATGTGCTTTTACCAAATCCGTGACGTGGATATAATCTCGAATACACGTGCCATCTGGGGTCTGATAATCGCTTCCAAACACTTGGATGTGAGGTCTTTTGCCCAGTGCCACCTGAAGTATAATCGGAATCAGATGCGTCTCGGGTTGATGCGACTCGCCAATGATGGCACTTTCATGTGCACCTGCCACGTTGAAATATCTCAGGCAGATGGACTTGATGCCGTAGGCTTCATCAGACCATTTGAGCAGCTTTTCCACGGCGAGTTTCGTCTCTCCATATGGATTGATGGGCTGTGTCGGTTCACTTTCAGAGATAACCGAAACACCGGGGTTGCCATAGGTGGCCGCCGTCGATGAAAACACGATTTTTGAAACGCCAAATTGCGCCATGACTTCCAAGAGCATACGCGATCCACCGACGTTATTATCATAATATTTTAAAGGTTCTTTGACGCTTTCGCCTACCAATGAACTGGCGGCAAAATGAACCACCGCTTCGATATCATGCGCTTCAAACACTTTGCTCAGCGCGGCTTTATCTCTGATGTCCACAGGATAAAAAATCGCTTTGGGATGGACGGCCTGCTCATAGCCTGTGATGAGATTATCCACCACCACCACTTCTTTATTTTGAGCCAACAGCTCATACACCATATGGCTTCCAATATATCCTGCGCCACCACATACCAAAATCATCTCGTAACCTCCCTAGCACCATCGCCAATACTGGCTGTATAAAAATCTGCTTTTAAACCTGTCCCTTTATAATAAAGCTGTCCAACTTCTTGGATGAAGGCTTCTACGCTTTGATTCTCCACGAGATTAACCGTACAGCCACCAAAACCAGCCCCTGTCATCCTCGCGCCTAAGACACCGGGATGCGACCAAGCCAGTTCCACCAAGATGTCCAGTTCGCTACAAGACACTTCATAATCGTCTCTCAAAGAACGATGAGAGGCGTTCATCAGCATCCCAAATCTCGCCAAGTCATGTGCCTCAAGTGCTTCATAGGCCTCTAAAGTCCTGACGTTTTCATAGACGGCATGTTTCGCACGCTTTAAGCATACTACATCTTTAATTTGATCTTTAACCCCTTCAAACTGCTCGACGCTCAAATCGCCCAGCGTCTGTATATCATTTTTTTCTTTGAGATCCGCAAGAGCGCGTTCGCACTCGCTTCGTCTTTCTTTGTATTTGGAATCCGCCAAACCCCTACGTTTGTTCGTGTTCACGATGACGATTTGATGATCTTCTAAAACGATGGGGGCCAGACGGTAATTTAGTGTCGATGTGTCTAATAAAATCGCATAATCTTTCTTGCCCATGCCGATGGCAAACTGATCCATGATGCCACAAGCGACACCGATAAATTCATTTTCAGCCTTTTGACAGAGTTTGACAAGCTCTATTTTTGAAAACGACCAATCAAATAATGTATTTAGAAGTGTCGCTACCGTAAGCTCCAAAGAAGCACTGGATGACAAGCCAGCACCATTTGGAAGATTTCCAGAAAAGCTTATGTCTAACCCCTCTTCAACCTCACGGCCAAGCTGCTTAAACTGATCGATTACACCCAGCACGTAGTTACACCAACCGTTGGCTGTATCATATGTCACGTCGTCCCATTTAAAAGTTCTGATGCCCTCACTCGAAAAATTCTCAGAGTAAAGCCTCAAACTCTTTTCCCGATTCGGCGTGACCACGGCATAGGTGCCGAGCGTCAAAGCACAGGGAAAAACATGACCTCCATTATAATCCGTATGTTCTCCGATGAGGTTCACACGTCCAGGTGCAAAGAACATTCGCACTTCTGAAGACGACTCTAGCCCAAACCTCTCACAGTGTTTTTCGACGATGAACGCTTCCATACAACCATTCCTCCAAAGCCTATTCTATAAAATAAAGTCTCGATGCGAAGTCTTGATAAACGCGAATCTGTTCATCAAATCCCGCACCACAAAATCCTTGTTTGAGTAAAATCCCCGCTCGGTTCAGATGATTGCCACTGAGTTCATGCATTTCAGCTTCTCCATCAGATTTATAAAACTTCGCCACCATCTGATGTGTCAGCGAATCCTTTTTAATGTGAATCGGCGAAATCATATTGATCAGATCCCCAAAGATGCGAATATCGATCTTCTCAGGTAAGTTGTATACTTTATACATTTTCTGATCATCCAGCCCTCTGAGCTTTAACTTCTGATACGCACTGTTGGGCTTTACCAGCGTTTGAAGGGTGTTGACCACCGCTCTCGACTGATCTTTCGACACCACCATCCAGCTGTAACCGTCTGTTTGCGTGCCCTTTCCGACCCGATAAAAATCGCCAAACTGGAACACTTCTCGCCATTTTTTATAGGTTTCGATTTGAACCTTGACCTTTTCAAAGTCTTCTTTTGAAAACTCAGCCAAATGACACTCATACCCTAAAACCCCAAACGCTGCCACATTAAACCGCGTGGACAATGACGTCCGTCTCAGCGTCTGATGATTTGGACAGTCAGACACGTGGGCACCCATCACTGACAGTGGATATCCATAACTGTAGCCCTCTTGGATCGTCATGCGACTGACGGCGTCTGTGTTATCACTGGCCCATATCTGAGGCATATAGCACAGCATGCCGAGGTCAAATCGATTCCCCCCTGAGGCACAGCTCTCAAATAGAATATGGGGGAAACGGTCCACCAAAACTTGAAGGACGTGATACAGACCGAGCATATATCGATGTGAAAACTCACCTTGTCGACCCGGTGGCAACGTCGTGCTATAAAAATCTGTAAAAATTCGGTTCATATCCCATTTGACATAGTCGATTTCTCCACTACCAAACACTTTGGTCATGGCTTCGATAACGTAGTTTTGAACATCCTCACGCGTCAAATCCAAAATCATTTGATGTCGACCTTGAGCATGAGGCTTGTTAGGGATTCTCACAGCCCAGTCGGGATGTGCTCTATAGCAATGACTGTTTTCACTGATCATCTCGGGTTCAACCCATATGCCGAACTTCAGCCCCATCTTATGAATCTTTTTCGATAAGCCTTCGATGCCGTCTGGCAGTTTCTTCAAGTTGACATCCCAATCGCCAAGTGCTTTGGTATCATCCTCTCGATCGCCAAACCACCCGTCGTCCATGACGAAGAGTTCGATCCCGGCACGGCTCGCCGCTTCAGCGAGTTTTAACAGCTTTCGTTCGTTAAAATCAAAATAAGCTGCCTCCCAGCTGTTCAGCAAAATCGGTCTCTCTTTATATTGCCATACACCTCTGACGATGTACGT
>RRZU013587582.1_pt1 | contig 11554 bp, 10 predicted proteins | sample 2165561 | NCBI WGS metagenome assembly RRZU01 (sample SAMN10456909, study PRJNA506462) | wastewater metagenome | isolation source: wastewater sludge | place: USA: Moscow, Idaho | reverse complement strand
GTGTCTCTGGTAGGTCACAGAATACAAGTCCATCTGTCTCAACGTCGACAGATAGTATCTTAGCTTTCGACAAGTAGTCACGTATGATTTGCTCAAGCTGCTCTTCTGTTCTGACTATTATATAGTTCTTCACCATTCGTCCCAGTTTGTCCCATATCCATTCAAGTGGATACTTGCTCATTAACTCTTCTTTGGTTGGGAACTGTAGGGCGATTGTTGTACCCCTGATGTCGTTAGAGAAGGTCTCAAGTGGCTCGTAATCGTCTATGTCTAATCCACCTAAATCGAAACGTGCTCTACCTTTTATCTTACCTATATCAAGTTGGATACGGTTGCTTCGTATGAACAGATAGCCAACTTCGTGTTTGTTGTTGTAGGCTATCTTGTATTCCCCGAGAACCTTAGAGTTTACTTCCTTACCTGTTAGGAGGGTGTCATCGAGTGTTATCATAAATGGTTTTGCTTCGTTAGAGGAGAGTACTGATGTTGCTTTGATTATCTCACCCATCACTATGTCTGCAAGTCTTGTGTCACCATACACATAAGTTTTCTCTTTACGTATATCCAGTGTAGAGAATACTATATCTGATTTATCAAATTGTCCTGCTCTAAGTTGTGATGGCTGAACAGAATCATTTACTAACGTGTAAGATTTTTGTTCAGCAGTGATGTCCTGTCTAAACCTGTACTGTTGACCAAAAAGTCTTAATGAACCATTCAACACTATCATTCTCATTTACCTCCTTTACATTGAACGATGCACAGTTAGGATGGTTGTCTGCTCTCACAAGATAGCAACCTGGTCCGTATGAAACTATTCTGGCATCATTGGGTAGTTCTTTCAGCAACAACGAATACGATGCTGCTGACAATATTTCTTGTAACTCTAACATATAGTTTGCACCAGTCTTCTCCGACATTGACACAGCCTTACGAATGTATGCTCTAAGTATCGGGTCATGTGTCTTTGGTGACAAGGTGCACGTGTATTTGAACAGTGGATAAATGTTCAATAGATTGTCTGGTATATCCCTTAGACATAGTTCTTCCCTTATCATGTTAGGGAGGTCCTTGGTATTCTCTACCAGATACAGTTGTTTACCCTCTGTGTTCATATCTACATAATGTCCTGACAAGATTGCAGGCAGCATTAAATCCCAGCCACCAACATATCTCGTGTCATTGTTAAATTCCTCGTAGTCTGTTAGGAGGATATCCTTTAGTTGTTTCGGTAAGTATCCGTTATATTTTACTGCTTGTCTACAATACGACTCCGACATACAAAAGTGCACCTCCTATTTTCTGTGATATTTCTGAGAGACTATTCACTGCTGGGATGTAGTTCTCCGGTTCAATTATCTCTACGTTGTCGTAGCTGTCGAGGTCAAGTACGAATCCCTCTTTTGTGATTAGTTGGTTAGGGGAGTGGTTGTCCCTTTCTCCCTCAACTATTGTCTGCAATCCACCATGCGTCATTAACACTAGCATATCGCACCTCGTTTCCAGTGTTCGGTAATCTGTGTGAGTAGAACTGTGCAAGCTCCTCCAACTCTTTCTCATACAGTATTGCCTCTGGTGTTGCACCGAACTTCATATCTAGATTCTTTGTATATATCGCTGGTATGCCCTTTGACAGCAGATGTGCAACACTTCCCTGATTCTGTGTGATGTAGATGTAGTTAGGAGGGAGGCTGTTCAGTTTGTTGGTTGTCACTTCTAGTAGGAAGCAATACTTAAATACTCCAAGTCCCTTATCTCTTTCTTCGATATTGATTTCCATTGTGTTCCCTTTCTTATGTTAATGAATCCTATTTGGTATAGGTCGCCTTTTCTTATTTCGAATATAGGCATACCATCGTCCTCTAAGAACCCGTACTCATTCACATCTGCTTCTGTGTACTTGTATTTTATCGTCGATTTGATAGCCAATACAACTTGTGGCTCTATGACTGTACGTTCTACCTCGGCTGCGTATCTCTCTTTAATGTCAGCAGCTTTCTTACCAGGCTTGAACATTCCGAGTGATTCCTTGATGTTGTGTAACATTTCTTGCAACACATCTTTGTAGTGATTCTTCACTGTATTCTTATCTGACATTATTCTGGTTGCCTTGGATACCGAGCTAACACCTTGCTTGTACATATTCTCTATCTGCATTCTGTTCCTTGCTATAAGGCTTGCTTTTGTAGAATTGTCTCCAAGCAGTGCACGTAGTATTTGCTTTGTTGTCTCTTCTGGTAGGTCACCCATCATCAGTGGCACGAATTCTTCTTCGGCTCTTACCTTATGCTTTAGGTATTCGAATGTAACACTGAATATGTCTGATAAATCTACTGTTGATATTTCTTCAATTTTGATGTTGTTACAGAAATAAAAATTGGTGAGTAGGTTGATTACACCATACGCACCAAGAGACTGAATCGGCTCTGTTATGTTACACAGTCTTGCAAGTTCTTTATACATCTCCAATACTAGATTCATTACTCCGAGTTCTACACTAGTTGCAGTTGCATCGGGAGTTATTTCTATACCATGAGACTTAAGGAATGATATTATTTCGAAATGATTGAATGGTACAAAACTATTCGAGTCAAGTGATTGTGTTAGATTGTATAGTTTAGTCGATATGCATTTACTTATGTTGCAAGGCTGGAAATCACTGCTTATAGTTGGTGTTAGGAGGAATGCCTCTACTCTTTTGTAGATATCCTGTAACTCCGCACGTACTGCCTGATTGCTTAACACTTGTGTATTAAGCAGATTTGAAGCTGCAACATCTTCGAGGTTCTCCAGATTAATCTTGGTTGTTTTGTGTAGTCGTGACATTCTATCTGTGAATGTCTTTGTCCCAATATCTGGTGGTGTCTGAATGTTAGAGGAGTCATATATCTCTAACAATGGGTCGATAAGTGGGAAGCCAACATCCTCTCCAAATATACTGAATAGATGTTGTGACAAACTTTGTGCCCTTACCTCACGTATAGGATGTAACCTTGCCGCTAGGAGGGTGAAGTTATTTTGGTGTAACTTTCTTTGCAGGTCTTTGATGAACTTGACAGCAAGATAGTGATATGTAAATACCTTCATCATGCTATCCGAAGTTACTCCAAGTTCGTGTATGTTTGGTGCAAAGATTGTAAATGATAAAGATTGGTTTTTGATTTCTGCTGTACCGGTGTGCATAGTTTTGTATAAGTCACACCACATTTCGTACACTTCTTCAATTGGATATTCGTCAATTGTCTCCATTAACTTACTTGTGAGTTGTGAAAGCCTACTGTTGATTGCCTTACCCTTTTGTGTGTTAGGGGAGAGGTCGAGCCTACTATATTCCTTTTCAAGAAGATACGTTAGTACTGACTCGTCTGTCTTATACTCGTGACCAAAGAATGTTTTGTTTGTCTCATGTACAGCCCTATAAATGTTCATTACATTGACGTCCATCTCTGTTGCTGATGTCGACAATATCGAACCATGTATAGTGTCTGCTGAACCTGAGTCTGCATCATCGCCCTTTGCATACAAGTAGTCTTGTTTTCTGAATCTGAAGTTACCCCTGATTTTTGGCAGTCCCATTATCATAATCGAACCAACCCTGTTTGATATACCGCAGTTAGCTGTAAGGTCACCAACGACCAAATCACCGCCACCACATTGTCTTAGGTATTTACCCATCACATCAACTGCATTACTTCTTACCTGTTCGTCTATATCTGTGATGATATAATCGTTCCTCGCTGCTGTTGATAGGAGGGTGTGTGTAGTGTTTGGTGTCTCCAACTGCATTATGAATATTGGCTTACCACTTATTAGCTCTGCTTCGAACTTAGGGTAGTCGGCGAGCAATCTTGACATCACACTTTTCCTTTCAGCATCTATCTGTTCCCTACTCATATTATCTACAGTTAGGGGGATGACTTTCAGGAATCTTATAACAGTGTGTAAATAATGTAGGTCGTCCTCTCCAACTATGAATGTCCCATATGCGTTCTCTTTTGTATAAGCAGCATATCGGTCTATCACAATCTCATCAGACTCCCCTAGTTCGTGAAGTGGCATTGTTATTCTTGCCGCATCAAGCCCCTTGTACATAACTTCAGCTACTGGGTTTGCCAGGTACATTGCTATTTCTTGCCTTACTGTACTTGAGTTTGTTATCGTTGAATTACCCGTAAGTGTGAAGTTGTGTGCTATGTGTTGTAATGCAATTACGCACAAACCAACAACATCATGTTTATTGAGATTCATTAATAGCCTCCTTTCTTTGCTGTGTTATACCGTAAGTTGGTTACAGCATAACGCAACAAAGAAAGACTTTCGTCTCTCTTCATTGCATTTAATTATATTTTGTTAATAGAGTACTACCACTTTTCCCGTATCAAGCAATGCATATATCGTGTTGCCACTATTCTCTAGTCCTATTATATTTCCTACAGAACTTAGTGTTCTCTGCGACGTTATTGCATTTGGATTTGTTCTAAGGTGCAGTGTGTTGCCATTTGCTGTTAGGAGGGATACACCCCTCACTGCTATGGCACTTATACCTTGTGACGAGTCTATAGTTGTTAGGGAGGTACCATCTACCATGTACAATCCAGACGTTGTTGCAACATAAATATTGTTGTTGTATACACGCATGTCTGTAAGTGTACCTGTAAGATTCAGTAGCTTCGAATACTTGAAGTCTTTGTACAGTGCTATCGTTGACTTCCCCTTTGTACCTATAGCTATTGACTTGTCGTTTGTTACAGCCCTGTAAGTTAGAGGAGCTGTACCTTGATTGTGACCGACCATTCTGTTTGTTGCTATATCGAATAGGAATGAACGGTTAAGTCTGTATGCTGTTGTATCCTTGAACACTACGCTATCACTATCCTGAGAGAATAAGACGTTGAGTGTGTTTGCACCGTAATAGTCTTTGCCTAATGGCGATGTTGCTTTAACTAGAACGTAGTAGTTTCCAGATGTACTGATTAGTTTTTCTGCAATATTGTTTGGATATGCGTAGCTCCTAATCTTGCTGTTTACCATAGGTGCCTTTATTCCTGTTAGGAGGGTTGACTCGTTGTCTGCTGGAGACTTACTTGTTAGTTCGCCCCAATCACCTGTGTAGTCAGCCTGATTAAGAATGTAATACGTTATGTTGTAGCCAACCATATTGTTCCATGGCAAGCTGTCTGTTGCTGTGAATGTGTAGCCTTTCTTAGTGAAGCCGACCTCTGGATTGAATGGTTCTTTCTTAGTCTTGTCTTGCACAGTTATCGTTAGGGCGAAGTTGTCCTCTGACAGTATAGACTGTGGTGCTTCCATGCCAAGTGCATTGGACCATAATCCTGAAAGTGTTAGGGAGGACTTGCCTATTGCATCCGCCTTTGGTACCTTTGCACCTGTTGCTGGCTTCGAATGTGTAAGGGTTGGCATCGAGTATGTTGCATATTCTGTGGACTCTATCGCTACGGGGTCATGCTGTAGTGAATAGAATATTCCTCTGTTCTTGTACACTTCTGTTGTCCCAGATACATACGTTGGAGAGTCTCCGAACATTTGGTAGTTTGTGTTAGAGGAGTCTGTAGTGTACGCCAGTTGCTTGGTGTTTGCGAGTTTAGGAACTTTATCCTTTATCGCTGGGTGCACAATAACATTGAGTGTCGTCCCTAACTTGTTTGTGTTCTGTAATGTGAATACTGTATCCGTTAGGAGGAACATATCCGTTACGTACTCTTTGCCGTTGTGACTGTTAACTATCTGGAAGTGTGTTCCCCATTCTGGCTTAACCTGCAGCTGTATATCGTTACCTATACCGTTTGAAGGGTTAACTGTTATTGTGTTGTAGATAGGGGAGGTACTTGTGCCATCTTCCTTGATAACTCTTGTTGTGAGTGCCACTGTCTGATTAACGAAATCTGTGTACTGCATCGTAATGAGTGGGTTAGGAGAAGTGTTCTGGGATATAGCTATGTTCTTGGTCTTGTCTGATGTGTTCAGATGCAAGCACTGTGTACCGTTTATCTTGTAAGATATCGTTGGGGGAACGTCAGATGACACCCCACCAAGTTGTGTTGTGAATTGGTTGCCCGCATTATCAGTAATGGTGAATGCGAATGTGCCACCTTTTATTACCTGATATCTTCTATTGATAGTTTGTTGTCTTGTGTAGCCCCTATCTGTCTTTGGTGCAGGGTCAGGTGTAGGATGGGCAACACTCAAAAGTTGTCCACCTATTGATTGGTAGTTGGCTGCACCTGGCGCTTTGTACTGGATTGTAACTGACTTAATACCTGACATCTTATCTGTAGCCTTTAGGTCGATGTACTGCTTGCCATCGTTAACAATTTTCGACACATCTGTTAGGACGGCTTCTGGCACTGTGATGTCTGCAATTATCTTAGACGGTAACAGTGTCTCACCTGTGTAGAGTACTGTCTCTGTTTGTTTGTTGTACTCTATTGTTTGCAGTACGAGGTCATTGTAGATTCCCTCTTTCCTGTGCAGGGTGTCGTACGTAACAGGGAAGCTTAGATGCACACCTGTCTTGTAGTCTAGATTGTCACCTATAAAGTAGTGAGACGGTAGGAGAGCATCTGGTCTTATCTGTGGTGAACGGAGATTGAATCCTATCTTACTTGAGTCCGAGTCCTTTATCGTAGCAGTTATATTTACTTGTGACTCTGGGTCACCATTGATAAACATCGTATTAGAGTTTGGTCCAAGTACCTCTGCTGGTGAGTTCAATACTTCGAATGTAACAGAACGTGTGTTACCTGCATTATCCTTGATTGTGAATCGTGCTCCTGGATATAGGGACGTTGGCTGATTTGCTACAAATCCGAGTGTGTAGTTAGGGAGGTCTTTGTCTGTTACACCTGGAGTCTCGAGTAATGTTGCTAAGGAGACTGTTTGAGGTGCGGCAAATGAACCGTTCTCTGCACGTTGCTCAACTATTACACTCCCTACACCAGCCATGTGCTCTCTGATTTTGAAGTGTATTGTATTTGATTCACCACGCCATGCTATAGGGATGTCTGGTGCCCACGTATCCACATCCATATTGATTGGTGCTGAGTCACGAGTATGCCCTATTGAATCTGTTAGGAGGACTGTGAATGGTAGCGTCTCCTCAATCTCGTTAGGGAGGGAGTTTGCTGTTAGTTCTTCCTGCATAGTCTTTGTTTGTGTCACATTTGCAGGTGATTGGTTAACCGGATAAATGTTACGTGCTGGTGCTTGACCTGTAACAGATGTAGTTGGTGTAAAATCAGTGTCCATAACGAAAGGTGTACCTGGATAATTCACTTTGATGCCTACATCCTTGATACCTGAGTGAGCGTCTGTAAATGTTGGTGCTTTGAGTTGTGCTTTACTATTCTGCGATATCCATGCATGTGTATTGGTGCGACCTATACCGCCTGTGTACTTGTTAGGAGGGGTTGAGTCTGATACTACGAATTTACTTCCATCTTTCATGTTCTTGTCTTCGGGTATTATCCATTGTACAAGCGACTCTGACGTATTAGTGTCGTGATAGTCTGCATGTCGTGAATTCGTTATATCCGTGCCCGCACTATTCTGGTACCCCACTACTTTTAGAGGGCGTGCAGACTTATCGGATACTGGGTATGTGAATGTAAGATACTTGGTGTTGGTTGCTGTTGATTTGTCAGAGGTGACTATGTCTCCGTTAGAGAGGACTATCTTTACAGGTGCTTTAATGTTTATAGCCTGTGACATCTCCATCGTTAGTTTCATTGTATCTGTCTTTGTGTATGCACCCCACTTTGTTGATATTGATATTGGCACTGGTGCAAGCTGAATATACATCGAACGTATTGCACCTTTTTTGTCCGTACCATCTGATAGACGGAACAGATACATTACGTTGAGTTTGAATATGGAGTTGTTCGTTGTTAGGTTCGTTGGTGTTTGTCTTGGGTCCTCTGGGTAGATTATACTACCGTATTTTGCTGATGCAAAGAATGCCTTGACATCTGTATTGTTGTAAGCCAGATTTATTTCTTGTGAGCCTGATGCTGGTATATACCACTCCTCTTTGCCGGCGAACGTAACTGGTGTTGTGTAGTTAGCTGCGTTGGTATCGTTAGGGGAGGCAGGCTGCATTCGATGCAACATTACCCCAATGTACGTTAGGGAGGGGTCGACACTTTGTGGTGCCGGTATCGTTATTGTCTTACCCGGATAAAAGAATCCTGGGTTAGAGGGAGACTCACCTGGTCCTGTTGGCAGTGTGGCTGCATTAGCTAAGGTTGGCAGTGCGAGTAGTGTTGTGAGTGCTAGTGTAAGTATTCGTTTAAACTTCATAATGGAACCTCCATTGTTTATTGTTATGCATAAAGTTTCTCCTTTGTCTAAGATATAATGGAATGCCCCAATTGTGAGGCACTCGATATATCTTAGCTATAATTCTGGGAATGCTATCCTGCTTTGTAATGCCAAATCTCCGTCAAGTATTTGTAGATATTTTACAAGCTTTGTTGTTAGGAGGACAGGCTTTAGTAACATTGATGGCTGTGATGAAACACAGAATTTGTGATTATCTCTTATTAGTTTGACATTGTATGGCGTGTACATGATGTTAGGGATGTACAGTGTTCGTTCTATTGATATCTGTGAAGTGTCCCCGAACACGGAAACGAACTTCGATAGGTACATATAGATGGTACTTATACGTGTAATATCTACCGTTATCTTGTCTTGGAATTCTATCGTATCAGGGCAGATGAACTTATAACTCTTTGATTGTAGTTCTTTGTGGTGATTTACAATATCTGGTATTGACGACAGCAGTCCGTTAGAATCTGGTATCTTGAGTTGCAATACCATATAGAGTCCATACAGTAGTTTGGTTTTGTACTGTAACTGTCTGCCTGTTACCTCTTTCAGAATTGGCATAACTACTTGTGGGTCTGACATTAACTGGGCTGATATTGGATAGTTCGATGTGATGTATGTTTCGAACATACGTGTGAACTGTTCAGCAAGTGTCTTCGTGTAGAGTGCCTCGTTACACGTTAGGAGGGTATCCTCGAAGTTGTAGGGCACACCTATTAGTTTGTATATTTGCTCTATCATATGTCCTCCTACAATGCTACGAGCTTAGCTTTGAATTTCCTAACTGAGCTTGTTCTAAAGTCACGCATATCTACTGTTGTTTTGTATACTGAGTTGTCACCATTTGCATTGTTCCATAAACCTACTGAAACATCTGATGGTGAGTTTAGCATATATTTGGCGATAAGGAAATCGCGTATTACGAAATTAGCGTTATCTAACAGAGATGCGTTTTTTGTGGTGTAAACAATTCCAAGTGCTACTGCGTTAGAGGGGTCTGCATTTGCAGGCAATAACCATAATTCATATCTATTCATATTTCACCTCCTTTAAATAATACTGCCATGCGTTGGTTACGGTGGCATCATAAACATAATGAAGCACCCCTATTGTTAGGAGGGGTGCTCGATATATCTACGATTTTATAAAGTAGAGCGTTGTAGTCGCTTAACTGCTTCCTCGATTGTTTCATCTGTCTCCTCTTCGAATATCAGATGTGAGTAATCTTTTGCATTCTTGCCTTTCATTTTCTCGTATATAGTCCACTTATCGTATTGTGGTATTTCAAGCAAGTCGAGTATCTCTCGTATGTTGTCTCTGTCCGCAGGCGGCACTATAGAATCTAGATAATCAATTACATCCTGGTGTGGGACTTCTAATCTATTACTGAATCCGAAGAGACCAAGGGGGTACTGTTTAATATTTTCGAATCTCATTGCATGACATTTTAGAAGTGACGTGTCTCTAAGGATATAACCAATATGTTCTTCTTTATTCATCAGCTTGTAAATTTTTAACATAATCTAACCTCCAGTCGATAAAAGATATTATACTTTCCCACCATTCCTCAGTTAGGGGAATATTGTTTAACTCATATTTTGCTGCAAATGTTTTGTATGTTCCCTCACACTTGTCTACTATTTGTTTTACGTTCACATCTGGTATCATTATATTTTGTGTTGCATTCTTTATCATATTCTCTAATGACTTGAATGTGTTCCCATATATTGGTGCATTACACATAGTGTTTCGTGCACATCTTTTATACTCCTTTATTCGTTTAACATCATCATATAACAAACTGTATCCATTGTCGTATATTGGTGACAGTACTAACTCGTCGCCAAACACTAGCATGGCTATATTACGGTTGTGTCTATCCTCATTCATTATAATCAAATCAAATAACATCATATCTAATACAGCGTCCTTGCCACAAATGGTGATTATATTATCTATTGTGTTAATCTGATTTTGTTTTTCAACAAGTCTATTGTAGTCCTGCAATTCCATCAGTGAAACATCATTGGCTCCAAAATCATTTGATACATTCACAAGTGTGTACACAAATTTATCTTTGTACGATATCTTTGCTACTCCTAATTTTTCATCAGCAATGTTCACACCAAGTGCTGTGCCCAACTCGTACGTTATACACTCTATAATCGGTTCTATTCCAAAGTTGTTAGGGAAGTCTCTCGTATCCATTCTGCCAGTTTTTATGTGCTTGTTGTCGTAGTAGTATTTTCGTAATTTACCGTTACTTGTGCCACCTGCCAACCAATCGGCACCCACACTCAAATCGTAATGCGTGGCTTCTTTATTTTGGAAAGCATTCGATAATGTTACTTTCATATTTATTCCCCTTTCATAAACATAATGGAGTACCCCTGGTTGTTAGGAGGGGTACTCGATATATTTACGATAAACTTAATTGTGATATACTTGTTGGTAAGTTGTAGAAGACTACCTTGTATCTGTTCCCGTCTGATGATAAATAGATACCATCAGTTGTTACTGTTGTGCTGATTCCATACTTTGTTAGGATGGAGTTATCTGTCTTCGGTACGTTGATTACAGCTGACACCTTACTATCTATCTTTGTGGATAGGTTTGAGTTAAGGGTGTTTGATACAGATGCTAATTGTGTATTTGTGTTGTTGTTGATTGCTGTTGTCTGTGAGTTAAGTGGTGTCTGTAGTGCAGCTGTTATAGAGGCTGCTGTTGGTGCCCCATCATCGTATGAGTAGAAAATATCTACATGTTTGTCTCCAAAATTATCCTCGTAGGTTATTGATTTATAAAGTATATTCGCACCTGCAGGGACGACCGAATAGTCCGATATCTCTACCCCCTTGTAATGCCAAGTTTTAGTTGTCATTACGTATTGTGTAGCTGCTTGTGCCGGTATTGGTAGCAATAGCATAGCTGTTAGGAGAGCCACTAATATCCGTTTCTTTGTTCTCATTTAATTATCCCCTTTCTGTTAGCTTAAATTTAGTTGTGAAATATTTGTAGGTGGGTCATAGAATATTACACGATATAGGGAGCCGTCGCTTGCTCTGTATGCCACATTAGTTGTTATGTTAGAGGCGAGTCCTACATCTGTCAGTTTGGTTCCTGGATTACCTCTTGGTACGTACAACACTGCTGATACTTTACTATCCAGTTTGGTGTTAAGATTTGACACAGCGGTATTAAGATTATT
>RRZU012080042.1_pt1 | contig 11557 bp, 7 predicted proteins | sample 2165561 | NCBI WGS metagenome assembly RRZU01 (sample SAMN10456909, study PRJNA506462) | wastewater metagenome | isolation source: wastewater sludge | place: USA: Moscow, Idaho | reverse complement strand
TACTCAAATACGGCCTTGTTTTTCTCTTTTAACGTCCAGTCTAACCAGTTCACTTCATCTGGTGATTTATAACTGTTGTGATCGCCACCTTTGGTTCTTAAAAAATCGACACCTGCATGTAAAAACGGCATACCTTGTGAGGTTAAGACGATGGCGTTGCTGAGCTTATGCATGGCGATTCGCTGTTCCTCACTCGCATCTGGATTCGTCACGAGAAGTTTATCCCAAAGCGTCAAATTATCATGCGCCGAAACGTAATTCACCGACTGAGACGGGTTATTCGCCCAAGGTGCCTGTGAATAATTTACAGCTTTATAATCCACCTGTGGATGGAACACGGCACCGACGATGCCGAACTTGACACTTTCCTCGAGGCCAATCGCACCGCCCACAAATCCAGCTTCTTCGGCGTTAAACACATGTCCTTTGACGCCATCTCTAAAATCGTCGTTAAAGGCACCGATGCGCTCCACAGCGGTCATGTTTTTCTTAACCAATCTGAGGCCTTCAGGAAGTGGTGACGACCCACCCGTCCAACCTTCTCCATAGAGGATGATATTCGGATTGATTTTTCTCAGTTCTGCATCAATATATTCCATCGTTTCAATGTCATGTACGCCCATTAAATCGAATCTGAAACCATCAATATGATACTCACTCACCCAGTGCTTTAACGAATCCACCATGAGCTTTCTCACCATGGCGCGTTCACTGGCCGTTTCATTTCCTGTACCCGAAGCATTTGAAAACTTGCCATCCACCATGCGATAATAGTAGTTCGGCACGAGAATATTCAAATTAGAATCTGCACTTAATGCCGTATGGTTATACACCACGTCCATGATGACGCCGATGCCCGCTTCATGAAGTCCAGCAACCATCTGTTTCATCTCTTTAACGCGCACTTCACCTTTATACGGATCTGTCGCATAAGACCCTTCTGGAACACTATAGTTTTTCGGGTCATATCCCCAGTTAAAGACATTTTCATCCAGTTTTGTCTCATCCACGCTGTTATAATCGTACATCGGTAAGATCTGAACGTGCGTGATGCCAAGTTCTTTTAAGTGTGATAAACCCGTTGCGACTCCTTTGTCTGTTTTCGTATCCTTTTCCACCACGCCTAGAAACTTGCCGATGTTTTTGATATTCGATGAACTGTGCGTCGATATATCCCTGATATGCATCTCGTAGACGATGATATCATTATTGTTCTCATAAACTGGGCCTTGATCTTGAGACCAGTTTTCTGGCTCTGCTCTCGAAAAGTCGATGACCATAGAACGATCGCCATTGACACCAGCTGATTTCGCATAAGGATCATAGGTTTCTGTGACTTTACCTTCATGTGCGACGCTATAGGTGTAATAAACGCCATGTAAATCGCCCGTTTGTGTGTATTCCCATACACCTTGTCCGATGTTTTTCATCGTCTCTGTGGCTGTGGCTTTTCCGCCATCACCGGCTTCATAAAGGTTGAGCTGCATCGCACTGGCTGTCGGTGCCCACACTCTAAACGTCGTTTTCTCTGGCGTATACAATGCGCCCAATTCCCCTTCATACCCATAGGTCTCCGTAAACGCCTGCGTATCGTACAGCCCTGTCATCTCTATGCTGACAGGCTCATAATCTCCAAAAGACGTCTGGTATTTTTGACCGATTTGAACCTCACCATCCAGCATGACCACGAAGTCTTGGGCCAGATCACCAGAACCGGCACTCACCGCTGTTGGTTTTAAAGAGATGCCTTCAGACACCACGCTAAACCCAGTTCTCATGTCTTGCTTAGAGATTGGTTTTGACGTGGTGAGTTTCACCGTCGTCGTATCGATAAAGGATGCTTTTAAGAATTTAGGCGATAAATCGATTTCACTTTCTGAAAAATAAACCGTTTCTGCTCCTTGTACCAAATAAATTTCTAAAACGCCATCGGCGTTAACTTTACTTAAACTGACGAAGCGATCGACATCTATATCCTTCGCTTCCCATTCACCTTTACGAACGATGAAGCCGACCTCATCCGCACCGGATACGTCTTCGATGAGGATTTCAGCCGTCTTGCCATATGCGTCCTCCGCTTGGAACTCATAGGCCTTTCCGTCTTTCCCCTTCGCCCAAATCCAAAGATTCCAGCCTTCATAGTTGCCATCAAATCTGTGATAGTGAACGATCATCTTTTGCTCTGTGGCTTGCAGCGTCGATTGAGCCACTGTTTGTGCCACCGATATTGTGCTCCAAGGCACAGCGCTCAGTAAGAGCATGAGGATGAGCATCAGGCTTGAAAGCTTGCGCATCCATGTGCGGCTATGTTGGTAGTGCTTCTGTTGACGTTTATGATGATGATTTTGCTGATTGCAGTTATGATATTGAGTCATGTTTACCCCCTGTATGACTTTGAGTTTGTGCAATCGTTTGCACAAATGTATATTAACATTATACCAAATATAACCCTTTCGCTCAACGGTGTATTTTTTTCTAAACACGACAACTTCTGCTTGAAATTCTAAGGCCTATCCTTTATAATGATTTAAGTAATGCCGTCGTAGCTCAGTCGGTAGAGCAACACCATGGTAAGGTGTAGGTCGTCAGTTCGATTCTGATCGTCGGCTCCATTAAAGAGAACACTTTCAACGATATGTTGGAAGTGTTCTTTTGTTTTATATCCTTATCCATTCCACAATATAAGAAAAAGCCCTCCCACCGTCTCATAAAGACTTGGAAGAGCTCTCTCTCACTTACATAATCCAGATCAGCAAAATCGCCACGATGCACATGGCCTGAGTGAGGATCAGGACATTTTTAGTTGGCTTGGTTCTGCCGATTTTCCAAAATTCCGTGATTTTTAAAAACAGGGCGGGTTTGATAACGCCCAGTGCCATTAATGCAGAGATGATGATTTTGCCTACCATGATGTTCTCCTATTCTACCGTTACCGATTTCGCTAAATTTCTTGGTTTATCCACGTCATTGCCTCTGAGAGCAGAAACGTAATATGCTAAAAGCTGTGTTGGGATTACGGCTAAAATCGACGTTAACTCATCCATCGTATTAGGGATAAAGAACACTTCGTCCGCCGTTTTGAGGATCTGATCGTTGCCTTCTTTAGCGATGGCAAACACGTGTGCCCCTCTGGCCTTGACCTCTTTGATATTTGAAAGCATCTTATCATAGAGTTTATCTTGTGATGCGAGCGCCACGATGAATGTATCGTCCTCGATGAGCGCGATGGTACCGTGTTTCAGTTCCCCCGCTGCGATGGCGAAGCTGTTGATGTATGAGATTTCCTTGAGTTTCAAAGAGCCCTCATAAGCCAAATCACAGTCCACACCTCTCCCCATAAAGAAGACTTTCTCGTTATTGAACTGGCTTGCAGCCAATTTTTGAATTTCTGAGCTTTTTTCTAAAACAGCAGATACTTTTTCAGGCATGGTTTTGAGTTCATGGATGACTTCGAAGTAGCGCTGGTCCTCTAATTTACCATTATTTCTGCCCATGTAGAGTGCGAGGAGATAAAATGCGATCAACTGTGTCGTATACGCTTTTGTCGATGCAACGCCGATTTCCGGTCCTGCCCATGTGTATAGCAAGTCGTCAGACTCTCTCGCTACAGAGCTGCCAACCACATTGACGATGCTCAGAATTCTAGCGCCCTTACGTTTCGCTTCTCTAAGTGACTGAAGGGTATCTAAGGTTTCGCCAGACTGAGAAACGGCGATAAACAAAGTATGTTCATCCACAAATGGATCTCTGTATCGGAACTCAGAAGCCACATCGCACTCGACGGGAATTTTCGCAAATGTTTCGATGGCTCTTCTGCCCACCAAACCGGCATGATATGCCGTACCACATGCCACGATGTAAACCTTATTGATGCCTTCGAGGACGTCTCTCGTTAAGTTAACGCCTTCCAGCACGATTTCGTCTTTGGCATTTAAACGTCTCATCAATGTTTCTTTAACGCCTTTAGGCTGCTCGAAGATTTCTTTTAAAGTAAAATGCTCAAATCCCTCTTTTTCAGCTGAGTCAATATCCCATGTGACTTCGTAGATATCTCTCTTCACCGGTTGCTTTAAGCTGTTGTAGATCTTAACTTCGTCTTTATTTAAATCGACGAACTCGTCATTTTCGATGAGCAGCATATTTCTCGTATATTTGAGAAGCGCAGGAATATCCGATGCGATGAAGTTCTCATCTTCGCCTAATCCCACGATCAAAGGGCTATCTTTTCGAACGGCGATGAGACGATTGGGTTCTTGCTTCGCAATAACACCGATGGCATAAGCACCCGTCATTCGATCTACAGCCTTATAGACGGCATCTAGAAGGTCGCCTTCATAGTAAAAATCGATGAGGTGTGCAATGACTTCTGAATCGGTCTCTGACTTAAACGAGATATTTTTATCATGGATTAACCATTCTTTTATTTCCATATAGTTCTCGATGATGCCGTTATGGATGACGGCGATGGTTTGATTCTCGTTCGTATGTGGATGTGCGTTCACATCTGACGGTGCGCCATGTGTCGCCCATCTCGTATGACCTATGCCCACCACGCTGTCCATGTTCACATCGATCATGGACTCGAGATTTTTTAGTCTGCCTTTTGATTTGAAGACTTGTATTTCTCTATTTACATTGACAGCGATGCCTGCCGAGTCATAACCTCTATATTCGAGTTTAGATAATCCTTCTATAAGATATGGAACGGCTTTATGCGTTCCTACGTAACCGACGATACCACACATAGTTTTCTCCTTTTATTTCTGTTTTTAATGTTATTCATCCTTATTTGACTCTTCCATTTGATCCACCGATCTCAGTGGATCTCGACATGCGCCTTTATCAAAAAAATAAAAAAACACCCATAACGGTGTCACAAATAGGCGCACTTATAGCTTAAATCAACCTACCACCTTTGTTCCAAGAATCACTTCTTGGGTTTGTATGGTATTTACGGTGTTGATTTCACCGTGGGGCACCCGCCGAATTTTCGATTAACCCCACCCTCGTCAACTGTTTAGAACAGTTCTGGCGCTTATATTCAGTTTTCAAGTTTCATGCGTATCACCTCCGCAGCACCATTATAACACAGTTCTAATAGAAGGTAAAAGAAATTTTAAAAGACAGGTCCTTTGTATATCGCGCTTCCAAACTGCAAATACGCAAACCTGCCCTTTCCCTCTAAATAAAAACCAATATAACTACTCTGCCCAAGCCTTAGCCTTTTCCACGGCTTTTTTCCAACCTAGATAAAGAGCTTCTTTTCGGTCGCTTTTGCAGTTTGGTAAAAACTCTTGATCGATGGCAAACTGTGTTCTCAGCTCGTCTAAATTCTCCCAAAATCCTACTGCTAGACCCGCTAAAAAAGCTGCTCCCAGTGCCGTCGTCTCCGTAATCTGCGGTCTTATGACAGACGTGCCTAAAATATCCGACTGAAACTGGAGTAAGAAGTTGTTGGCAGTGGCACCGCCGTCAACCTTGAGTCTTCGAAGCTGAAGGCCTGAATCTTCTTGCATGGCTTCGATGACATCTCGTGTCTGGTAAGCCAGTGCCTCTAAAGTCGCTCTCACGATGTGATTCCGATTTGCACCTCTGGTAATGCCCACGATGGCGCCTCTGGCATACATATCCCAGTACGGTGCACCCAAACCCGCAAAAGCAGGTACAAAATAGACGCCTTGTGTATCAGCTACTTTCTCAGCCAAAGTTTCACTCTCAGCAGCAGAACCGATAAGCTGCATTTCATCTCTAAGCCACTGGATCGCAGCGCCTGCGATAAACACCGATCCCTCTAATGCGTAATACACTTTATCGTCTAAGCCCCAAGCGATGGTGGTGATGAGGCCGTTACGAGATGGGACTCTCTTTTCTCCCGTGTTCATCAAAAGGAAGCAACCTGTCCCATAGGTATTCTTCGCCGAACCCGGAGAGTAGCATGCTTGCCCAAATAAGGCAGCTTGCTGATCGCCTGCCACACCTGAGATAGGAATTCTAGCACCACCAAAGGTTTGTGCATCTGTATATCCATAAATAATCGACGATGGCAACACCACCGGCAGCATCTCTTTAGGAATATCCAGAATTTCTAGTATTTTATCATCCCACTTCAAGGTGTCGATGTTGAACATCATGGTTCGAGAGGCATTTGAATAGTCCGTTGCATGGACTTCTCCGCGCGTTAAATTCCATAAAATCCAAGTGTCGACGTTGCCAAATAACAGTTCGCCCTTCCTAGCTCTTTCTCTAGAACCCGGAACTTGATCTAAAATCCATTTGAGTTTTGTCGCTGAAAAATATGCATCCACCACAAGCCCAGTATTTTCACGAATATAGTCACTTAAACCGGCATTTTTGAGGTCATCACAGATGTTTGAAGTTCTTCTACATTGCCATACGATGGCGTTATAGATAGGTTTTCCCGTCTCTTTATCCCATACGACGGTGGTTTCTCTCTGGTTGGCGATACCGATCGCTGCGATTTCTTGAGGTTTTATGCCTGCCGTTTCCAGTACTTCCCTCGCAACACCCGATTGAGTTCCCCATATTTCCATAGGATCGTGTTCCACCCATCCAGCCTTTGGATAGATTTGCTTAAACTCCTTCTGAGCCGTTTTTACCACATTTCCCTTATGATCAAATATGATGGCTCTAGAACTGGTTGTTCCTTGGTCCAGCGATAGGATATATTTCTTTTCTGGCAACATGTTTCCCCCTCAAACTGTCTTTTTAGATTAACTTAGGTAGAACCTTCTTAATAAATAACGTTAATTCCTGCATCAAGTCTATTTCATGATGTTGTCCGTCTTTCTCTATGATTCTGAGAATCGGTCTGGTCGGTGAATTCGTATTGCTTTGAATCACGATACCCACTTGTCCATTGCCCAGCTCAACCAAAGTTCCTGGTGGATAAATGTCGATAACCTGTAGGAGTGTCATGAAGACGTCTTGATCGATCTTCGTCGGAGCAGCACCTCTTAAAATTTCTATGGCAGTATCCACAGAGATTCGGTTGTTATACGTACGGTCTGCCACGATGGCACTAAAAATATCACATACGGTGGCGATTCTCACGAGGAGTGGAATCTGCTCACCAGTGAAACCATTTGGGTAACCTGATCCATCTAATTTCTCATGATGGAGCAACACGATTTGTCTAGATAGCGAAGATAGCCCCACCAAATCCTTCAAAATCGCATAGCTATAGTCCACATGTCGTTTCATTTCGTCGAACTCTTCCGGTTCTAACTTTCCCTTTTTATTTAAAATATCTTGTGGTACTCTCGCCTTACCGATATCCGCTAGAATCGCACCCATGCCCAGTTTAAGGAGCTTTTCACGGTCGAGCCCCATCTTTCTGCCGATTAATAGCGACAGAATCATGACTTCGACCGCGTGATTATAGTGATACATCTCAGCACCCATGAGCTCAGTGCTATAGTATTTCTGTTCGTTTTTACTGTATATTTCCGTGATGATATCGTCGACGATATCTTTGAGTTCTCTGATGCTGGATTCTCTGATGGCTTCCACATTTTGATCTTGTTTCACCATTTGAGACTCATAAAAACGCTTCATGATGACAAAAGCCTGTAGTTTGATTTCATCTGAAATCATAGGATCCAGTTCTATACCTTTCGATATCTCATCTTCGATATAGAGATGACGGATATCTGCCTGAACCAGCTTTTTAAGCAGGAGTTCTGACAACTTTGCACCTTTGTTGATTAAAAGCGATAACTTTGAATCGTAAACAGGTTTTGCGATGACACTACCAACCTCAACATCCCCAATATTCACCAGTCTCATTTTTTTCTCCTCATTTGTAGCTCGAAGCTACATTTAACTTTATAGTTTATTGTGTGTAAATATGTTAAAATGACATAGAATAACCTTTGAAAGGAAATAAATATGTATCAAGCCATTCCATATGAATTTGACGATCAAAACACCATCTATATCGATGTGAGAAGTGAATCCGAATATCGAACGGGGCATATCGTCGGCGCCATGAACTTACCGATTTTATACGATTTGGAACGCCACGAAGTGGGCTACATTTATAAAAATTCTTCTGTTGAAGAAGCCAAACGCATCGGTTTAAAATACGGTTCTGAGAAACTACATATTTTTTATGATACCCTATTTAAACTGAGAAACGACTTTCCACAGAAAAAAATTGTTTTTTATTGTGCACGGGGTGGATACCGATCCAGATCCATCGCTCTTTTACTCCGAAGTATCGATATCCCTGTTTTTTGGCTTCAAGGGGGATATAAAGGCTATCGTGCTGAAGTGCTAAAGAAAATCAACCAATCCGAAGACGATTATCCGAACTTCATCGTGCTAAACGGCCTTACAGGTGTTGGAAAAACACACATATTACACTGTTTATCCGAGATGGGAGAGCCCGTTCTCGACCTTGAAGGTGCTGCGAATCACAAAGGTTCAAACTTAGGGTCCATCGGTACAGACGGACACCAAAGCATGCAATGCTTTGAAAATAATGTATATCATCAACTCATGAGAATCAAGTCCCAATATTGCTTCGTGGAATCTGAAAGCCGGAAGATCGGACAAGTGATGGTTCCCAAGAATCTCTTTCTAAAAATGCAAGCTGGCGAATTTCTCTTAATTGAAGCTTCAAAAGCATTTCGTGTGAACTTGCTTCTTGAAGACTATGCCGATGCTGCCGATTTTAATGAAGGCATCCGAAACGCGCTACCTAGAATCCAACCTTATCAAAGTCATGAAACCTATGCTCAGCTGATTCAAACCCTAGAATCAGGGGATTTAAAAACATTTACAGAACTTATTTTACAAAAACACTATGACCCCTTATATAAAAAGAGCATCGAGTCCCACAACCACACACAGACTTTTAAGGTGGAAAGTATCGCTCAATGCTCTCAAGATATTTTACAGTGGGTGACTAATTCATCTCATGCTCAATCAGAGTAACAAGTTCAGCAGCGACTTTTTCAAGTTCATCCTGGTTTTCACCCTCGATCATCACTCTAACCAAAGGCTCTGTGCCAGATGGTCTGATGAGAACGCGGCCTTTACCATGGAACATGGCTTCGATTTCACTGATGCGCTTCGATACCACTTCATACTCATTGAAGTGGTATTTTTTATCGTTTGCCACATGTGCATTTTTAAGCACTTGTGGGTAGACAGTCATAATACTTGCCAGCTCTGAAAGCGTTTTGCCTTCTTCTTTGAGTACTCTTAAAAGCTGAACCGCCGTCAATAAACCGTCTCCAGTGGTGTTGTGCTCCAAAAAGATGATATGACCAGACTGTTCCCCGCCCAATTGATACCCGTTTGCTAACATTTCTTCTAAAACGTAACGGTCGCCAACTTGCGTTTTAACAGATGACATGCCGTTTTCAGAAAGAGCGATATCAAAACCGAGGTTTGACATCACTGTCGATACGATGGTGTTATCTTTAAGATGATTTTTAGCTGCTAAATATTTGCCACAGATCGCCATGATCTTGTCGCCATCCACCAGTTCGCCTTTTTCGTCGATGGCGAGCAATCTATCAGCATCGCCATCAAAGGCAAGTCCTATATCAGCACCGACCACTTTTACAAACTGCTTTAAGTCTCCGAGATGGGTTGATCCGCAGTTTTCGTTAATATTCGTACCATCTGGTTCGTGATGGATGGTATACACTTTTGCATCTAATTGGTTGATGGTTTTAGGTCCTATAACAGAAGCCGCACCATTTGCGCAGTCGATGGCAACTTTTAGTCCTTCAAACGTCACCCCATCAAGGGTATCGATGATATACTTTGCGTAATCGTTTTCGCCTTCGATGTAATCTTCAACTCTTCCTACGCTCAAACCAGTTGGATTATTTAAATCGCGGCCCTCTTTGATCAAAGCTTCAATTTCATCTTCGATGGCATCTGAAAGTTTTAATCCTCTTTCATTAAAAAACTTAATGCCATTAAACGCCACGGGGTTGTGAGAAGCAGAAATCATAACACCTGCATCTGCACCAAGCGTTTTTACCAACTTTGCGATAGCAGGTGTCGGAATCACACCAACCCTGATGACATCGCATCCTGTTGATAAAATACCCGAAATCAATGCATATTCTAATAAATCGCCAGAAATTCTCGTATCCTTTCCGACGATGATTTTCGCATTCGCTTTACCTTTTGTAATCACGTGAGCACCATATTTTCCAAGCGACATCGCCAACTCGACTGACAACTCACTGTTTGCAATCCCTCTAACACCATCTGTTCCAAATAATCTTGCCATACTTTCTCCTTTTAACGCATTTTATGAATCACTAAAATTCTTGCTTATGATATTTAATCTGGATCGCTGGCTCTGGTATAATTCTGCTTAAAATCGCATCAATATTCATCAGCTCCACATTTTTAACTTTCTCTTCTGGATACTTTAAATAGTACTCATCTAACAAACTCTTCACTTGTCTCGCCTTGGAAACGTCGAAATCGTTATCATACATGGTTTTAATCACATTTTGATCCAGTCTTTCAGGTGTTACGCGGTCAGATAATAAAGCTTTCATATAACCCACCAAACACACCGAATGCTTACACACCATACAGCCCTTACACATATGATCAACGCCTGCTTTTAAAACCGTTCTATAGTTTTTAAGGTCTTCAGCATTCTGTCTTAAAGCTGAAATTTTCACTTCTGATAGCTGTCTTTTGAAAATCAACGCTCTAAAAACCGTCAGCGCCAAGATGATGCCCGATAAAAGGACGATAAAAGTCACGCCCATACTCAAAACATATGAAGATGTGAAAATTTTACTTAAACCGAAGAACATGAAAATCACGAAAGCAGAGATTCGGATCATATGTTCCGGAATTTTATCGCCCAGTTTTGAACCGATAAAGATCCCAAATGAACTGACCACCACCATACCTAAAACTGTTCCCGCCAGTGTTAAAGCTGGAAAAGTCGATTGAGTCGACAATGTCAGTGCCGTTAATTGCGTCTTATCTCCAAGCTCTCCTAAGAAAAAGGCAAGCGCCACAGTAAAAATCGCCCCAAATTTTTTCCCAGTTACTTCTTCTTCATCTTCTTCCGCAATAGACAAGGACAAAAGTCCAAATGCGATAAATAAAACCCCAGCTACCAGTTGTAATGCTTCTATCGGAATAAACTGAGTTAACATAGATCCCAGTAAGATGGCCAATCCATGATTTAAAAATGCGCCTATGGCAACGCCAATTAAGATATCCTTGACCTTATATTGCGTCGCAAACGCCATCGCCATAATCTGAGTTTTATCGCCCATCTCAGCTATGAAGATTAAAGCAAATGCTTGTAGCAAATCTGACATATTATACTCCCCTAAACGTAACTTAACATCTCATTATCTCATATTTTTACGAGCTCTTCAACGACAAAGAAGGCAGTGCAACGGATTATCTCCATCGAACTGCCCTCTAAATAAGGATATTTAATCTTAAATTACTTTACAGCTTCAGCACCGCGTTTCATCGCTGTTTCATTGATTGGCATTAAATGTGATTTTGATTCGCCAAAAATCTTTTTAAG
>RRZU012320634.1_pt1 | contig 11558 bp, 13 predicted proteins | sample 2165561 | NCBI WGS metagenome assembly RRZU01 (sample SAMN10456909, study PRJNA506462) | wastewater metagenome | isolation source: wastewater sludge | place: USA: Moscow, Idaho | reverse complement strand
CCACCGTCGGCACGGCACGGCATGACCTGGATCTCGTGGGCGGAGGGTAGCTGTTTGCTTGATGGGATCACGGGCGCTGGAAGGTACCCGAGCAGCTGAGCTTGCCTACCGCCCCGCAGGCTCGGCGGGCGATCCAGGCCTTGGTGGAGCAGCACTCTGGACTGCCGTTGTCCGATCGCCTCGTGGGCGAGTGTGTGCCCTGCGCGAGCTGTCCGCCCAGGAGCGTTCGGTCGAGCTCCTGATGGTCCTGCGCGACGGGCTGCTCTCCCACTCGGACCGCGACGCGTCCGCGGCGTGAACGCCCCGGGACCTCTACTCGACCACGTAGGGCTGGACCTGGTCCTGCTCCGCGGGATGGTTGCGCGCCACCACGGCACGGGCCGCCTCCGTGGCGCTCAGGTTGACCGCCTCGTGGGGGACGCCCGCCGGGACGAACAGGAACTCCCCGGCCTCGCTGATCACCTCGTTCTCGAGCCGGGCGCCCCAGCGCGTAAGCACCCTGCCCTCCAGCAAATAGATCCCGGTCTCGTACCCCACATGGCAGTGCGGCTCCGACCTCGCCCCGGGCGGGATCGTCACCAGGTGCATGCTCAGCCCGCTCGCTCCGACCGTCTGTCCCGAGATGCCGACAAAATACGGCAGTCGCTGACGCGTCAGGACTTCACGGTCGGGACGGATCGCTCGTACTTCCTGCATATCGACCTCCTCCTCGGGCAGCGCTTTGTGGCCCTACCGAGGCTTGTACCTCCGGATCGGCGCAGAAGTTCCGCGGCAAGAGGCTTGAGCAGGATCGTCATGAGGTTGCGGCCTCAGGTCTTTCAGTTGCTCGTCTGCAACAGGCCGCTTGCGATCCAAGAGACATTCGTCATGTCGATAGTGCAGCGGCGGGTTTCTGAATGGAAAGGAACTTCAAGGGAGGGCGTAATGGCACGACTGCACCCTCCCACTTGCCTCTTCAGGGTCATGCTCCGCCAGACTCACAACTCGCCGTGATGACTGAGGTAACGCCGGATTGCGCGAACGACCGTATCGGCGCTTGCATGGGCCTCCATATCGATCCCGAGCGCCCGCGCAAGCTCACGTGCCTTTGCAAGGTTCACGTGTGCCCCTCCACGCTCCGCTGCCTTGAGCAGTTCTCGCGCCCGCTCGAGATCTTCAGCCGACTGTCGCTTGAATTGACTCAGGATCCAGTTGAGCATTTCGCGGAGGCCTTTGCGGAGACGACACGATGGAAAGGGCCGTTGGACGATGGGTTGGCGGCCCTCGGCGGGCCGACCGGTTGGCGTTTGCGGCCACTGGCTGCAACCCACTCCCCCTTCTTGGTGGGCCCGGAAACGATCAGCAGCTCGCCGAGTAGCACGACACTGCTTGGCTTGCCGTGCTGGAAGTCCTCGTGCGCGCGCTTGATGCCCACCACCGTGACGCCGAAGCGCTCGCGCACCAGGGACTCGGCGAGCGAGAGGTCATGCGTGGCTGGCGGCGCCTGGATCTTCGCGATCGCAAAGCCGTCGTCAAATTCAATGTAGTCCATCATTCGTCCGCTGATGAGGTGGGCGACGCGCTCGCCCATGTCGGCCTCCGGGTAGACCACGTGATGCGCACCGATACGCTCGGCGATCTTGCCGTGCTCGGGCGTCATCGCCTTGAGCCAGATGTCGGGGGTTCCGAGTTCGGTCAGCGCCATCACCGTCATCAGACTGGCAGCCAGGTCGCCGCCGATGCCCACGATGGCGTGGGAGAAGTCCGCCACGCCGAGCTGACGCATCGTCATCGCGTTGGTCGAATCCGCCTGGACCGCGTGCGTGAGCAAATCCGCCCACTCATGCACCGGCTCAGGATCACGATCGATCCCCATCACGTCGTGCCCGAGCTGCATCAGGGAGTTGGCCACGGCACCACCAAAGCGCCCAAGGCCGATCACGACCACACTGTCGCCCTTCGAGAAGGCGAACTGCTCTGTAAATAGCCTAGCCAACAACGGGATGCTCCTCTGGATAGCGGAACGGCATGCGATGCTCGCCCAGTGCGAGCGATGCCGCCAGCGTGATCGTTCCGACCCGGCCGACGTACATGAGCAGCACCAGCATCAGCTGGGCGGATTCGGGCAATTCAGCGGTGATGCCGGTGGACAGGCCGACGGTTGCGAAGGCCGAGATCACCTCGAAGATCACCCGGTCGGTCGCGATGTCGGTGGTGTGGAGGATGAATACCGTGCCCAGCACGATCACCGCGCTGCTGAGGACAAGCACGGTGATGGCCTGACGCTGGGCCGAATGGCTGATCCGCCGGCCGAAGGCCTCTGTATCCATCCGCCCCCGGATCTCGGCGATCACCAGCATCACCAGGATCATCGCCGTGCCCACCTTGACGCCGCCTGCCGTGCCAGCGCTGCCGCCACCGATGAACATCAGGAAGTAATGCACCCCGAGGCTCTCGTGAGTCAATCCGCCGATATCGATCGAATTGAATCCGGCCGTGCGTGCCGACACCGACGCGAATATTGCCGACAGCAACTTGTCCCCGGCAGCCATTGGACCGAGCGTACGCGGATTGGACCACTCGAAGCCAAGCAGCAGGATCGTGCCGCCCACCAACAGCACGGCCGTGCCCACGAGCGTGAGCTTGGTGTGCACCGACCAGCGGTGCGGGCGGGCGAACTTCCGGCGCAGGTCATGCAGGACAGGAAAGCCCAGGCCGCCGATCACGATCGCCAGCATGATCGGGGTGAGGATGAAGACGTCGGTCGCATGGCGCACCAGCCCGTCTGCGTGGATCGAGAATCCCGCGTTGTTGAAAGCGGACACGGCGTGGAAGAGTCCGCTCCAGGCGGCATCGGCCCAGGGCAGCTCGTAAGTGGTGCGCAAACGCAGCATCAAGGTCAGCGCCACAAACAGCTCGACGATCAGGGTCACGATCAGCACGAGCTTGGCCACGCTGGTCACGTCGCCGATACCGACGGCGTGTGTTTCAGCCTGCGCGGTGAGCCGCGTGCGCAGGCGGAACGATCGGTTGACCATGAGCCCGAGCAGCGTGGCGGCCGTCATCATGCCGAAGCCACCGATCTGGAACAGCGCCATGATCACCCACTGCCCGAACGACGACCAGTAGGTGCCCGTATCCACCGTCACCAGGCCGGTCACGCATACCGCCGATACCGAGGTGAACAGCGCGGTAAGCCACGGCGTGGCGACGGCATCTGCGCGAGCGATCGGCAACATCAGCAGCCCGGCCCCGATCAGGATCGTGATCAGGAACGCGAGCGGGACGACACGGGCCGGGTGCTGGACCTCGCGAATATTCAATTCGCACCATCCTTCGAATCATGTTGCGGCGCGGAAAACAGCGCGCATCGCGTGCGAATCATACGCCCGGCTGGGGTGAATTGCCTGGGTCAAAACCTCTGCAAGCTTGCGGGGTCGGGCCTTTCATTTGTTCGTCTGTGACGGGCCGGTTGCGACCCAGAGCCCCGGGGATGGCCTTGTCGGGCGAGACGGCGGCATGCAGGTCATCAAGGCGCCACGTCCACCGCCCTCCGGAGCACGACGGCGATCAGGGAAGACGCATGGCCCCCGCTACCGAAAATCTCCACCGCTTCGCGCTGATCGAGGGCCCGCTTCTTGCGCACGCTGGCGATGAATCCCGGATCGAGCGTCGCGGCATCGACCTGTCTCGAGAACATCCTCGTCTCGCGCATCACGCGCTCCGACTCTGCAACCATCAGACCCGCGACATCAGCGCGAACACGCCCCAGCCCAGGTACTCGCGTGTGTAAGCGGCATGGCGAACGGGCTCCGAGCGCAGTTTGGCGCGAACCTCCTCGGCGAGCTCATCGCCCGGATTGGCGTCCAACCATCGGCGCAGGGTGAGCCATTTGGCCGCCTCGTATCGGTCCCAGCTGTCCTGGTCCGCCAGCACCATCTCGACGACGTCGTACCCAAGCGCGCCGAAGGACGCGAGCAGCGCTGGCAGCATGAGAAAGTCGGAGATCGAGCCCGCAAGGCACTGCCTCGCAACCTCATCCGTCGGCGGCAACTGCCGCCAGTAAGGCTCGCCAATCAGGATGATCCCGCCGGGGTGCAGGCTTCGCGCCAGCAGTTCGATCGTGCCGGCAACCCCCGCGCCAATCCATGTCGCGCCGATGCAGGCGGCCACATCCACCTTGTCGTCGGAGACAAAACCCGCAGCATCGCCATGGATGAACGTGACTTGACCTCCAACGCCAAGTTCGCCCGCACGGCGTTTCGCCTGCTCGGTGAACAGTTGGCTCATGTCGATGCCGATGCCGGTGATGCCATGATCGCGTGCCCAGGTGCACAACATCTCCCCCGAACCGCTGCCGAGGTCGAGCACCCGCGCCCCCGGCTCCAGCCGCAGCGCGGCGCCGAGCGTGGCGAGCTTTTCGGGGGTGAGCGGGTTGTGGATGCGGTGAGCGCTCTCGCTGATGTTGAAGATTCGCGGAATATCCACGGTGGAAAATCTCCTTTCGGTCAGTCAGTCTGCATGCATGCTCAATTTCTCGGATTGCGAGATTGCAGGGCGGTTGTCAAGGGAAGGAACAGCGTTAGTGGAGAGTCAGGCAGTGCGATGAAACCATGATGCCCAAAGAAGGCGGCCGCGTGGCCGTCCTTGGCATCGACCATCAAGGCATGCGCGGCAATCTCGGGACGGGCGGCTCGCTCGAGCGCATCGGCCAGCAGCGCACCACCCAGACCCTGCCCGCTGAATGCCTCATCAACAGCCAGGCGCCCCATGCGGACGGCTGGCACAGTCGGGTAGCGCGGGAGCTTCTTGCTGATGCTAGCTGGGAGATCGGCCAGCGTCAGGCTTGCCGAAGCGAGGGTGTAGTAGCCGGCGATGCGCGGCCGATCGGCCAGCGCCACGAAGCAAGCCGCCACGCGACGCCGAATGTCTTGGGTGACTTGCTCTCGTAAGTACCGGTCGAGCGGATCGGAAGCACTGTGGAACCCAGTACGCTCATGCGCGGCATCAAGCGGCGCGACGAGGAACGGTGCGTTGCTCATTCAGCACGCAAGAGCTTGCGACGACGAGCAAAAGCACGCTCCAAGGCTGGGGCTGGTTGCGGGGGCGATAGCAGCGCCTGCGCAAAGCACTCCTGATCGGCGAGCAAAAGACGGATGACTTCTCCCTGAAATTAGACGGCACGTTGCCGTACGTACTGTGCGTACCAACCGCCGAGTTGCTCACGCCAGCGCTCGACAGATTTTGCGTCGACGCAGAAGCGCGCAAGCGCGCTCTGGATAGGCTGACTCGTGGCGGAACTGGCGGACCCGGCCATCGAGCAGGCGGTGATCGTTCTCGTTGTGGCGCTACATGTTGGTTGTCTGTTCAGTGGGTGGGCAGGATGAAGGTGCTCATCTCGCGCACGGCGAGACTGCGGTCGTGTAGCGCCACGGTCTCGAACGCGATCGGCTGCGCACCAGACGGCATGCCTTCGAGCGGGGATGACAGGGTGAGCGTGACGGTGTGGACGCGCCCCGGCTCGACCCCGAACTCGGTGCCCCCCTCGATCCGCAGCCCCGGCAGGCCGCTCACGGCGATGCGGAACTGACGAGTCGCCTCTTCCATGTTGATGAGCTTTAGGGTGTAGCTGTTCTCGATCCGGCCCTCGGTGGTCTCCTGCATCAGCGCACCGCGATCCCGGTGCACTTCCACCCGCAGCAGCACACGCTCGGTCAGCGTCCATGCACCCAGCGCCGCGAACACCAGCAGCAAGCCAACGTAGCTCCGTGTCCGTGGCCGTGACCAGACCCTGGCGACCTTGGGCTGACCGGCAAGCTCGCCTTCGCTCGCGAACCGGATCAAGCCGCGCGGTGCGCCGATCTTGTCCATGACCTCGTCGCAACCGTCGATACACAAGCCGCAGTTGATGCATTGGTATTGCAGGCCGTCCCGAATGTCGATTCCCGTCGGACACACCTGTACGCAGATCCCGCAGTCGATGCAGTCGCCCTTGTTGCCGGCCTGCCGCAAGGCGCCACGGGGTTCTCCGCGCTGGGCGTCGTAGCTGACGTTCGCCGTCTCCGAATCGATCATCACGCCCTGGAAGCGCGAGTAAGGACACATGTGCTGGCATACGGCCTCGCGTGCCAGCCCCGCCTGCAGATAGGTGAAGGTCGCGTAGAAGAGCAGCCAGAAGGTTTCCCAGGGGCCTGTCTGCAAACTGGCGATCGCTGGTAGCAGTTCCCGGATCGGCGTGAAGTAGCCGACGAAGGTGATCGCGGTCCACGCGGCCACCAGCGCCCAGATGCCGTGCTTGATCGACTTGATCAGCAACTTGCGCGCGGACATCGGACCCTGGTCGAGGCGCAGGCGCGCGAGGTGGTCGCCCTCGACCCTGCCTTCGATCCACACGAAGATCGACGTATAGACCGTCTGCGGACAGGCAAAGCCGCAGAACAGGCGCCCTGCGATGGCGGTGGTGAAGAACAGTGCGGTCGCCGCGAGGATCAGGATGAAGGCGAGCAGCAGCGCATCCTGCGGCCACAGCACGAGGTCGAAGAGGTATAGCTTCTCGTCGGCGATGTCGAACAGGATCGCCTGTCGCGTGCCGGCTTCGGTTACCCACGGCAACCAGCACGCGCCGTAGAACACGATCTGGGTGAGCCAGACCATGGCCCAGCGCAGGCTGTTGAAACGGCCTTGCACCGCTTTGGCGTGGATCTTTCCCTTCTTGCGATAAAACTCCAGCTTGGCTTCGCGCACCTTGCTGACGGCTGGGTTCATGGATGTGCTCCGGCTCTGACGATGGCCGGAAGTACATCACCGCGTGCGAGACCGAGGCAGCTTCAGTTTGTGCGATTTGGAACAGGTACAGATCATACGCAGCCGCTTCGCTGTGCCTGATGACTATCCGCCCGACTGTTCCTGTCCGCGCCTCGGCAGGCGCCCACAATCACGGTATCGAATCAGGAGTGGAACACCGTGATCGCCAATACGATGAGTTTGCCCACCCCATTGGGCGACGCACCCCCCGCCACCGGCCGGGTGCCCGGCAACAAGGGGATCTGGGTCGGGATCTGCTGCGAGTTCGTCGAGTTCCTGGTGCTGTTCATCGTGTATTTCGTCGCACGCGCGCACTTTCCCGACGCCTTCCATAGCGGGGCGGAGCGGCTCTCGCAGACCGCCGGCGTGGTGATCACCCTGCTGATGGTGAGCAGCAGTTTCTTCATCGCCTGCTCGGTGACGAGCCTGCGCGCCGGGCGCAGGCGCCACTCGATCGGCTGGCTGATCGCGGGCCTGGTCGCGGCGCTGGGCTATCCGGTGGCGAAATACCTCGAGATCCGGTGGAACCTCGCCCACGGTATCGATGGCGAGTCGGGGATCTTCTTCACCGTCTATTACTACCTGACCTTCACCCATATGGTGCATGCCTTCTGGGGCATCCTCGGCATCCTTTGGGTCCTGGCCCGACACGGGTTCGGAATCTATACCGCCGACGAGCACAGCGGTCTGGAAGCGCTCGCCAGCTACTGGCACGCGACCGACATCATCTGGCTGGTCATCTTCCCCTTCTTCTACGTCCTGGCCTGATCATGGAATCCATCGAGCGCAAACCCGCCACTTCACTCCGGCCCCTGGTCCTGACCTGGCTGGCCCTGGTCGCGCTGACCCTGCTCGGCCCGCTACTCGGTAACGGTCTCGGGGGGCAGGAAGCTGTTCAGTTGATCGTGGCCGCGATCATCTGGATCAAGGGCCACCTGGTCGCCCGCCACTTCATCGAGGCGGAACGGGCTCACCCCTTCATCCGCAACGTGCTGCGATTCTTCATCGCCTTCACACCGATCGCGATCGTGCTGACAACCTTCTTCGGCAACCGCTTCGCCCGCTTTGCGACCTTATAGCTGCCGCTTGATCAGCCTGCCGAGCATCGCCAGGGCCTGATCCTGGCGGGGCGTCGCAGGATGGCCGAAGTTGAGCCGCAGGTAGTTTGGAAACTCCCGCTTCGCGGAAAAGATCGGTCCCGGTGCGATACTGATGCCGTGCTCGAGCGCTTCTTCGTGCAAGCGCAGCGCATCCACACGGGCGGGCAGTTCCAGCCATAGAAAGTAGCCGCCGTCCGGCCGCGCCAGGCGGATACCGCCGGGAAAGTGCGTTTCGATGCCGGCCAGGAGTTGCGTTTCCTGGGCGGCAAGCTGCCTGCGCAACTGACGCAGGTGATTGTCGAAGCCGCCATGCTTCATGTAGTCGGCCAGGGCGATCTGCAGCGGGACGGCCGTGGCCAGGCTGGTCGAGTACTTCTGCCGCTGCACCTGCTTGGCGAAACGCCCGGCCGCGACCCACCCGACGCGATAACCCGGAGCGAGGCACTTCGAGAACGACGACACGTGCAGCACGAGTCCATCGGTGTCCATCGCCTTGCTGCACAACGGCGCCTCTGGCCCGAAGTACAACTCGGCGTAGACATCATCCTCGATCAGCGGAACCTGGTGCTTGTGCAGCAGCGCCACCAACGCACGCCTGCTCTCGTCCGAGACGCAACTGCCGGTCGGGTTGGCGAAATTCAGCATGAACAGGCAGGCCTTGATCGGATGATGGCGCAGCGCGTCGGCCAGCGCATCCAGGCTGACCCCGGCGCGCGGGTGGCTCGGGATCTCGATGACCTCGAGCCCCAGGCGCTCGCTGGCCTGCAGGCCCGCATAGAAGGTGGGCGATTCGATCGCGATCAGATCGCCGGGTCGGGTCAACGCTTGCAGGCAGAGGTTGAGCCCTTCCATCGCGCCCGACGTGACGACGATTTCCTGCGGCGACACCGAGGCGCCATGGGCGAGATATCGCAGCGCGAGTTGTCGGCGCAGTTCGTCGTTGCCCGGCGGCAGGTCGGTCACCGTGGCCAGCGGATCCAGATGACGTGCCGCCGCAGCAAGGAAGCGGCCGAGTTTGTCGAGCGGATAGAGCCGCGCGTCGGGAAAGCTCGACCCCAACGGGACGATGGCGGGATCCCGCACGCTGTCGAGGATCTGGAAGATGAAGTCGCTGACCTCGAGTGCTGTCGACCCGCCCACCGGATGGGTCATAGCCGGCTCGGGGAGCTTGCTCCCAAGCCGCGCACGCACGAAGTAGCCCGACTTCGGCCGCGCCTCGATCAGGCCTCGGCTCTCGAGCAGGTGGTAGGCCCGAGTGACCGTGATCGGGCTGATGCCATGGGTCTTGCAGGCCTGGCGGACGGAAGGCAGCCTCTCGCCGGGGCGCATCACGCCCTCGGCGATCAGCTTCGCGGTCCGGTCGGCAAGATCATGGTAGAGGCCCATGCGGGGATCTTAGCTGCAAAGCAGTGGAACACCTTTGGCATGGATCATTCCTCAGGGACGCTTTGCATAAGGGTCGAAGGCTCCATGAAGGCCCCCGTCCAGTTGCACTGCTCCCGCCAAATCTGCGCACGCGGGACGGAGGTTGACGTCGCTGTGCTTCTTTTGCCCACGTGGCAGCTCTTGGGGGAACAGCCATTTGACGATCCCCTTCCCGGCAAGAGTGAAATCCGCTCCTGGCCGGACGAAGTCTGTGGGACAGGACGAGACCACGCACGGCAAGGGCACACCGACCCTCGCGAGGCCTCCTGTGTGGCGACTGCACGATCGGCAGTTCAACAGCAGCGAGCTACCCAGCCTCGGAGCAGAACCACAGCTTGTTGCCCTCGCTGTCCAGGAAGGCGCCGACCCAGTAACCGTCGTCGTAGAGTTGCACGGCGTCGCTGATCGTGACGCCGCGCGCGGCCAGGTCCCGCGCCAGCCGCGGCGCGTCCGCAACCGCAATGGTCAGCCGCGGATACGGCGACTTCTCCGCCCCGCCGCCAGGTGCGGAGAGCGGCTTGAGCAGGATCGTCAGGCCGCCCAGGGCGAAGCCGACGTCGCCGTCTGCCTGGAGCCTGCGCTCGAGACCGAGCCTGCTCCGGTAGAAAGACTCCGCCCTCGCCAAGTCGTCGACGGCGAGGGCCACCACCTTCAGTTCCTGCCATCCCAGCGTGTCCATCTCCGCACCTCGCCGATCGCCGATGTGACGCTCTCTTTATAGACGACCGCTCACTGCCCCGGACAAACGCTCCTCGCACCGGCTACCGCCGCCGGCCCGCCGCACCATTTTCCGGCAGCGTTGTCCACTTCTGCACTGGGCACACGCTGAAAGCCCCGGGAGACCGCGATGACCAACGCAACCGACCGTGGCACCCCCCTGACGCTGCGTGAAGCAGCGAAGTTGCTGACCGGCGAAGGCATGTCGGCGCACGATGCCGAAGTCCTGCTCGCAAACGCGATACAGCAATGCGAGTTGCACGCCAACGTCAAGCGCTGGGCCACCGAACAATGGGATGGGCCACTGCTGCCGGGCAACATCAACCCGCGCGAAACCCACATCGAACGCAGCGACCTGGACGCTTGGCGCAGCAGCGGCGAAGCCGCTTGATCCTTCGCGCGGCGAAGGCGCAACGCGTTCCCGGCCACCGGCGCGAAACTCGGACAAATCGCCGTAGCGGCAATCGGCGGCGACAGCAACAGGCCGAAACGCGGGATAGCGCACCCCGGCCGAGACCGCAGTCCGCAGTCCGCAGTCCGCAGTCCGCAGTCCGCAGTCCGCAGTCCGCAGTCATCGTTCCACTCTGCGGAACATCCTCACATCGCGCTGCTTTTCTCGAGAATTGAATTAAATTTATGGAACCGGATACAAGCCGGACTTATTCCAGGAGACCGACAATGAAAGCAGCGCTCGCGACCCTGCTGATCCCGGTGGCCACGCTCGCCATCGGCATCCAGGCCGGCCACGCCGCCCCGCCGGCCAAGGCGGACCGCCCCAACATCCTGCTGATCATGGCCGACGACCTCGGCTACACCGACCTCGGCAGCTATGGCAGCGAAATCGCCACCCCCAACCTCGACGCCCTGGCCGACAGCGGGGTCAAGATGACCCAGTTCTACGCCTCGCCGTTCTGTTCGCCGACGCGCGCGATGCTGATGTCCGGCACCGACAACCACCTCGCCGGCTTCGGCGACATGTCCGAGCTGATGCTGCCCGAGCAGCGCGGCAAGCCGGGCTACGAGGGCAACCTCAACGAGCGCGTGGTGCCGATGGCGCAGGTGCTGCGCGACGCCGGCTATCGCACGCTGATGACCGGCAAGTGGCACCTCGGCGTGCCCGAGCAGCACAGCCCGGCGGCGCGCGGCTTCGACCAGTCGTACGCGCTCGTGCATGGCGGCTCCAGCCACTGGAGCGACGGCGCGGGCATCGTCGCCGCCGATCCGGCCAAGCCGCCCAAGGCCATCTACCGCGAGAACGGCAAGGAGGCGACGCTGCCGAAGGACTTCTTCTCGTCCGACTTCTTCACCTCGCGCCTGATCGATTACATCGACGCCGGCAAGGACACGGGCAAGCCCTTCTTCGCCTACCTCGCCTTCACCGCGCCGCACTGGCCGCTGCACGCGCACGACGCCGACATCGCCAAGTACCAGGCGCGCTACAAGGACGGCTACGACGCGCTGCGCCGCGAGCGCCTCGAGCGCATGAAGAAGCTCGGCCTGGTGGCCGCCGACACGCCGGTGTTCGAAGGCCAT
>RRZU012272746.1_pt1 | contig 11559 bp, 8 predicted proteins | sample 2165561 | NCBI WGS metagenome assembly RRZU01 (sample SAMN10456909, study PRJNA506462) | wastewater metagenome | isolation source: wastewater sludge | place: USA: Moscow, Idaho | reverse complement strand
GTTGAACCGCAATGGCACGGGCGATGCACAGGCGCTGTTGCTGGCCGCCGGACAGCGAGGAGCCCGGGCGGTCGAGGCGATCCTTGACCTCTTCCCAAAGGTTGGCACCGCGCAGCGAGCGCTCGACAACCACTTCGGCATCGGACTTCTTGAGCTTCTTGTTGTTCAGGCGCATGCCCGCCAGGACGTTGCCACCAATCGACATCGTCGGGAACGGATTCGGGCGTTGGAACACCATGCCCACGTGGCCGCGCACATCCACAGGATCCACGCCGGGAGCGTAGATGTTCTGGCCGTCAATGAGGACCTCGCCCTCGACACGCGCGCCGGGGATGACTTCGTGCATACGGTTGAGAGAACGCAGGAAGGTGGACTTGCCACATCCGGAGGGCCCGATGAGCGCCGTCACCGAACGCGGGTTGATGTGGACGTTGACATCCTCAACGGCCTTCATCATTCCGTAGTAGATGTTCTCGTTGGAGACATCGATTCCTTGGGACACGATTGGTTCCTTTCCGCCACGGCCATTATCCACCGCGGGTTGCCTGTAGTCAGTGAAGCTCTTGCTCGCCGGACCATCGCTGCCAGCGGCTGGCCGTTCTCTCACAGGTGTACGCCGAGAAGCGTCCATCGCAGGCACCTCGGTCACATTCGCCTCCGTGATTCTCACGAGTGCCCCGCGGGCGCGAACACCTTGGCGATGATGCGCGCCACGAGATTGAGGATCAGAACGATCAGGACGAGCACCAGGGCTCCGGCCCATGCCAGCGGGAAGTTCCCAGCCACGTATTGGTTGTACACGAACACCGGCAGGGTCATCACGCGATCGTTGAAGAGCGAGAAGTTGTAGTAATCGGTGGATCCGGCCGTGATCAGCAGCGGTGCGGATTCGCCGATGATTCGGGCGACGGCGATGACGCACCCGGAGACTATTCCGGGTAGGGCCGTACGCAGCACCACCTTGACGATCGTGCGGGACTTCGTGACACCCAACGCGTAGGCCGCCTCACGCAGCTCATTGGACACCAGTCGAAGCATCTCCTCGGTATTGCGAATGACGATCGGCGTCATGAGCACCACGAGGGCCAGCGAGCCCATGAATCCGGAACGGTAGCCCGGGTCCCCCACCAGCACCGGCAACATCGCGGCGGCGAACAGCCCGGCCACGATCGAGGGGATTCCCGTCATGATGTCAACAAGGAAGGTGATCACTCGCGAGAGCCAGCCGCCACGGTATTCCACGAGGTAGATCGCCGTAAAAATTCCCAGAGGAATTGAGATGAGCGCTGTGGACGCGGTGACCTGCAGCGTTCCCATGATGGCATGGCCCGCTCCCGGCATCGATCCGGGGAGGGTCATTCCCTCGGTGGTGTGGGTGAAGAAGCTTGGTGCCATGACCTCCATGCCGCGCATCAGCACGCTCAGGAGCAGCGAGACCAGCGGGACCACGGCGAGCAGGAACGAACCGCTGATCAGCGTGGTTGCCATGCGATCGGAGCTGGTACGCCCGCCCTCGTACCATCTGGCGAGGAAGAACATCGCCAGGACGTAGACCACGAAGGTCAGGGCAACCATCGCCACGGTGCTCGCGTCCTCCACGAGGACCTTGAACAAGGCGACGACGACCACCGCGCTGAGGAGCGCGACAACCCATGGTGCCCACCCGGGAAGGTGACGTGCACCGCGATCGAACACGCCACCGGAGGTCTCGCCGACGTCCGGCGTGGCGTCGACGTCGACATCTGAAGAAAACTGACTCATGCGTTGGCTCCCGAGAACTCGGCGTACCGGGCCACGATGCGACGAGCGGCAAAGTTGACCAAGAAGGTGAGGATGAAGAGAAGCAGGCCCAGCCCAATGAGGAACTGGCGTTCCAACCCGGCCTGCGCCTCGGGCCAGTTCAGGGCGATCTGCGACGCGATGGTGGAGTGCTGACCGGGGGACATGAGGAAGAAGTTGACCTTCAATCCCGCGGAGAGAACCATCAGGAGCGCCATCGTCTCACCGAGAGCGCGGCCCAGGCCCAGCATGGCGGCGGAGACGATCCCCGAGCGCCCGATGGGCAGAACGGTCATGCGGATCATCTCCCAGCGCGTGGCTCCGAGGCCCAACGCCGCCTCCTCCTGCAGGCGCGGGGTCTGGATGAAGACCTCGCGGCACAGGGACGTGATGATCGGAAGAATCATGATGGCCAGAACGAGGCCTCCCATGAGAATGTTGCGCGCCGGAGGAACGAACTGGACGAGCTCCGGGGTCAGCGGCCACCAGGAGACGTTCTCGGCCATCCAGCCCATGCCGGGAACGTGTTGCACCCACCACTCAAGCAGCGGGGTGAGCACACCGGAAATCCACGAGAAGATTGGGCGAATCACCGGTTCGAGCGTGTACATGCCCCACAGGCCGAACACCACCGAGGGGATCGCCGCGAGGAGATCGATGACGTACCCGAGGCCGCTCGCAAAGCGGCGCGGCGCGTAGTGCGAGATGAAGAGTGCAACGCCGATGGCGAACGGGGTGGCCACCACGAGGGCGATGACCGCGGAGAGCACCGTCCCGAACAGCGCCGCCGCCGCGAACTGCCAGAAGTTCATCCCGCGGGTGAATCCGACCCCGGACTGGATGGCCTCATTGGAGGCGAGGAACGCGGGGTAGGACTGCGAAACGAGGAAGAAGGTCACCGCGCCGAGAAGAATGATGATGACAATCCCGGCGCCCTTCGAAACCCCCGCGAAAACCGCGTCCGCACGGCGCTTCGAGGACGCTGCGGGGAGATTCGAGGATGCGTGGGCACCGCCATCTGGCGCCGCCTCGCCGCCGTTGCTCGGCTCGCGCCGTGCAGGGTCGGCAGCTTCGCGGATCTTGCTATCAGCTACCACGTTGACTCCTGTGGGCCCGAGTTCCACTCGTGGCCGATCGAATTTCGTGCATGTGGAGGGGTTCGGAGGCGGGCCGGCCATGAAGGTCCCGGCAGGCCCGCCTCCTCACGGATCACTTGATGGTGTCGATGGCCGACTGCACCGTGGTGCGCAGCTCCTCGGAGATGGGAGCGTTGCCTGCACCTGATTCGGTGGCCACCTTCTGCCCCTCGGCGGAGGCCACGTAGGTGAAGTAGGCCTTGACGTTCGCGGCGGTGGCCGGATCGTCGTAGCTCTGGCAGCCGATGAGGTAGCTGACCATCACGATCGGGTAGGCATCGGCAACCGAGCCGTCGCGCTTGAGATCGAAGGTGATGATGGTGTCCGTGGCATCCTCGGAGGCCGGGGAGCCGTCAACGAGGGCAGCCGCGGCTTCGGGCGAGTAGGCGACGAAATCGCCGTCGACCTCAATGGAAGCATGCCCGAGATTGCCGATCTGGGAGGCATCCGCGTAGGTGATGGCACCCTCGACCGACTGCGCGAGCTGGACGACCCCGGAGGTCTTCTCCGCGGACTGGGTGCCGTCGATCGGCCAGGTCTCCGCGGGCTCGTGCGCCCAGGCGTCACCCGCAGCCTCGCTCAGGTAGGCGGTGAAGTTCTCGGTGGTGCCGGACTTGTCCGCGCGGTTGACGGGAATGATGTCCAGCGAGGGCAGATCCACGCCGGGGTTGTTCGCCGCGATCGAGGGATCGTCCCACGTCTTCACCGTGCCGGAGAAGATGTCCGCCACGTTCTCGGCCGAAAGGTTCAGGTTGTCCACGCCGGGGAGGTTGTAGGCCACCGCGATGGGGGAAATGTAGACGGGGAGTTCGAGGACCTCACCGCAGCGTTGGGCGGCGGTCTCACGTTCCTCGGCTGAGAGCTCCGCGTCCGACCCCGCGAAGGCCACCTGGCCACCGACGAACTGCTGGCGTCCGGTTCCGGAACCGGTGGCCTCGTAGTTGATGGTCACGCCCGGTTCGAGGGTGCGGAAGTTGTCGCGCCAGGACTGCTGGGCGTTGGTCTGGGAGGAGGCCCCGGAGCCGTTGATGGTTCCGGTGAGGCCGCTGCCGGTGGCGGAAGATCCACCATCAGCGGTTGTGCCGCCGTTCGCGCCATCGCCCTGGGGACCGGACTGGCAGGCGGAGAGGGTCAAGGCGAGAGCACCCGCAAAGGCTGCGAGGGCCGTTGACCTGGAGCATGCAATCTTCACGTTGTACATCCTTTGATGTCGCAAGGAGCGCGCTGTGCGCTCAACATCCACGTTAGGAGGCGCGAATGACCTGCCCGACTACATTCGGTGAACACCCGGTGAACGTTGCCCGGCCGGCCCGCCACGTGCTCGGCCACGTGTGAACGGCGCCTCAGGAGTATCCTCGTATGGTGCCTTCACACCGGAATCTCGAACACATCAACCGGGAAATTGACGACGTCGGCGCGCGGACCACCAGCCCGAACGCGGCCGAGTCCGGCGACCACATCGAGCCCGGTGCCCTCCTGCTCGGAGTGGGGGTGTACCTCATGTGGGGATTCTTTCCGCTCTACTTCCACTCGTTGGCCCCGGCCGGACCGCTCGAGGTCATCGTGCACCGCGCCGTGTGGGGCTTGGTGTCCTGCATCGCGGTGATCGCGCTGATGCGCAGATGGCGGATCCTGCGCGCAACGCTCGCCGACCGCGAGGTGGTGTGGCGGCTCTCACTCGCGGGTCTGCTGATCGTCATCAACTGGACCACCTACGTGTACGCCGTGCAATCGGGCCACACCGTGGACGCGGCCCTCGGCTACTTCATCAATCCGCTGGTCACGGTGGCGCTCGCCCGTTTCGTACTCAAGGAACGGTTGTCCCCGCTACAGAAGGTGGCAATCGGACTGGGGGTGCTCGCCGTCGTCGTCCTCGTGACCGGGCTGGGGCGGCTTCCGTGGGTCTCTCTCGTTCTTGCCTTCTCCTTCGGGTTCTACTCGCTGGCGAAGAAGCGGGTGGCGAATCGGGTTCCGCCACTGGAGGGCATGGCCATCGAGACCGCCGCTGTCACTCCCCTGCTGGGCGGCTACTACATCTATCTGGTGGCCACCGGCACCACCTCCTTCCACGTGCTTTCGAACGACGGCGGTGGGCGCCCCGATGCGTGGGTCGGGCACCTGCTGCTGCTCATCGGCGCCGGCATCCTCACCATGATTCCGCTGCTGCTGTTCGCGCGTGCCTCTCGCGGGTTGCCACTCGGCGTCATGGGATTGATCCAGTACATCGGTCCGTGCCTGCAGCTCGCCATCGGCATCACCGTGTTCCACGAGCACATGGAGCCCGCACGGTGGGCCGGAACCGCCATCATCTGGCTGGCCCTGATCGTCATGAGCACCGACTGGATCAGCCAGATCGTCCGCGCCAGACGGTCTCGTGCGCCGATGGCGCGGAGGTGACTCCCGCGCGTCATTGAGGTGATGTTGGGCACCATTTCGGGCGAGATCACGCGATGTGAGACACCTGTCTTGGAACTGTGCGCCCGCGCTCCTAGGATGTAGTCGCACGGCGAACCTCGTGACCGGCCATTTCTCGGCCTCACCATGCTTCACGGCATGGTGCGTCACGGCATGGCGTCCGCGGCGGACCCCAACCCAGTACGGCTGGGCACCTCGAAAAGCAGGAGACTCAATTGTCAGGTCCCGTTGAACAACGCGGAATCGATCTCGTCCCCCTCCAGAACCGCTACGGCAAGCCCCGTGACCTGTTCTTCCTGTGGGCCGGCACCACCACCAACATCTTCACTGTGTCCTATGGCGCCCTGCTCGTGCTGGGCTTCGGCATGTCGTTCGGGCAGGCAGTTGCGGCGATCCTCATCGGAAACGCCCTGGCCTACCCGCTGCTGGCACTGACTTCGCTGCAGGGACCAACCACCGGCACCACCACGATGACGATCTCCAGATCCTCCCTGGGGCCGAACGGGGCCAGACTCAACGGCGTGCTGTCCTGGCTGATGCTCATTGGTTTCGAGGCCGGCGGGCTGATTCTCGTCTACTACGCGACGGAAGCCCTGCTCGGCATGGCCGGAATCGCCGTGGCGGGACTGTTCCAGGCGATTCTCATCACCGTGCTGGCCATTTTCCAGATGCTCCTGCCGTTGTTCGGCCACAAATGGCTGATGGCGGCACAGAAGTACGCCACCATCATCTTCGCCCTGTCCTTCGTGGTTCTGGCGTTCCTGATCGTTCCGCAGGTTCGCCCCGGAGCCTCCGACATTCCCTTCAGCCTGATGACGATGATCTCCGGGATCGCATTGGTCGTGGTGTCGGGCGGCCTGTCCTGGGCGCCCTCGGGCGCAAACTTCTCCCGCTACCTGCCGCAGGACGCGGAGCCCAAAGCGGTGGCGATCTGGGCCGCGTTGGGCGGATTCGTTCCCTACGTGCTGCTGCAGACCTTGGGCGCCGGCATGGCCACCGTGGCTGTCAGTGACACCGTTGACCTGAGCAATCCGTTGGCCATTCCCGCGGTGCTGCCCCATGCGTTCTCCATCCCCTTCATGGTGCTCACCGCGATTGGCCTGATGGTGCAGAACAGCACCAATCTCTACTCCTCCAGTCTGAACCTGCAAACCGCGGGAATTCCCGCCAAACGCTGGGTCATCGTTCTCACGGACACTCTGGTGTGCATCGTCATCAGCATCGTGGCCGTCTCACAATCGTCCTTCTACGATCTCCTCAATGCCTTCGTCGCCTCCCTGAGCATCTGGCTGGCGCCGTGGGTGATGATTCACCTGGTCGACTGGTGGATGCGCCGCGGGCGCTACAGTCTGGACGGCCTGGCCAACGAGAAGGGCGGAGTCTATTGGGGAACGGGCGGCATACGCTGGCCGGGCATGGCGTCGCTACTGCTCGGGATGGTCGCCGCTGCGTTGTTCTCCAACTCGGGGTATTACGTTGGTCCTCTCACCGCACTGTTCTCCCCATCCGAGCCCTTCTACGCTCCCGACCTCAGCATTCCCGTGGGAATGATCGTCTCCGGAGTTCTCTACGCCGTGCTGAGCCGCCGAGATTCCTCCATCGCTGCGGGCACCGAGGCACGCCCAACTCTCGCCACACAAACCGTCTGACTGGGCAATGGCCGTCTGGTCGGGCAATGGCCCCGGGACCGGACAATGACCGCAGGTCGGACAACAGCCTTCCGACCGCATACGAATCCACACACACTCGAAGGAGAGTCATGCCGAATCGCCACCTACTGGATGTCGCCTACGGGCGGGCCCACGCCGATACCATCATCGAGAACGGCCAGCTTGTCAACGTGCTCACCGGCGAGGTCTATCCCGCCGATGTGGCCATTGCGGAAGGGCGAATAGCCGCCGTTGGCGACGTCTCGCGCCAGCGCGGCCCGAACACGCAGATCATCGATGCCGGCGGTCGCTTCCTGACCCCGGGCTTGATCGACGGCCACCTTCACGTGGAGTGCTCCAAGCTCTCCGTCACCATGTTCGCCGATTTGGTCTCCCGGTACGGCACCACCTCGGTGGTCTCCGGGCTCGACCAGATCCTGGTGGTTGCAGGCATTGACGGCGTCAAGGAGTTCCTCGCCGAGGCCGCCATCAGCCCCATGCGCGTGTGGTGGGGCGCCGCGGCCAAGGCTCCCTACACCGTGCCGGAATCCAATGTGGGCCATCGCTTCGCGGTGGCGGATCACGAGGTCGCCCAGAAGATGCCCGAATGCGTCGGGCTGTGGGAGACCGTTCAGGAGTTCGTCGAGTATGGCGACGACGAGGCCCTGGCGGCCATGGATCTGGCCGAGTCGAACCGGCTGCAGGCCTTCGGCTGCGCGCCGCTGGTCGATGCCCGCCGCGTGGCAGGCTATGCGGCTTCCGGCGTGGCGCTGTGCCACGAGTCCTACTCCCCACTCGAAGAGCTCGAGAAGATCCGCAACGGCATCAACATTCTGATCCGCGAGTCCGTGGCTGCCCCGATGCTGCGTGACAACATCAAGCTGGTCACCGAGCTGGGTGCTCCCACGGACCGTGTGGGGTTCTGCACCGACGACGTCACGGCGTCGGACATTCTGAGCCGCGGCCACTTGGACTACGTGGTGCGCCTGGCGGTGCAGTGCGGCGTGACGCCCATGCAGGCCATTCAGATGGCCACTGTGAACACCGCCCGCATGTACCGGCTGGATGACCGGATCGGCTCCATTGCTCCGGGCCGGTTCGCGGACATCCTCCTCATCGACGATCTCAACGACTTCCGCCCGCAGACGGTGATCGCGGGCGGCACCATTGTTGCGCGCGACGGCAAGCCGATCAGCCCTGCCAAGGCCCCCGAGCGCAGCCACGCACTGTTGGACACCTTCAGGCTGGCGCCCGTGAGCGCGGACAGGCTGCAGGTGCGCGCCGCGGCCCGGGACGAGGAAGCCACCGCGCCCGCCCCTGCCGCACCCACCCCCACCAAGGCCACCGTTCAGGCGATCGTGCTGAGCAAGGACGTGGCGTTCAAGCGCCCCGGCAACAAGGTAGTGATGGACGTGATCGACGGAGTCATTCCTGCCGACACGATTCAGGATGCGGTCTTGCTGACCGTCGCCGAACGCTACGGCAAGACGGACAATCTGCCGGTTGCCTTCATCCAGGGATTCGGCTTGCAGCGTGGAGCGATCGCCACCAGCGCGTCCCCGGATGACAACAACATCGTGTGCGCCGGTGTCTCTGCCCAGGACATGGCAACCGCCATCAACGCGGTCACCGCCATGGGCGGCGGCCAGGTGGCCGTGCTCGACGGCGAGGTCGTGGCCTCGCTGCCCCTGCCAATCGGCGGCATCGTCGCGGACCTGCCGGCCGAGGAGATGGCTGGCCGGGAGGCCGAGTTGGACCGAGTGGCTCGGCAACAGCTGGGTTCCTACCTTGATTCGCCCTTCGGGCAGCTGTTCTTCCTCTCGATCACTGCAATTCCGGACTGGGCCATAACGGATCTGGGACTGGTCGATTGCATCGACTTCAAGATTGTTGACCCGGTGCTCGAGGTCAGATGAAGCGTTCCGGCAATGGGGCACACCCCATTGCCGGAACCTCCGGGTGCCGCCGCTGCAACAACGGTAGGCTGACACCGACGATCCCCACGTCTGGAAGCACCATGGGCGGATCATGCGATCACGTCCCAGTGAGTTGGAGGAACACACATGGCGAGTATTTCACCCTTCGTTCAGGGCCTTCCCAAGGTCGAACTGCATCTGCACATCGAGGGAACGCTGGAACCAGAACTCAAGTTCGAGCTGGCCAGGCGCAACGGCATCGAGTTGACCCACGCCACCGCGGAGGATGTCCGGAAGTCCTATGATTTCGATGACCTTCCCTCCTTCCTGGACGCCTACTACGACGGCATGAATGTGCTGCGCACCTCCCAGGACTTCTACGATCTGGCGATGGCGTACTTTCGCCGAGTTGCTCCCGAGAACGTCCGCCACGTGGAGATGTTCTTCGATCCACAGGCCCACACCTCCCGCGGGGTGTCCTTCGACACCGTCATTTCCGGGCTGCGCCGCGCCCAGCTCGAGGCAGAGTCGGAGTTCGGCATCACCTCGGCACTGATCATGTGCTTCCTGCGCGATTTCCAGGCCGAGTACGCCATGGCCACCCTTGTGGAGGCGCTCGCGTACAAGCCATGGATTCTGGGCGTGGGCCTGGACTCGGACGAAAACGGTAACCCGCCAGCCAAGTTCGCCGGCGTGTTCGCCCGCGCCAAGGCCGAGGGCTTCCTTCTGACCATGCACTGCGATGTGGACATCCCCGGATCGAACACGCACATCCGCCAGGTCGTGGAGGAGATCGGAGTGGCCCGCATCGATCACGGTACGAACATCGTGGACGATCCGGAGCTGCTGGACGTCATCATTCAGCGCGGCATCGGACTGACCAGCTGCCCGATCTCCAACACGTGGGTATCGGACGGTTCGAAGGTCGAGCTCATCAAGGAGCTGGCGGCACGCGGCGTGAAGGTGACACTGAACTCCGATGATCCCGCCTACTTCGGAGGCTACATCGCGGAGAACTTCCAGCGCGTGGCGGACGAAGGTCAGGTGGACAACGAGTTCCTGGCGGACCTCGCTCGCAACGCGGTGGACATCTCGTGGGCACCGGTCCTGGTCAAGGCCCGGCTGCGCGAGGAGATCGACTCCTTCCTCGCGGCGTCGTAACGCGTGATCTCGTGAGGCTGCTCAGGCCGTGGTGGGCCGGTACTGCTCCACCGCCACGACCTGGGCCGTCTTGCCTCGCGGCCGCGCCACGTGCGCCACGAAGATCTCCCCCACCTTGAGGTAGGGATCCTGCGCGGGGAGCTTCTTCATGAGTCCGTTGGGAGTCCGGGCCGTCACCGCCTTGAGGACGCTCGGCAGCGTGGGGCGGTGCAGAGACAGCGCCACGGTCTCCGTGGCGTCACGCAGCAACTCCGTGACCGCCCGCAGGACGGGCTTCTTCCGTTGCTCGTAAGCGGCCTCGGTCAGCTCGGGACGTTCAACGATACGCAAACCGGAGGCCTGCGCATACGGGCGCAGAGTCGCCATGCAGCGCTCCCAGGGCGAGGACGCGAGAAGTCTGGCGCCATAGGCATCCAGTTGCCGGGAAATCACCGTGGCCTGCCGCCCGCCACGCTCGGTCAGCGGCCGCGTCTCCTCCCGGCCCTTCCCACGCTTCCAGTTCGAGCGCTTGACGGCGCGGGCATGGCGGACGAACATCACCGCGGTGGTGTCCAGCTTTCCATCCGACCACATGTCAACGACTCGGCCCAGAACTTCCCGGTCCAGCTCCGAGGTCAGCATCACCATGGCCTCCGACAGCGGAACCCAGAGCACCTTGTCGATCTCGTTCTTGGGAGCGCGGCGAATCTGTGGTCGAGCCCGCAGCGCCGGATGATCCTTCGGAAGCTCCTGGCAGGTCCAGTACGTGACTTCCTTGAGTTGCCCGCCGGGCAGGCGATAACGAATCGTCCCTGCTGGCCTGCGCAGCGCCACCGGGAGGCGCGTCTCCTCCGTGATCTCACGTACGGCGCAGGTCCGCAGGTCCTCTCCCGGCTTCAGCTTGCCCTTGGGGAACGACCAGTCGTCGTAACGCGGCCTGTGAATGAGGACCACCTCAAGGCGCCGGCCGTTCCTGCGCCAGATGATGCCACCGGCGGCCTTGACATCGACCTTGGACGAACTCAGCGGCGCGGGAGTGGCCGGGACTCGCTTGCCTGCACCGCCGCCCCTGGCCTTGTCTGGCGGCCTCGGCGAGCTTCCTGCTCCCAATGTCGTCTCACCAGCTTTCGTGCGCCCTGCCTCCGTCCGCTGTACGTCCAGATCCCGCGCGTCCAGATCCCGCGCGTCCACGTCCCCGTGCTCGTCCGCATGGATCGATGAGCCAGCCATTGCGAGCACCCGCTACTTTCCGGCCACGCGCGAGCGCGCCTGACGCATCATGAGTTCCTGAATGTCCTGGAGGCGGTTGCCCTTCGGGCTCAAATGGTGGCGCACCCAGCCGTCGGCCTCCAGATGCCACGAGCTCGTGGTGTCCGCGCAGGCCACATCGAGCATCTCCACCAGCGATTCGACCATGGTTGGATCGGTCATCCTGATGAGCGCCTCGACGCGTCGGTCGAGGTTGCGATGCATCAGATCCGCAGAACCGATGAAGACGTCCGTGTCGCCGTCGTTGCAGAACGC
>RRZU010592945.1_pt1 | contig 11561 bp, 13 predicted proteins | sample 2165561 | NCBI WGS metagenome assembly RRZU01 (sample SAMN10456909, study PRJNA506462) | wastewater metagenome | isolation source: wastewater sludge | place: USA: Moscow, Idaho | reverse complement strand
CGGGACCACATTGATGTCAATCAACCCGCTCGAGGGCACGACCTCGACCCAGGCATCGACATCGCCCAGCCGCATTTGCAAACGGCGATAGCTTCTGGTCAGAGCCTTGTCGGTGATCATGTTGCCGGCCACGAGCTGCAAGGCACCATCCAACACCACTTGCGCACGCATGCGATCCAGTTCCAGCGCCACCCGCTGCGTGTGCTGGCGTGCGCCTCGGGAGCCCGCCAGCACGACCAGCGACAACGCCGTGACCATCCAGAGCACCATGATGAGGGCCGCGCCATGTTGTCGTCGGGAGACTTTCACCGGGCCCCCGGCAGCGAAAAAATGAGTGGTGGCCAATCGCCACGCGCGTCGCCAACCTCAACCTTCACCCGCGAAGGGAAGTACTGCTGCGTTCCCCATTGCCTGGCCCACTGCCCCGTTGAGCCCTCCTGGTAATACCACTGCAGACTGCGCGCGTCCGTCAGCAACGTCTGCCGCAAAGCCCGGTTCCAGTCGAGCTGCATCAACGCGCCATCAAAAGGCAACGCTTCGACCAGCAAGTCGACGCTGCCGTCGGGGTGACGCAGCGGGCCCAGCCGAAAAACGTGCAGACCCCCCGCGTCACCGCGCTCAGGCAACGGCGCCACCCACATCGCGCCGGCGGCATTGCCGCTGAAAAACGGTGTGACCTGGCCATTTTGCAGTCGGGATAGAGGCCGCAAGCCGTCGAACTTGCGTGTCAGCCATTGACTGACCAGCAACATGCGTTCGGCCCGGTCGATCAGCGCCTGGCTGCGCTCCTCCGACCGACCTATCAAGCCAAACCCCGCAAACACCAGCGCCACAACCATGGCTGTCACCGCCAGCGCAATCAGCAGCTCAAGCAAGGTGAAGCCTCGCACGGAAAAAGCACTTGATCTTTTTCTCATGGCGCGGCGCGATAGGGTTTCCAAGCTGTCCAGTTGAGAACCGGCACCACTGAATCGTTGCCAAACACGCTCAGCTCCACCCGCGCGCTCGGCACGACGGGCTCTGCGAGGGGCTGATCATTCGCATCTTGCAGAAGTACCTGCTCCGGCACGATGCGCAGGCTCCAGCGCCAAGTGCCCGCCTGACCCGCCTGAAGTGGCGCCAGCTCCTCCGCGAAAGTGGCGCTGGCCAATACCGATTGAGCGACCAGGGCGGCTTCGACGCGTGCATCCACGTCCACCGCTGCCTTGGCGCTTTGACCCACGGTGCGATAAAGCACAGTGAAAGCAATCGACGCGATCGCCATGGCGACCAGCGCCTCCAGCAGGCTGAAACCACTCTGGCGTGCGCCGAGATGAAAACCGGTGCGCGGCGTCACGAAGCGCCCACAACAACGGATTGCTCGATGGTGCCGAGCAGCCAATTGACGCGGAATTCCACACCTCGTCCGGCGCGCGAGATCGCGACCGTACCGCCGCGCGCGCCACCTTCAGGGTTGAAAACAAAGATGGGTTCCGCCCCCGCTGGTGCACCCGTCGCTCGGGTTGAGCGCAGCGCTTGCCATTGGACCGTCACCGACTCAGGCGCTTCAAGCAAAATTGCGTCGCCGGCCTTGAGTTGCCGGGTTTGCGGCACATAACTCACCCAAACAGGCTTTCCCGTATCCATGCTCAGCGCGCGTGCCTGGCTGAGCTGACTGGCCAGTTCACGAACCGTTTGCTGATAGCGGGCGCGCTCCAGGTAGGCCTGCGCGCCACCGCCAACGACCGTCACGCCCAACGCCGCCAAACCCAACACGACCAGCAATTCGAGCAAGGTAAAGCCCGCGCCCCGTAGGCGACTGGGCCGACGCCTTGAGCTCATGAAACCAGTGCGACGCGTCAAACCACGGAACCGTCAGTTGTAGATATCGGCGTTGTCGCCATCACCCCCAGGCTTGCCGTCGGCACCGAAGGTAAACACATCGGGACCGCCATTGCGGCCTGGAAACTTGTAATGATAAGCCCCGCCCCAAGGGTCTGCCGGCAAGCCTTTTCTCAAATAGGGTCCATTCCAGCCCCCGACGTTGCCAGGCCGGTCGGTCAACCCGCGCAAGCCCTCTGCGTCATTGGGATAGCGGCCAACATCCAGTTTGTACAGATCCAGCGCCTGCTCGATCTCCTTGATCTGAACGCCCGCGGTCTTGACCTTTGCACCGCCCAGTTGATTCAGAACCTGCGGACCGATCAAGCCCGCCACCAAAGTCAGGATAACCAGAACTACCAGCAGCTCGATCAGCGTCATGCCGCGTGCGCCGCGCCAACGTCGCGCTTGCCCATTCATGGGCAGTGACAGGGAATGCTTCATTTGAAAAATCCTTGAAGAAAGTAAGACCCGTCAAATGGTCTCGTTGATGGACATGACGCCGCCCAAAATCGCCATGATGATGATGGCGACCATGATGCCCAGAACGATGATGATGACGGGTTCCATCGCCGCCAGCAGGCGGCTCATGGTGCGGCGGCCGTCGTCCTCGTAGCGATCGGCCAGCCCGAGCGCTGTGCCATCCATGTCGCCGGTCTCCTCGGCTACGCGGATCAGCTGCGGTGTGCTGGAACGGCTGAAGTGCGAAGACACAAAACCCGTGGACAAGCGCTTGCCCGACTTGATGATGCCGACCAGCGGCTCCAGATCGTGGCGCAACGCGGTGTTGGTGACGGCGTCGCTGGAAATGCGCAAGGCATCCACCAATGTCACGTTGCGCTGCAGCAAGCCGCCCAGTGTGCGGAAGTAAATCGCCAGCTGAAGATTGCGCATCACGTTGCCCAGCAGCGGCAACCCGAGTACCGCGGTGTCGAACCGCAGGCGCCCTGCGGGCGAAGCGATCCAGCGCGAGCCAAGATACAACAACGAAGTGACGACCAACAGGATCGCCATCCAGTGGCCGCGCATGAAGTCACTGACATTTAGCACCACGCGCGTGAGGTAGGGCAGCTTGTCGCCCATGGCGTCAAAACTCTGCCGGAATTGCGGCACCACGAAAGCCAGCAGCACCACCACCGACAGCACCGCCACCACCGCCAGGATCAGCGGGTACGTCATGGACGAAATGATGTAGTTGCGAAGCTTGTCGTCGGCCTCGAGTTGCGCCGTCAGTTCCTTGAGCACGAGCGACAGCGCGCCCGAGGCTTCGCCGGCGCGCACCAGCACCAGATAGCGCCGGCCCAAATCGCGCTCGAACGGCAGCAGCGCGTGGTGCAGCGACTTGCCACCGCGCACGCCTTCGGTGACTTTGGCGACAAAAGCCTTGAGCCGATCGGTGGTGGCGATTTCCTGCAACATGGCCAAGGCGCGATCGAGCGGCATGTTGGCTTGCTTGAGGTGCGACAACTCGCGTGTGAACAACAGAATGTCGGCGCGCTTGAGGCGGGCCAGCTCGTCGCTGGGTACGCCTGACTCCAGCGTGGCGCCGTCCAGACCGCTGATACTCACCGGCGTGATGCCCTGACCGATCAAGCGCAGCCGCGCGGCCTCGGCGTTGGGCGCGCGAATGCTGCCCTGGCAGGGCTTGCCATCGGTGGCTGTACCGGCGTATTGAAAGTCAATCATCCTGACGGGCAACGCGCAGCACTTCTTCCGCGGTCGTCAATCCTTGCAATACCTTGGTGGCGCCATCTCGCAGCAAGTTCCCGCCCACGTAGCGGCCTTGTTCGCTTCTGATGGCGGAGCCGCGTTCCAGCACCAGTTTTTTCATGTCCTCGGTCATCAGCAGCAGCTCGTGCACAGCCAAACGTCCGCGGTAGCCCGTGCCGCGACAGGCCGCGCAGCCCACCGCCTGATAGAGGGTCCGGCCTTCTTCCATCGGCGCGCCGAGAGATTTCATCGCCAATTGCGCTTGTTCCGCCGACAGCGGTGTCTTGCATGCATCGCACAGCTTGCGCACCAGCCGTTGCGCCAGCACACCGATGACCGACGCGGTGATGAGATAGGGCTCGACCCCCATGTTGATCAGCCGCACCACGGCGCCCAACGCGCTGTTGGTGTGCAGGGTGGACAGCACAAGGTGGCCGGTCAGCGCCGCCTGTACGGCGATGCCGGCGGTTTCGCCGTCACGCATTTCACCGATCATGATGACGTCGGGGTCCTGACGCAGGAACGACCGCAACACCTGCGCGAAGCTGAGGCCAATTTGTGGTTGCACCTGCACCTGATTGAGCCACTGCAGCCGGTATTCGACCGGGTCCTCAACGGTGAGGATCTTGAGGTTGCGCCCTTCCAGCCCCAGCAATGACGCGTACAGCGTGGTCGACTTGCCCGAGCCGGTGGGCCCGGTGACCAGCAGAACGCCGTGCGGCACGGTCAGCAGCTGGCGCATGGCGGCCAGCGTGGGCTCGGTGAAATGCAGGCGATCAAGCGACAGCAGGTCGAGGTTTTTCTCCAGCAGACGCATCACCACCGATTCGCCAAACATGGTGGGCACGGTGGACACCCGCACGTCCAGTTCGCGGCCATGCACGCGCAGCCGGGTGCGGCCGTCCTGCGGCATGCGGCGCTCGGCAATGTCGAGCTGCGACAGGATCTTGATGCGCGACACCACCGCCGGCGCGTCCTTGTTGTCAATCTCATCCACCGGAAACAGCTGGCCATCGACGCGGATGCGCACCGCCGATTTGTCTTCGTAGGTTTCAATGTGAATGTCGGACGCCTGCGCCGACACCGCCTGCGACAGAATCTGGTTGACGCGCTGGATGATGGGCGCCTCGGACGCCATGTCGCGCAGATGCTCGATGAATTCGGTGGCCTCGTATTCGCCACCGGCCTGCGCCTCGCCCTCGCCCTCGCCTTCGCGCACGAACCACTCGTCCAGTTGGTCGGCGATCTCGGAACGCAGGCCGAACACGATGCGCGGCGCCTGCCCGAACACTAGGCGCAGCGCATCGCGCAGACCACGGTTGCCAGGATCACTGGCGGCAAAGGTGGGCATTGCATCGCCATCGGCATCGCCAAGGGGCAGCAGGTAGTTGGCAAGCAGGAAACTGGGGTTGAGCCGTGCCGTGACCGGCTTTTCCTTAGGAAAGTCGTCCCGGCGCACCAGCGGCAGGCCACTCAGGTGCGCATAGGCAGCGCCCACATCGGCCTCGGACACCAGGCCCAGATCGACCAGCAATTGGCCCAGGCGCCCGCCCATGGTGCGCTGCACGCCCAGTGCGCGCTCCAGATCGGCCGGCGACAGCTTGTGCTCGGCCAGCAGCCATTCGCCCAGGCGCGGCTCAAGCTGAGCCAGATCGGCCACCGCGGCAGGTTCAATCACGGGTTGCATTGTTGATGCCTGTTCGGCCCACCATCATTTCAAGTAAAAAAACGCCTCTGACGCCGGCCAGGCAAGCGCAAGCAGCTACTAATTTAATAGCCATCCAGGCTAACGCCACAGCAGGCACCGGCTCAGTCGATCCAGTTCGGGGCCCACATAATAGTTTCGATAGTTCCCCAGGCGCCGGGGCAACGGCATTTTCCTCCACCGCAGATAACGCGCCACATAGGCATCGTCCAGCCCCAGCGCGCGCAAACGCTGCTGCAGGGCCTGCGCCTGCGCCTGCGTGTCGCGCCCCAGGCGTTGCACGCGCCGGGCCACGCCTGCGCCGTCGCGGCCCAGGCGCAGCAGCCGGCTGCGCAAACCGCGATCGCGGGCACCCACCTGGTTCGCGCCATGCTGGCGGTAAAGCAAAAGCGGCGCGGGCAAATAGCTGCGGCGCCCGCTGCCGCTGATCAGCGCGCACCACCAATCGTGCATGATGGCTTCAGGCGGCACCGGCAGCGCCATGCGCAGCAAGGCACGATTGACCATCATCGCGCAGCCGGTGACCTGGTTGACGCTGAGCAGGCTCAGCGCCGTCGCCGCTGCCGGATCGGCGCGCTGGTAGGCGGCAAAGGAGGGGCTGATCACCTCCAGCCGCTCATTGACCACCGTGAGATCGCCGTGCACCAGACACGGCGTTTGCGTGCCGGCTTGCACCTCGATCCGCTGCATCTCGGCCCATTGCGTGGCCAGCTTGTCGGGCAGCCAGACGTCGTCCTGATCGCAAGATGCGGCCCACTGCGCCTGTCCGTCAGCCAGGCTGGCCTGCATCAAGCGCTCGAAATTGCGCACCACCCCGGCGCCGGGCGAACGATTGGGCAACAGAATCAACCGTTCGCCGAACGCCGCCCGATAGCCGCGCAGAATGTCCAGCGTGGCGTCAGTCGAGCCATCGTCGCTGACCAGCAGGCGAAAATGCTGGTGCGTCTGGCCCAGCAGCGAATCCAGTTGCGGCGCCAGATAACGCGCGCCGTTGTAGGTGGCCAGCAGGATATCGATGAGCGGCGCAGTCATCGCAGGCGGCCAGGCGCGCATTGCTCGCGCATCAGTGCCTCATAGGCATCCACGATGCGCGGCCACGTGTAGTGACCGGCGACGATATCGCGGGCTCGCTGACCACGTTGGGTCAGCGTTTCGGTGCCGGTCTGTGTGTAGCGCGCCAGAGCACCGGCCAATTGCGCCGAGGTGCGGAAATAGTCGGCGGCATCGCGCGCGACCTCGCGGTTGAACGGGTTGTCGTGGGCGATGACCCAGTTGCCGCAAGCCATGGCCTCCAGCAACGAGGGGTTGGTGCCGCCGACGGAGTGCCCGTGCAGATAGGCCGCCGCGTGCAGCCGCAGGCTTCGCAATGGCGCGTCTTCATAGATGGCGCCCAAGAAGCGCACCCGATCGCCCGCCAGCGCCAACAGGCGGCGCTGGTAATCGGTGGCGCCGGACACGTCGCCGACAATTACCAGTGGATGGGCGCCGCCGCACAGCCGGTGACCTTCGATGATCTCGAACAGGTGGTTCTCTGGTTCTGGCCGTGCCACCACCAACAGGTAGCGCCGCGGCTGCAAACCCCATGCGGACAACAGCGCAGGATCCGCCTCGCCCGGCTGAACCGGGTCGGCCCCATAGGCGATGAAGCTGCACGGCGCGCCGCGTGGATAGGTGCTGCGAAAACGCCCGGCGATCGCGTCCGCGTCAGCGATCAAGCGTGTGGCCGTTCGGGTGGCGACCCATTCCATGGCGCGCAAATAGGCGCGCGCCAACCGTCCCCATTTGCTGCGCGCCCACTCCAGCCCGTCGACGTTGATCCAGACCGGAACGCCGCCCACGCGCGGCCACCAGCACGCCCACGCAGCACCATAGCCCAGCATATAGACCAGGTCGTAGCCCCGCCGCGCATCCAACAGACAGGCACAGTCGTAGGCCAGCACCGAGGCCGGGCCCCAGTGTGGCCGGCGCCGTGCGCGCACGCACACACCCAGGTGCGTGGTGTCGGGGCCCGGCGGGCCATCGGATTCGGCATACACCGTGACCCGGTGCCCGCGCTCGACCAAGCCAACGGCCAGGCGCTCGGCGAACGTTTCGAATCCGCCGTAGCGGGCCGGGATACCCCGCGTGCCCAGAATGGCCACGCGCAGCGACGCCCGCTGCGTGCCGGCCGCGCACGTTGGCGCACTGTTCAGCACTCGGCCTCGGGAAGCAGGCGGCCAGCGCGGTCCTTGTCGGACAGCAGCGGCTCGGAAATGCCGTGCGCGGCCAGCGGCCAATCGATGCCAATGGCCGGGTCGTCCCAGCGGATGGAGCGCTCATGGGCCGGGCTGTAGGTGTCGGTCGTTTTGTACAGGAAATCCGCCGTCTCGCTGAGCACCACGAAGCCGTGCGCCAGGCCGGGGGGGATCCACAATTGGCGGTGGTTCTCCTCGCTCAGTTCCACGCCAACCCATTGGCCGTAAGTGGGCGAATCGCGCCGGATATCGACCGCCACGTCGAACACGGCGCCGCGCACCACGCGCACCAGTTTGCCCTGCGCCTTGGGCGGCAACTGGTAATGCAGTCCGCGCAACACGCCACGCCGGCTGCGGCTGTGGTTGTCCTGCACGAAAGGCAGGTGCACGCCGGTGGCTTGGTCGAACGCCTGCTGGTTGAAGCTTTCATAGAAGAAGCCGCGGCTGTCACCGAACACCTTGGGTTCAATGAGCATCACGTCGGCAATGGCCAAAGGGGTGGCTTGCATGGGCAAAAAACTCAATAAACGCGGTCGGTCAGAAGGTGCAGCAGGTATTGCCCATAACCGCTTTTGACCAGCGGCTCGGCCAGGCGCCGCAGCCAGGCTTCGTCGATCCAGCCGTGGCGCCACGCGATTTCCTCCGGGCAGGCAATTTTCAGTCCCTGGCGGTGCTCAAGCGTGGCGATGAACTGGCTGGCTTCGAGCAGACTCTGGTGCGTGCCGGTGTCGAGCCAAGCGTAGCCACGACCCATGATTTCGACGTGGAGCTGGCTTTGCTCAAGGTACAAGCGATTCAGGTCGGTGATTTCGAGCTCACCGCGCGGTGACGGCTTCAAGTCCTTGGCCAGCGACACCACCTGGTTGTCGTAGAAATACAGGCCGGTCACGGCGTAATGGCTCTTGGGCTGGGCCGGTTTTTCTTCCAGCGACAGTACCTTGCCACTGGCGTCGAACTCCGCCACGCCGTAGCGCTCGGGGTCGTGCACGTGGTAGGCAAACACGGTGGCGCCCTCGCTGCGCGCCTGCGCATGCGCGAGCAGGTCGTGGATATCGTGACCGTAGAAGATGTTGTCGCCCAGCACCAGGGCGCTGGGCGCATCGCCGATGAACGATTCGCCGATCAGAAACGCCTGCGCCAGTCCGTCCGGGCTGGGTTGCAACGCGTACTGCAGGTTCAAGCCCCACTGGCTGCCGTCACCCAGCAGTTGCTGAAAGCGCGGGGTGTCCTGCGGCGTGCTGATGATCAGGATGTTGCGAATGCCCGCCAGCATCAGCGTGCTGAGCGGGTAATAAATCATGGGCTTGTCATACACCGGCAGCAGCTGCTTGCTGAGCGCCAGTGTCGCTGGGTGCAGACGGGTGCCGGAGCCACCGGCGAGGATGATGCCTTTGCGTACGGTCATGAAAGTTTGGTTTCGAGGCCCAAGTCAGAGTATTTCGGCCAGCACGCGGTCGACGCCTTGCTGCCAGCGCGGCAAGGTCAAACCAAACACCTGCTGCAATCGCGCCGTGTCAAGGCGCGAATTGTGCGGGCGCCGCGCCGGGGTGGGAAACGCGTCGGTGGCCACGGGCGCCACTTCGTTTACTATTAAATTGATAGCTTCTTGCGCACACCGGGCTTGCGCAAACACGTGTTTTGCATAGCCATTCCAGGTGACGAACCCGCTGGCGGCAAGATGGTAGATGCCGCCGTCAGCCGGCCGTGCCAGACACTGCCGCACCGCGTGGGCGGTGACATCGGCAATCAACTCGGCGCTGGTGGGCGCGCCGCGTTGGTCGTCCACCACCGTGAGGCGTTCGCGCTCAGCCCCCAGGCGCAGCATGGTGCGGACAAAATTGCCGCCGCGCGCCGCATACACCCAGCTGGTGCGCAAAAGCAGGTGCCGGCAGCCGCTGGCTTGAATGGCGCGCTCCCCCTCCAGCTTGGTGCGGCCATACACGTTGAGCGGCGCGGTGGCATCGTCTTCGCGCCAGGGGCGCTGCCCGCTGCCATCGAACACGTAGTCCGTGCTGTAGTGCACCAGCAGCGCGCCGACGTCGGCCGCCGCCAGCGCCAGCGCCGCGGGCGCCTCGGCGTTGATGCGCCGGGCTTGTGCCGCCTCACTTTCTGCCTTGTCGACCGCGGTGTAGGCGGCGGCATTCACGATGACTTGGGGCCCCACGGCCCGCACCGTCGCGGCCAGACGGTCGACATCACCGAGGTCGCCGCACAGGTTGCCATCGCCCGCACGATCAAGGGAAACAAGCCCTCCCAGCGGCGCCAGGCTGCGCTGCAACTCCCAGCCCACCTGGCCGTTCTTGCCCAGCAGCAGGACCTTCATGACCGGACGCTCCCGATGTGCCAGTCCAAGGATGGCGCCACGCGACACCGAAACGTGCTCATTCGTACTGCGCCGCCACCCAGTCGCGGTAGGCACCCGACTGAACGGCGCGTGTCCACTCCGCGTTGGCAAGGTACCAGGCGATGGTCTTGCGAATACCGGTTTCAAAGGTTTCCGCGGGCTTCCAGCCCAGCTCGCGCTCGATCTTGCGCGCGTCGATGGCATAGCGGCGGTCGTGGCCGGGGCGATCCTTCACGTGGGTGATCTGTTCGCGATAGCTGCCGCCAGCCGCCCGCGGCGCCAGTTCGTCGAGCAAATCGCACACGGTATGGACGATGGACAGATTGGTCTTTTCGTTCCAGCCGCCGACGTTGTAGGTTTCACCCACCTTGCCCACTTGAAGCACGCGGCGGATGGCGCTGCAATGGTCGGCGACATACAGCCAATCGCGCACCTGCTGGCCGTCGCCGTACACCGGCAGCGCCTTGCCAGCCAGCGCGTTGACGATCATCAGCGGAATCAGCTTCTCAGGAAAATGAAACGGCCCGTAATTGTTGGAGCAGTTGGTGGTCAGCACCGGCAGGCCGTGCGTGTGGTGCCAGGCGCGCACCAGATGGTCACTGGCGGCCTTGCTGGCGCTGTAGGGGCTGTTGGGCTCGTAGACGTGCTCTTCTGTGAACGCGGGCGCCGTGGGCGCGAGGCTGCCGTACACCTCGTCGGTGGAGACGTGCAGAAAGCGGAACGCCGCTTGCCCATCCGCGTCCAGGCCGCTGAAATAGGCGCGCGCGCTTTCCAGCAGGCGGTAGGTGCCCACAATGTTGGTGGCGATGAAATCCTCGGCGCCATGGATCGAACGGTCGACATGACTCTCGGCGGCAAAGTTGACGATGGCGCGCGGGCGGCGCTCGGCCAACAACCGCGTCACCAGCGCGGCATCGCCGATGTCGCCTTGCACAAAGACATGGCGCTGATCGCCTTGCAGCGCCTGCAGGTTGGCCAGATTGCCGGCGTAGGTGAGCTTGTCGAGGTTCAACACGGGTTCGTCGGTTTGGGCCAGCCAGTCCAGAACGAAGTTGCTGCCAATGAAACCCGCGCCCCCAGTAACGAAAATCATGTGTTTTTTTCCAGCACAAAGAGCGCAAAGCGGCTCGCCTGTCAGGCGCCAATTATTTCACCATCTTCACATCGAACGATCGCCAGCCCTGCACCTTGTCCGACGGTTGTCGAACTTGCGATTGCTGCACAATGATGAAACCGTAGCCGATCCTCGTTCATGAACACCAAACGCAAACCTTCGGCATCCTCGCTGGCCGCCTCGCCCCCCGCCGCACAAGACAATGTGTGGCTGGCCGGTCTGGGCGCGCTGGCGCAGGCCCAGGCACGTGGCAGCGAAGCCTTTGACGCGCTGGTGCGCGAAGGTATCGCGCAGCAGACCAAGGCGCGTGAAACCGCTCAAGCCGAGTTGTCGAAAGCTGCGGAGCGCTTGACAACGCTGACCGGCGGCGCCAGCGTCACGCCGTGGGATCGCCTGGGCGTCATTTTCGAAACGCGGGTCGCACAAGCGCTTGAACGCATGGGCATGCCAACGCCGCAGGCGATGGGTACCTTGCTGGCCCGGATCGACGCACTGGAGCAACGCATCGCCGCGCTGGAGCACCAGTTGCCCGCCGCGCCAGCGAACCCCAACCCCAAGCGCGGCAAGACGCGCACAGCATGAGCCGGGATTTGT
>RRZU011477439.1_pt1 | contig 11562 bp, 10 predicted proteins | sample 2165561 | NCBI WGS metagenome assembly RRZU01 (sample SAMN10456909, study PRJNA506462) | wastewater metagenome | isolation source: wastewater sludge | place: USA: Moscow, Idaho | reverse complement strand
CGTCGTCACCGAGCCGGATCGGGGCGACGTCGAGCGCAACATGGTTGTAGTTGACGAACGTCCGCGCCCCGAGGTGAATGTTGTCGTCCAGGTCGACGACGAACGGCGCGCGGATGTGAGACTCCTCGCCGAGCGAGCCGAGCAACCCCACGAGAACCGCGCGTGCCGCGGCCGGGTCCGTACGGCTCAGCTCCGCGTCACGGTGGATCGCCTCGGAGGCATGCGCGACCGCCTCGCGGATCCGTGGATCGTCAGCGACGTAGAAGTCACCGGCCATCATCCGCTCGTAGCTGCTGCGCTCGTCACCTGCGCAGTAGTCCAGCCCACGCCCGTAGCGGCCGCGGAGCGCGTCATGGCGCTCGGGTGGGCCCGGAGGGACTCGAACCCCCGACGTCCACGGTGTAAGCGTGGCGCTCTAACCAACTGAGCTACAGGCCCTTGAAGCGGTCACACGATACCCGTTCGGAGTGCGCGCGTCGCGCACCCTCCCGCATCCTGAGCGCCGGCCGCCCGGGAGGTCGTCCGGCATCGTGCCGCAGCTCAGCTCAGCTCAGACGAGCGTGAGCGCCTGGTGGTAGCCGGAGAACGCGCGCTTCTCGCCGGGAGCATTGACGATGCTCCACCGGATGACGCCGTCCTCGTCGACGAGGAAGCTGCCGCGGATCGCGAGGCCTCGGTTCTCGTCGAGCACGCCGTAGGCGCGCGCGACGTCGCCGTGCGGCCAGAAGTCGCTCAGCAGGTCGAAGTCGTACCCCTCCTGCTCCGACCACGCGCGCAACGAGTAGACGGGGTCGCACGAGATCGCCAGCACGCGGACGCCCGCGTCCTCGAAGTCCTCGAGGTTGTCGCGGATCTCGCACATCTCGCCCGCGCAGATCCCCGAGAACGCGAACGGGAAGAACACGACGAGTACGGGCGTGCCGCGCAGGTCGGAGAGCGTCACGGGCGTGCCGTGGACGTCCTGGAGCGTGAAGTCGGGTGCCGGCTCGCCGACCTGCGGGATGCCCGTCACGTCAGCGGCCTCGGCCTCGCGTGCCGAGCTTCGTCGCCGACCAGTCGCGCGCGATCGAGAACGTGCTCGTCACGTGCAGGCCCGCCGTGCTCGCGGCCTCCTGGATGTCGTTGTGGCCGACATGGCCGTCGCGGCCCGGCTTCGGGGTGAAGACCCAGATCGCTCCACCGTCGTCGAGGACGGTCTGCACGTCCACGAGCAGGTCCGTCAGGTCGTCCTCGCCGTCCCGGTACCAGACGACGACGCCGTCGGTGACGTCGTCGTAGTCCTCGTCGACCAGGTCTGTCCCCGTGATGTCCTCGATCGCCGAGCGCAGCTCGTGGTCGACGTCGTCGTCGTACCCGAACTCCTGGACGACCATCTCCCGGTCGAATCCCAGCTTCTCCGCCCCCGCGGCGCTCGTCGCGTCCTGGGGGTCCGTGCTCGTGGCCACCTGTGGTTCCCGTTCCTTCCGAAAAGACTCCAGCGGGCACCGCCCGCGCGTTGTCACCTGTGTCACAACGCCGCCCGCAGTACCGGCACCCCGCGACGAGGCGCCCACTGGCAAAGGTAGTGCACGGCAGCCGCCGACACCCACCTCGGGTGTCACGAGGATCACGGCAAAGATCGGTGGACACGGTGTGACTTTGCCGCGACTTAGAGAACACAATGGTCATCAGGACCCGTGCGGCGCCACCGCGCCACGAGCTCAGGGTCCGGACTGGGAGCACCGGGGCGCCAGCCCCTCGGAAGTGCTCATGACGAGATAAAGAGGTTGCTGGTGGCTTCGCACGACGAGACCCGACCGCTCATCAACGGTCTGCTCAGCCAGGTACCGGACATCGACCCCGCCGAGACAGGTGAGTGGGTCGAGGCGCTGGACGGCCTGATCGACGAGCGTGGCGGACCCCGCGCCCGATACGTCCTGCTCAACCTGCTCAAGCGGGCGCGCGAGCGCAACGTCGCCGTCCCGACGTCGCTCAACACCCCCTACGTCAACACCATCGGTGTCCACGAGGAGCCCTACTTCCCGGGCGACGAGGTCATGGAGCGGCGCTACCGCTCGTGGATCCGCTGGAACGCCGCCGTCATGGTGACGCGCGCGCAGCGTCCCTCGGTCGCCGTCGGCGGGCACATCTCGTCGTACGCGTCCGTCGCGACGCTCTACGAGGTCGGCCTCAACCACTTCTTCCGTGGCAAGGACCACCCGGGCGGCGGCGACCAGGTCTACTTCCAGGGCCACGCCTCCCCCGGTGTCTACGCGCGCGGCCTCCTCGAGGGTCGTCTCGACGAGCACCAGCTCGACGGCTTCCGCCAGGAGATGTCGCACCCGGGCGGCGGCCTGCCGTCCTACCCACACCCGCGCCTCGCCCCCGAGCTGTGGGAGTTCCCCACGGTCTCGATGGGTCTCGGCCCGGCCTCGGCGATCTACCAGGCGTGGACAAACCGCTACCTGCACGAGCGCGGCATCAAGGACACGTCCCAGCAGGACGTCTGGGCCTTCCTCGGCGACGGCGAGATGGACGAGCCGGAGAGCCGCGGCATGCTGCAGCTCGCCGCGCAGCAGCAGCTCGACAACCTCACGTTCGTGGTCAACTGCAACCTGCAGCGCCTCGACGGGCCGGTCCGCGGCAACGGCAAGATCATCCAGGAGCTCGAGGCACAGTTCCGCGGCGCCGGCTGGAACGTCATCAAGGTCATCTGGGGCCGCGAGTGGGACGTCCTGCTCAACGCCGACAAGGACCGCGCGCTCGTCAACCTCATGAACCAGACGCTCGACGGCGACTACCAGACGTTCAAGGCGAACGACGGCGCGTACGTCCGTGAGCACTTCTTCGGGCGCGACCCGCGCACCAAGGCGCTCGTCGAGAACATGACGGACGACGAGATCTGGGAGCTCAAGCGCGGCGGCCACGACTACCGCAAGATCTACGCGGCGTACTCCGCGGCACGTGCCCACACGGGCCAGCCGACGGTCATCCTCGCGCACACCGTCAAGGGCTACGGACTCGGGTCCGGCTTCGCCGGTCGCAACTCGACGCACCAGATGAAGAAGCTCAAGAACGAAGAGCTCAAGGCGCTGCGCGACTCGCTGCACATTCCGATCACGGACGAGCAGATCGACGCCGAGCCCTACCTGCCCCCGTACTACAACCCGGGCCCCGAGGACCCGACGGTCCAGTACATGCTCGAGCGCCGCCGCGCGCTCGGCGGGTTCGTCCCCGAGCGTCGCGAGAAGTACGAGCCGCTCAGTCTCCCGGGCGACAAGACGTACGAGCTGCTCGCGAAGGGATCCGGCCAGCAGGAGGTCGCCACGACGATGGCGCTCGTCCGGCTGTTCAAGGACCTTGTCAAGGACAAGGAGATCGGCAAGCGCATCGTGCCGATCATCCCCGACGAGGCGCGCACGTTCGGTCTCGACTCGATCTTCCCGAGCGCGAAGATCTTCAACACGCTCGGGCAGAACTACCGCGCGGTCGACGCCGACCTCATGCTCTCCTACAAGGAGTCCGAGGCCGGGCAGATCATGCACACAGGCATCAACGAGGCCGGCTCGGCCGCCGCGTTCCAGGCGGTAGGCACGTCGTACGCGACCCACGGCCAGCCGCTGATCCCGTTCTACTTCTACTACTCGATGTTCGGGTTCCAGCGGACGGGCGACCAGTTCTGGGCCGCAGGCGACCAGCTCACGCGCGGCTTCCTCATCGGCGCCACCGCGGGCCGCACGACGCTGACGGGTGAGGGTCTCCAGCACGCTGACGGGCATTCGCCGCTGCTGGCGGGGACCATGTCCCACGTCGTCCACTACGACCCCGCTTACGGGTACGAGATCCGCCACATCGTGCGTGACGGCCTCGAGCGCATGTACGGCGAGGGTGACCGGGACCCGAACGTCATCTACTACCTCACGGTCTACAACGAGCCGATGCAGCAGCCGGCCGAGCCGGAGAACGTGGACGTCGAGGGCATCCTCCGCGGCATCCACCGCATCCACGAGGCGCAGGGAGAGGGGCCGCGCGCCCAGATCCTCGCGTCCGGTGTCGGCGTGCTGTGGGCGCTCGAAGCGGCCAAGCTCCTCGCCGAGGACTGGGGCGTCCAGGCGGACGTCTGGTCCGTGACGAGCTGGCTCGAGCTGCGCCGCGACGGCCTGGCCGTCGACGAGCACAACTTCCTCAACCCGGGAGCGGAGAAGAAGGTCGCGTACCTGACGACCAAGCTCCAGGGCGCGGAGGGGCCGTTCATCGCCACGAGCGACTACGACAAGCTCGTGACCGACCAGATCCGCAAGTGGGTCCCGGGCGACTACGAGGTGCTGGGGGCGGACGGCTTCGGCTTCTCCGACACCCGCGCCGCTGCGCGCCGCCACTTCAAGATCGACGGTCCGTCGACCGCGGTGCGCGTCCTCCAGTCGCTCGCTGCTCGAGGTGCGGTCGCACCCGATGCGGCGGCACAGGCGATCACGAAGTACAGCCTGCACGACGTGCGCGCTGGCACGTCCGGCACGGCGGGTGGCGACTCCTGACCGGTCGGACCCACCGATGACGAAGACCCCGTCACCCGATTCCGGGTGACGGGGTCTTCGCCGTTCAGGACCGCGGGAGGAAGAGCGTCAGGCTCCCCCACCGACGCCCGACTCGCTCATCGCGATCTTCGTGCGCAGCTCGGCGGTGACCCGCTCGACCGCCTCCTGGTCAGCTGCGAGGGCGAGCGACTCGAGGTGATGCTTGGCCTCGCCGAGCCTGCCTGCATCGATCGCCGCGAGGATCAGTTGGCGCCCCGCCTCGACGGTGTGCTCGCGCGGACGCCAGTGCCCGACGCCGAGACCGCTGGCCTCGGTCGCATGCCCGCTCTCGCGGAGCATGATGATCGCGGCGGCGAGCCCGTCCCCGGACGAGTCGCGCTCAGCCGCGGTCGCCAGCCGACGCATCGCTCCCTCGAAGTCCTCGTCGATGGACAGGCGCGCGAGCTCGATGAGGGGGTACCACGCTCGGGCGTTGCCGGCGAGCTCCTCGGCGAGCGCCCACACCGCAAGGTCGCCCTGGCGACGTCGTTCGTCCTGGTACGACTGGTCGGCCTGCTCGGCGGAGAGCGGGTCCTCGTTGTGCCCGGTCGACGCCGCGCGCTGGCGGACGATCTCGACGAGCGCACGGAATGCGCGTTCGTTGTTCGGGTCGTCGGTCAGCATCGCGCGCAGCGCGTCCTCGTGCGGCCGGTCGCCCGGCCGTGCAGCGGTGGTCGGGCGACGTGTCCCCACGGTCGAGGCGGAGGTCGTCTTCCTCATGAGCTGGCGGAGCTTGGGCAGGAGACTCATGAACCCACCTTAGGCGTCTCTTGACGAATCCTCACCCGGCGAGCCAGATCCTGATACCTCCTGCATCTTCCCTGATTTGTGCGTTCCCCACAATCCGGGGCCGTATGCTCGACCCATGAGCCGTGCTACCCCTGCGCAGGACCGCGTCGATCGCGCGACGGCTGCCGCTCCGGCCGCACCCGAGGTCGAGGACGACGAGCACCTCCGGCGCGTCCGTGCGGGCACCGGCCTGCTCACGAAGGCCGCCCTCAAGCAGCTCGACGCCGAGCTGTCGTGGTACCGCGACCTCCCTGCCGAGGACAAGTCGTGGATCGTCCTCGTCGTGCAGTCCGCGATCGCCTCGTTCGTCGCCTGGTACGAGGAGCCGACGGGCGCCCCGAGCGGCGTCTCCGAGATCTTCTCCGCAGCCCCCCCGGAGCTCACGCAGTCGATCTCCCTGCAGCACACTCTTCAGCTCGTCCGGGTGATCGTCGACGTCGTCGAGGCGTACTCGGACGAGCTCGCGGTCCCGGGTGCCGAGCGTGACCTGCGAGAGGCCGTCCTGCGGTACTCGCGCGAGGTCGCGTTCTCCGCCGCCGAGGTCTACGCACGTGCGGCCGAGATGCGCGGAGCGTGGGACGCACGCCTCGAGGCGCTCGTCGTCGACGCCCTCATGCGGGGCGAGTCCGACGACGCGGTGCGCTCGCGCGTCGCCGCGCTGGGCTGGTCCGGGTCCGCGCACGTCCTCGTCATGGTCGGCACGACGACGGAGCAGCTCGACGAGGTGCGCGCCGCCGAGCTGCGCCGCGCGACGCGGCGCGTCGTCGACGACTCGCTCGTCGGCATCCAGGCGAACCGCATCGTCCTCGTCCTCGGCGGCGGGCCCGACCTCGTCGAGGCTGCCCGCTCGCTCGTCCCGCGATTCGGCCCTGGTCCGGTCGTGCTCGGGCCCGTCGTCGGCGGCATCGGCGAGGCCGGCCGTTCTGCGACGGCGGCGCTCGCCGGACTTGCGGCCGCAGCCGCATGGCCGCAGGCCCCCCGGCCGGTCCAGGCGGACGACCTGCTGCCCGAGCGCGTCCTCATCGGCGACCTGAGCGCGCGACGCACGCTCGTCGACCAGGCCTACACGCCGCTCGCAGGCAGCGCGGGCGCGACGCTCGAGACCCTGTCGGCATACCTCGGCACGGGCCGCTCCCTCGAGGCCGCGGCCCGCAGCCTCTACGTCCACCCCAACACGGTCAGGTACCGCCTGCGCAAGGTCGCGGAGCTGACCGGGTGGGACCCGCTCGACGCGCGCGAGTCCTTCGTCCTGCAGGTCGCGCTCGCCCTGGGCGAGCTCGTCCGGGCGGACGCCACCCAGGCATGAGCCGTTGTAGGTTCCTCACAACTTCGTTTCCCGAGCTTCGTGCGCGTCGTGACGCCCGGGGCCGTCCCGCGGAAGGCAAGGTTGACGGGTGATCGCAGTAGTATGCCCTGGACAGGGCTCCCAGACCCCCGGCATGCTCGCTCCCTGGCTTGAGCTGCCCGGTGTCGGTGACCGTCTCGCCGAGCTCTCGGAGGCGGCGAAGGTCGACCTCCTCTCGCACGGCACGGTGAGCGACGCCGACACCATCCGGGACACGGCCGTCGCGCAGCCGCTCATCGTCGCGAGCTCGCTGCTCGCGTTCCGTGAGGTTCTCGCCGACCGCTCCGCAGCCGACGTCGTCGACGTCACTGCGGGGCACTCCGTGGGCGAGCTGACGGCCGCAGCGGTCGCGGGCGTGCTCGACGACGCCGGCGCCGTCGGGCTCGTCGCACATCGCGCCCGCGCGATGGCCACCGCGGCCGCTGCGGTCCCGACCGGCATGAGCGCCGTCGTCGGGGGCGACCCGGACGAGGTGCTCGCCGCGATCGCGGCCGCGGGGCTCTTCCCCGCCAACGTCAACGGTGGCGGCCAGGTCGTCGCCGCGGGCTGCCCGGACGGTCTCGCTCGACTCACCGCGAACCCGCCGGCACGCGCTCGGGTCATCCCGCTCCAGGTCGCGGGCGCGTTCCACACGACGTTCATGCAGAGCGCCCTCGACGCGTTCGCGCCCGTCGCGGCCGCCTGGCCCGCACGCGACCCGCAGCTCATGCTGCTGACCAACGCCGACGGCACCGCATACGGCTCGCGCGGAGCGGGAGCGTACGGTCACGGCACGGGGACGGACGTCGTCGAGCATCTCGTCGCGCAGATCGTCGCGCCCGTGCGGTGGGACCTCTGCCAGGAGACGCTGGGGACGCTCGGCGTCACCGCCGTGCTCGAGCTCGCGCCCGGCGGCGTCCTGACCGGCCTCGCGAAGCGCTCGCTCAAGGGGGTCGAGCTGCTCGCGATCAAGTCGCCCGACGACCTCGACGCGGCGCGCGACCTCGTCGCTCGGCACTCCGCCACCCCTGCCACCACCACCGAGGAGACCACGGCGTGACTCAGCTCAAGCAGGCGACCGGACCGCAGTTCTCGCGCATCCTCGCGATCGGCGGGGTACGCGGTGACGCCGTCGTCACGAACGACGACATCGCTGGCCCGATCGACTCGTCCGACGAGTGGATCCGCCAGCGCACCGGCATCGTCACGCGCCGCCGCGCGACCGGCGACGTCGACGTGCTCGACCTCGCGACCGCCGCCGCCGGGGACGCCCTCGCGCACGCAGGCCTCACCGGCGCCGACATCGACGCCGTGATCCTGTCGACCGTCACGTACTTCGCGCAGACGCCCGCGGGCGCCGCGATCGTCGCCGACCGCATCGGCGCCACCCCGGCCGCCGCCTACGACATCTCGGCTGCGTGCGCCGGATACTCGTACGGGATCGGTCAGGCCGACGCGCTCGTCCGCTCCGGCGCCGCTCGTCATGTGCTCGTGATCGGCGCCGAGAAGATGAGCGACTTCATCGACCCGACCGACCGTTCCATCTCGTTCCTGCTCGGCGACGGCGCAGGCGCAGCGATCGTCGGCCCGTCCGACTTCCCCGGCATCGGCCCGACGGTGTGGGGCTGCGACGGCTCGAAGGCCGCGACGATCGGCCAGACGCTGAGCTGGCAGGAGTTCGCGGCCACCGAGGACGCACCGTGGCCGACGCTCCGCCAGGACGGCCCGTCCGTCTTCAAGTGGGCCGCCTTCCAGATGGCACCGGTCGCGCTGCGCGCGATCGAGGCCGCGGGCCTCACCCCCGCAGACATCGACGTGTTCGTCCCGCACCAGGCCAACATGCGGATCATCGACCAGATGATCAAGCAGCTCGGCCTCCGCGAGGACGTCGTCGTCGGCCGGGACATCGAGGACACGGGCAACACGTCCGCCGCCTCGATCCCGCTCGCGACCGAACGGCTCATCCGTGAGGGCACCGCCAAGACCGGTCACGTGCTGCTCCAGATCGGCTTCGGTGCCGGCCTCGTCTACGCGGCCCAGGTCGTCATCGTTCCCTGACCCTCAAGTCCACCCAGCTTCACCCACACCCAACCAAGGAGAACACCCATGGCTCACACCGAGAACGAGGTCCTCGCCGGGCTCGCCGAGATCGTCGCCGAGGAGACGGGTCTGCCGGCTGACACCGTCACCGCCGAGAAGTCCTTCACCGACGACCTCGACATCGACTCCCTGTCGATGATGACGATCGTCACGCACGCCGAGGACAAGTTCGGCGTCACCATCCCCGACGACGAGGTCAAGAACCTCACGACCGTGGGCGACGCCGTCTCGTTCATCACGAACGCACAGGCCTGAGCCTCCCGGTCCCACCGGACACCGTGCCGGTCGGCGCGTGCGCTCGCGCCCGCCGACCGGCGCCGCCGCACCGCGGCCCCTCCCCACCCGACAGGAGTCACCATGACCACCGTTCCCGACGTCGTCGTCACCGGCCTCGGTGCCACCACGCCTCTCGGCGGTGACGTGGCCTCCACGTGGCAGGCCGCCCTCGCTGGCCAGTCCGGCGCTCGGACCTTCGAGAACGACTGGGCCGAGAAGTACGGCATGCCCGTCAACTTCGCCGCGTCGATCAAGGTCGCGCCCGAGGAGGTGCTCGCCCGCCCCGAGCTCAAGCGGATGGACCCGTCGACGCAGTACGCGATCATCGCATCGCGCGAGGCGTGGGCTGACGCTGGCATCACCGACATTGACCACGACCGGCTCGGCACGGTCGTGTCATCGGGCATCGGTGGCATCTGGACCACGCTCGACGCGTGGGACACGCTCCGCGAGAAGGGCGCGCGCCGCGTCCTGCCGATGACCGTGCCCATGCTCATGCCGAACTCTCCGACGGCGTTCGTGTCTCTCGAGCTCGGCGCCCGTGCCGGTGCGCACGCGCTCGTGTCGGCATGCGCGTCCGGCGCCGAGGCCATCGCATACGGCGTCGAGATGATCCGCTCGGGTCGTGCTGACGTCGTCGTCGCAGGCGGCACCGAAGCGACGATCCACCCCATGCCCATCTCGGCGTTCGCCGCGTCGCGGACGCTGTCGCTGCGCAACGACGACCCCACAGGTGCGTCGCGCCCGTACGACGTCGCGCGGGACGGCTTCGTCATCGGCGAGGGCGCGGCCGTCGTCGTGCTCGAGTCCGCGGCCCACGCCGCGGCCCGCGGCGCCCGCGTCTACGGGCGCATCGCAGGCCTCGGCCTCACGGCCGACGGCTATCACATCACGTCCCCCGAGCCCACGGGTGCGGGGCAGATCCGCGCGATGCAGGCCGCGCTCGAGGACTCGGGCGTCTCCGCCTCGAATGTCGTGCACGTCAACGCCCACGCGACGTCGACCGTCGTCGGCGACCTGATCGAGGCGCGCTCCGTGCGGGGCGTGCTCGGGGCGGACGCGGACCACGTGGCGCTGTCAGCGACGAAGTCCCTGACCGGGCACCTGCTCGGCGGCGCCGGCGCTCTCGAGACGGTCTTCACCGTCCTCGCCCTGCACGAGCGCACCGCTCCCCCGACGATCAACGTCTCGAGCCCGGACCCCGAGCTCGTGCTCGACCTGGTGCGCGACACCCCGCGCGCCCTTCCGTCAGGCGACGTCGCGGCGATCAACAACTCGTTCGGCTTCGGTGGGCACAACGTCGCGCTGGTCGTGACGTCGGCCTGAGCCAAGCGGTACGACGAAGGGCGCCTCCCGTCGGGGAGGCGCCCTTCGTCGTGCTCTGGGAAGCGGTGCGGAGCCGGGTCAGCCGACGCGGTGGAGCCAACGCACGGGGGCGCCAGCGCCGGCGAACCGGAACGGCTCGAGCTCGTCGTCCCACGACTGCCCGAGCGCGAGGTCGAGCTCCTGCTTCATGCGCTCGGCGTCGCCCGCGTGAGCGAGGGCGGCGCGGACACGGTCCTCCGGCACGACGATGTTGCCGTGGACGTCCGTCGCCGCATGGAAGATGCCGAGCTCAGGCGTGTGGCTCCAGCGAGAGCCGTCGACGCCGCGGCTCGCTTCCTCGGTGACCTCGTAGCGCAGGTGCGTCCAGCCGCGCAGTGCGGAGGCGAGCTTGGCACCGGTGCCTGACGGCGCCTGCCACGAGTGCTCGGCGCGGAGCATGCCAGGGGCAGCGGGCTGCTCCGTCCAGTCCATCGACACGCGCGTGCCGAGGACGTTGGACGCTGCCCACTCCATGTGCGGCACCAGCGCGCGGGGCGCCGAGTGCACGAAAAGTACACCGCGGGTGATCGAACCAGCCATGTTGTTCCTCCCAGAGTCGAGGTTCGTCTTCCCCAACGGCCTCTGACCTGCAGGAACGCGTGTTCGCGCGGCGTGCAAGTTCCATCATGCCCCATCACGGCGGCAAAGGCGAGGCCCGGCACCCGCCGAAGCGGTGCGCCGGGCCTCGCCGCCGTGCGTCAGAGCTGCTCGCGCAGTGCGCGCATCGCCTTCTTCCGCACCGAACGCTCGAGGCGGTCGATGTACAGGTGGCCGTCCAGGTGATCGACCTCGTGCTGGAGGCACCGGGCCATCAGCTCGGTCCCCTCGACGACGACCGGGTTGCCGTCCAGGTCGATGCCCTCGACCTTGGCATACCAGGCGCGCTTGGTCGGGTACCAGAGGCCCGGCACGGACAGGCAGCCCTCGTCGCCGTCCTGGTACTCGTCCTCGGAGAGGTCCACGATCACCGGGTTGAGGATGTAGCCGATCTCGTCGTCGATGTTCCACGAGAAGGCCCGCAGGCTGACGCCGATCTGGTTCGCGGCCAGCCCCGCACGCCCTTCGTCGTCGACCGTCTCCACGAGGTCCTCGACCAGGCTGCGCACACGGTCGTCGATCGTCGTGATCGGGTCGCACGGCGTGCGGAGCACAGGG
>RRZU012077255.1_pt1 | contig 11563 bp, 9 predicted proteins | sample 2165561 | NCBI WGS metagenome assembly RRZU01 (sample SAMN10456909, study PRJNA506462) | wastewater metagenome | isolation source: wastewater sludge | place: USA: Moscow, Idaho | reverse complement strand
CCTAATGTGGAATCTGGCTTTGATTTTTTACTGTTTCTTTGATTATAATTTGATGATTTAAATTATTTTAATCTTTTCAAATTATTGGTTTTGCTTTTACTATCTTAGATATTTGTATAAGTTTATCTAAGAAAAATAGTAACTATTCAGTAGCCACTGTCCTGCGAGGTGTTTTGACATGAATAAGTCAAAATCCCGAGACATACAAGCCAAAATGCCATCACCGAAGGTGATTTACGCGAGCAACGAGTCAAAGTCCGTGCGTGCACGGAACCTCGAGGAGTGCCGCGATAACGATAAAAACTCGCAAAGCGTGGTTTTATCGTTTAAATGCATTTTGGTTCGTAACTGTGAAGGTACTGAACAGTTACGAAAAATGTATTTTTACCCCAGATCCAGGTTTCGGATATCTTCCGGGATGGGAGCTGTCAGGTGGAGTTTTTCGCCGGTGTAGGGTTGATACAGGGTGACTCCGTAGGCGTGAAGAGCTGCCCGGTGGAGTTGGGTCTGATCTCCGCCGTAAAGGGGATCGCCGAGCAGAGGGCACTTCAAGGTTGCCATGTGGAGGCGGATTTGGTGGGTTCTGCCGGTTTCCAGGTGGAGGGCGAAGCATTGGTTGGCTTTGCCGGTCCAGAGGGATTTATAGAGGGTTCTGGCGGGTTTGCCGAGAGGGGTAGGAATCATGCGCAGACGGTTTTCAGGATCAGGAGCCATTGAAGTGTCGATTCGAGTCCATCCGTCCTGATCTGCCGTTGTCTCGTATTCTTCCATCCGCCGGATGATTTCACTCCATCCGGGGAATTTTTCCACTTTGTTTTTTTCTTCGATGTCTTTCTTATGTTTTTTGGTATCATCGTTCCATTTTACAGAAATCTCTGTCACGGCAAGATAGGTTTTCTGTAATTCTCCCCGCTCTCTCTGTTTTTGCAGTCTGGCGGCTGCGGTCTGGTTTTTGGCGAAGAGAACGATGCCAGAGGTGTCTTTGTCCAGGCGGCCGATGGGGCGGACGGTGTGGGACTCCTGCCGAAAAGCATAGTAGGCACTTACCTGGTTTGCCAGGGTGTCTTCATAGTGGCCGCCCTGAGGGTGAGTGACCACACCTGCCGGTTTGTTGACAGCTAAAAGGTCCTGGTCTTCGTAAAGAATATCCAGGACCTCTGTATTGACTGCCAGATGAGCGGAAGTCTGTGTTTCCGTCTCCAACAGGATCTCTATGATATCACCGGGCAGAGTTTTTTCTGTGACTCTGCACCGGGTACCATTTTTCCGGATTCCGTCAGGAATGAATTTTGCACGGCTGATTTCTTTTTTTGTAAAACCTGCCTGTTTTCTCAATACTTCCTGTACGATTCCTCCTTCTTCCACCTGAAGGCTCCATACCCTCCGGCTCTCGTTACGCATCTGCCTCCGGCAGGGCGTATACATATTCTTTGAACATCCGACCACGCTGTTCGTAGTTGTCGAACTGTCCCCAGCTTGCACATGCCGGTGATAAGAGAACCGCATCGCCTTTGTTTGCTTTTTCGGCACAGATCTTTACGGCTTCTTCCAGATTATCAGCCAGAATCGTATTCATAAATCCACACTTGTGGGCGGTCTCTTCGATCTTTTCTCTCGTCTGACCGATCAGCACCAGGAAACGGACTTTTCCGTCAAAAGCTTCGATCCACTCGTCGTAAGAAGACTGTTTGTCATATCCTCCACCGATCAGCAGTGTCGGACGGTCCATGGCCTGGATTCCTTTGATAGCCGCATCCGGGTTGGTTCCTTTGGAATCGTTATAATATACCACTCCGTTTTTCTCTGTCACATATTCGATCCGGTGCTCTACTGCCACAAAGTTTTCCACACTTTTTTTGATATTTTCCACCGGAACACCTGCATAATATGCCATGGCTGCTGCCGCCATTGTATTTTCGTGGTTATGTCGGCCAAGGATCTTCAGGCGGTCTGTGGTCGTGATCACGAATTCTTTTTCTCCGGCTCTTAAAACAATCTCTTTTCCTCTCAGGAAAATACCCTGTGGAAGTTCTCTGAGGCTGGAAAAATACACAACTTTTGCTTTCACTTGTCCGCTTTCCCCAAAAGTTCTCAGCACCTCATCTTCATAATTCAGTACACAGACCTGATCTTTGGTCTGGTTGCCGGTGATCAGTTCTTTCACACGGATATATTCTTCCATCGTATGATGACGGTTCAGATGATCCTCTGTGATATTCAAAATTGCACTGACTGCAGGCTGGAAGTCCTGGATGGTCTCTAACTGGAAGCTGCTGATTTCCGCCACTGTCACAGTCTCTTCTTTTGTGTCCAGAGCTACAGAAGTATACGGTGTTCCAATATTACCAACCACATAGACACTGTCCAGATAATCACTCATGATTTTTCCAAGCATGGCAGTTGTCGTTGTCTTTCCGTTGGTTCCTGTGATCGCCAGGACTTTTCCTTTACCCATCTGATAAGCAAGTTCTACCTCACCCCAGATCGGAAGTCCCTGTGTGCGAAGTGTCTTCACAATCGGAAGATCCGTCGGAACTCCAGGACTCATCACTACCAGATCCAGTGTTTTTCTCGCCTCTTCAGACAGTTCTCCGAGAATAATATCCACATTCTCCGGCTGTTCCAGTCTGGCTTTGATCGCCTCCGGATCCTGTTTGTCGTTTCCATCATAAATCACCGGACAAGCTCCCACTTTACAGAGCAGATCCGCTGCACCGATACCGCTGATACCGGCGCCAAATACTAATACACGTTTTCCTTCTAACTTCATGGTTCTCTCCCCGTTCTTTCAATGTGCTTAGAGTGCCAGCAGACCAATCATACACAGGATTGCTGTGATAATGGAGAAAACTGCCACAACTCTTGTCTCAGACCATCCACACAATTCAAAATGATGGTGGATCGGTGCCATCTTAAAGAATCTCTTTCCTCCGGTCTTTTTAAAATACGTAACCTGTATAATAACAGATGCCACCTCAATCAGATAAATAAGGCCTACCAGACTCAGAAACAGCGGCATCTGCAACATGTAAGCAGTACCTGCAACAAATCCTCCCAGTGCCAGTGATCCGGTATCTCCCATAAATACTTTCGCCGGAAATACATTGAACAGCAAAAATCCCATCAGTGCGCCGACAACCGCACAGGTAATCGGTTCAATACCGCTTTGTGTTCCCACTGCCACTACCGTAAAGAATGTTGCCACCATTACGGTTACGCTGGATGCCAGACCATCCAGACCATCTGTAAAGTTGACACCGTTTACCGTACCGATCACCGCTACAAATAAAAGCGGTACTGCCACCCAGCCGATATTCCAGTAATATCCATGACTGAAAGGTACCAGCAGTGTCAGTTTAACGTCAGTAAAGCGAATCAGATAAAAAGCAAAAATTGCAGTTACCACGATCTGGCCTGCCATCTTCTGTGCCGGAAGCAGTCCATCGGAGCGTTTCAGCACAACCTTCAGATAATCATCCAGAAATCCGATCAGACCAAATCCCAGCGTAAGAAATAAGATCGGAATGATCTTCGGATAATCTTTTATATAAAGCAAAGATGTCACTGTTACTGCAATCAGAAAGATCAGACCACCCATGGTCGGAGTTCCCGCCTTGGAAAGATGGGACTTCACACCGTCGGTACGTTCCGTCTGGGATGCTTTCAGTCTCCGCAGAAACGGAATAATCACTGGTGCCAGAATCACACTGATCACAAAAGAAATAATCACCGGTATCACAATTTTAAAATCCATACTTCACCTCGTACATTATGAACATTTTTCTGTTCAGTTTTTTTACGTTCTAAGTATAATACTTTTCCCTCTATTCATCAACCGTTATTCCACACGCTTCACACAAATGCTTCCGAAAATTCCGTGATTCTGTCATTCTGTTTTGCTCTCCTCCGTCACGACTGCTGTTTTATCTATTCCCAGATACGGCAGCACATTCTCAAAAATCGTTTTCATCACCGGGGCTGCTATTGTTCCGCCATAATAGATTCCCTGCGGATTATAGATGATACAGACCCCGAGGATCACCGGATCATCGGCCGGAGCAAAACCGAGAAAAGAGGAAATATACCGGTTGGCACTTCTGGGCAATGTCTGAGAAGTAGCTGTTTTCCCGCCGATCCGATATCCTTCCACCTGCCCGTTTTTTCCTCCACCCTCTTTCACTACCATTTCCAGGGCATAGCGCATTTTCTCCGATGTCTGCCCCGAAAGAATTTTCTTTTTTTTCTCATATGAATACGTTTTTATGACCTTTCCATCCCGGTTTTGCACCTTTACTCCGAAATGGGGTGTGATCCTCTCCCCACCGTTGATCAGAGAGGCGGCTGTCGTTGCCAGCTGCAGAGGAGTAATCTGGAACGACTGACCGAATGCGATAGTTGCCAGTTCCACCTGTCCGATATTTTCTTCTTTATGCATAATGGTTCCCGCTTCCCCCGGCAGATCAATGCCTGTTTTTTCCAATAAACCGAATTTTTGAAAATAATCGTAATATTTTTCCACACCCAGCCGTAATGCCACATCAATAAAAACCGGATTACAGGAATTTTCAATTCCCTGTACAAAAGTCTGTGCTCCATGTCCGGTTCTTCTTGCACAGTGAATCCGCCGATCTTCCACCACCCGAAAGCCAGGACAGGAAAACTGATCCTGCAACGTTACCACACCGGCTTCAAGCCCTGCTGATGCCGTGATAATTTTAAATGTAGACCCTGGTTCATACGTGTCATTGATACAGGTATTTCGCCACATCCGATTTAGCGCATCCGTCCGTTCCTTCCGGTCTGATACAGTCACAGACTCCGGCAGTGTGTACGGATCATTCAGATCAAATTCCGGTACATTTACACAGGCATAGATTTCGCCGTTTTGAGGATTAAGCAGAAGAACCGATACTTTCTCCGCTTCTTTTTGTTCCATCACACGTTCAGCCTCCTGCTGAGCATACATCTGCATATTATAATCCAGACTGATACAGAGATCGAATCCCTCTACCGGTTCCTTTCGTTTTTCCCCGATTCCATTTTGCTCGATTCCTCGGGCATCCGTTGTTGTGAGAATTGTCCCGTTGATTCCTTTTAACACTTCTTCGTATTTTACTTCCAGTCCGATGATTCCCTGATTATCCCCTCCGGTAAATCCAAGTACCCGGGAAGCAAGCCCGCCATACGGATAAAATCTTCGAAAATCCTCGTCCACTTTTACGCCGGCAAACTGATATTCCCGGATCTTATCCCCCACTTCTTTTTCCACATTTGTTTTTACTCTTTCGATCGAGGATATTTTATTCACCCGTTTTCGTGCTTCCACCTCATCGATTCCCAGCTCTTTTGTCAGCATCGCAATTACCTTTTCCGGTTCTTTGATCTGGCTGTGAATCACGGATATCGTACAAACTGTTTTATTATCTGCCAGTACAACTCCGTTCGCATCGAGGATTCGCCCTCTCGCGGCCTTGATCTTACGCTCTCTTTCGTGCAGATCATCGGCTTTTTTCGCATAATATTCCGACTGTACCACCATCAGATTGACCAATCGCCCTATCAAAACTGTCAGCATAAACATACATCCCAGAAAAACCACCAGCGTTTTTTTCTTATGAAATGTTTTATTTTTCGCCATAAAAAACCCCGCAGAAGCTTTCCATTTAATGTATGGTCACTTCTGCGAGGTTATTCGTATTCCTGTTTTTACTTAATTTCCACTTTGTATGGCCGCTTCTTCATCAGTGATGCCTTCACTCTCCTGCTTATTGTCAAGCTTGGTTTCACTGTCATCCTCCGGCGGTGCAGCCGTTGTTGTATCATCGGTGCTGTCAGACTGTCTGTTGGACTCTGCCTGCTGATTGATCAGATTTTCCAGATAAGTCATCTTTGCATTTGCTTTATCCGTTACCTCTTCATCCTGGAAAATGTTCAGATACGGAAGAATCTCTGTCATAACACCTTTATAAATATACTGTGCATACAGGCTGTCTGCCTGATATTCTGTATTTGGTTCGTCAACAACCACATACACAACCACCTGCGGATCATCCAGCGGTGCGAAACCGATAAATGATACCAGATATTTTTTATCCTCACGGGGATATTTCTGTGCAGTTCCTGTTTTCCCGCCCATACTGTAACCGTCTACCTTCGCTGCTGCTCCGGTACCATCAGACTCCATAACAGTCCCCATATACTGGCGGATCAGTGCTGATACATCACTGGATACAGTCTGTTTTGTTACTACAGGCTGCACATCTTTGATCACATCACCGTCCTCGTTCAATATTTTACTGACCACATGTGGCTGATAATAATATCCACCATTGATCACCGAACAGATTGCCGCAATCTCCTGAATCATCGTACAGGTATATCCCTGTCCGAAGGAAGCACTGGCAAGTTCGGTACTTCCCGATGAAAGACTTTCTTCGGTGTGAAGTATACCTGTTGCTTCTCCCGGAAGATCTATACCCGTAGTAGCACCGAAATTAAATATTTTCTGGTACTTCAGGAATTCCTCCGGTCCCAGAAGAGCTCCGATTTGCATCAACCCATCGTTACAGGAATGCTTGATCAGATCTGACAGGGTTTCCGTTCCATGTGCTCCCGGATAGATAGAGCATCTGATTCTGGTCCCGCCAAACATCTGATAACCGTCGCAGACAAACGTATCCGATGGCTGCACCACATCCGCATCCAATGCTGCACCAATGGTCAGCGGTTTTACCGTCGATCCCGGTTCAAAAGCATCGCTGATGCAATAATTTTTCCAGATACCGTAAAGATTCTTCAGCATCGTACCATTATCCATCCCATTGATCTCATCCTGCGAATAATAGGAAGTAAGATCTCTTGGATTGTTCAGATCATACGGGTTATCCGTCGCCATGGCAAGAATCTCACCATTTTTCGGATTTGCAACAATGACACCTACATTTGCCGCTCCTTCGGCCCCTCTCGGACCATTTGCCATACCATCCATAAAATTGCTGATATATTTTTCTACTACCTGCTGAATATTAAGATCAATGGTTGATTCCACACTGTTGCCGTTAATCGGATCGATAATATTCTGTTCTACATCAGCATCTGAGTTGTAATATCCGAACTGTCTTCCGTTAACTCCGTTCAGAGTACTGGAATAATAACCTTCGATTCCCCAGTCCGCGCTGTTTCCCGTATACGTAAATCCAACCAGATGACTGGCTGTGGAATTCAGAGGATATACTCTCCGGTAATCTTCTTCAAACCATACCCCTTTGATGTTCGAACGCTCTGCAATTTCTTCTTTTGTCAGTTTTTCTTTTGCTTCTTCGCCGGATACATCAGTATAATCTTCAAACGCTTTCTTCTGATTGATAGAAACATTGCTTTGCAAAATCTGATACTGACTGTCTTTTGTAGTCTCATCTTCCAGTTTCTTTCGAACAGTTTCTTCATCCAGCCCCATCACATCAACCAGCGCTTTTATGGTTGGTTCTACATATTCTTCTTTTGTGTTGACTACTTTGCAGTCCAGAATAACTTTATATACTTTCTCACTGGTCGCCAGTACAACCCCGTTTCTGTCTGTGATATCTCCACGTTTGAACGGAATCACACGGCTGTCGTACTTTTGCTGCGACTGACTTAATACCTGTTTGCTGTACTGATTTCCCTGGCTGGCATTGATCACTGTGATTCGTATACCTAAACCTACGAAAGCCAGTACGACCATTCCAAACAGCCATACCAGCTTCATACGCATCTTACTATTTATCTTTCTTGTTAAAAGGGGATTCCCCCTTTTCTTTCTTCTCTTTCTTTGCACGCAACCACCTTATTTTGTCGTATCAGGTACATCTTTATACTGACGTACATAACTGTTTCCTGCAGTATCAAACTGATAAATCTGATCTTCCTGCGGATAAGTCATCCCCAGTTCGTTCATCGCCTTATCTTTTATCTTTTCCAGATCCACTGATGAAATGACACTGTTGTACAATGCATCATTGTCTGCTTTCAGCTGACTCAGTTCTGACTCTGCAGTGGCAATCTCCTTTGTCTGTGTCGTGATCGCAGACTTCATCTGCAGATAACGGACACACATAAACAGAGCTGCCGCTGATACCACTGCCAGAAACATTACATAACCGCGGCTCATCGCTCTGGTTCTTGCCCGATTTCTGGAAGTTGTCCGACGAACCGGTCTCACTTCCGGTTCTTCCTGTGGTATGGCCTGAATCTTGCGGACAGTATTACCATCTATCACATACTGTTCCACTGTTCGTTCCGATCTGGAATTTACCCTTCTGTTTTGCTTTCTGGCCATTGTTGCTGTCTCCTTACTTAGCTTCGGATATCTGACGTTCAAATACCCGCAATTTTGCACTCTGTGAGCGACTGTTCCACTCCAGTTCTTCCTCAGATGGAAGAATCGGTTTTCTTGTTATCACTCTGCCCTTGGATACTTTTCCGCATACACACACAGGAAAGTTCGGCGGACAGGTACATGGATTTTCATTTCTTCGGAAAATCGTCTTTACGATACGGTCTTCCAGAGAATGGAAGGTAATAATGCAGATCCTTCCTCCGTCATTTAAAAAGTCAATCATTCCATCCAGCGAATCACGCAGAACGTCAAGCTCATGATTCAGTTCAATCCTGAGCGCCTGAAATGTTCTCTTGGAGGGATGTCCGCCCGTTGCCCGGACTTTCATCGGAATGGCTCTTTTTATAATCTCCGTTAATTCTCCTGTGGTATGAATCGGTGTCTCCTGTCTTGCCAGACAGATATGTTTTGCAATATTTTTTGCAAACTTGTCCTCTCCATAGTCACGAATAATCCTGTACAGTTCACTCTCGCTATAAGTATTTACGATATCTTCCGCAGTTTTGGTCTGCCGCTGATCCATACGCATATCCAGAGGCACATCCTCCCGGTACGTAAAACCGCGTTCTGCATGATCCAGCTGATAGGAAGATACTCCCAAATCCAGCACAATACCATCAACAGAGTTGATTCCCCTTTTTTTTAATTCCGGGACCATGTGGCAATAATTACTGCGAATGATCATCGTGCGATCCTGATAGTCCCGCAGTCGTTCACTTGCCGCCTGTATTGCCGCATCGTCCTGGTCTATTCCTATTAATCTCCCCGTGGCAGATAATAATTTGCATACTTCCGAGGCATGTCCTGCCCCTCCCAAAGTTCCGTCAACATAGATGCCGTCCGGCTTCACATTCAGATTGTCTATGGTCTCTTTCAGTAATACCGATTTGTGTTTAAACTCCATCTAACACTCTTACTCCTTTTTTCACCGGATCTAGATGATAATTCCCATCTCCTGCATATCTTCTGCAATCGCATCCATATCATCATAGTCATTATTTTCACTCCACTTCGCCTTGCTCCAGACTTCGATCCGGTTCAGATTACCGGTGAGTACCACATCTTTTTCCAGACCTCCAAATTCCCGTAACGTTGCCGGTACCAGAATTCTCCCCTGTCGATCCAGTTCACATGTTGTCGCACCTGCCACAAAGAATCGTGAAAATTTTCTCGCATTTTTGTTTGTAAGCGGTAAAGCTTCCAGTTTCTTCTCAAAGATTTTCCACTGTTCCATAGGATAAATAGAAAGGCAGCCGTCTAAACCCTTTGTTAACACGAATTCATCTCCCAGTTCTTCGCGAAACTTAGACGGAATAATCAATCTTCCTTTTGTGTCAATTGTATGACTGTATTCTCCCATGAACATAGAATCTACCCTCTTTGAGTGCCGGGGAATTCCCCGGAATCATGAAATAAACGGTTCTCCCCAACCTTTTATTTCAGGTGCTTTCTGGAATCGGCTGCCACACACTCTCCCTTTCGCACCACTTTTCTCCACTTTCTACCACTTATGCTCTTTATTCTAAACCAAATGCAGTAAGAATACAAGGGGAAATTTTGGAAAAAAAATGAGGAAAAGCTTATCTTTTCCTCATTTTTCTGCATTTGTAACTGCCCGGTACCATCGCGGGATACTGCCAGTCGAACAGTTGCCTATATTTTTTTCTGTTTATTCACTTATACATTGAAACGGAATAAAATTACATCTCCGTCTTTTACCACATACTCTTTTCCTTCCATGCGGACCAGACCTTTTTCTCTTGCTCCGGCATAAGAACCGGACTCCAGAAGGTCTTTATAGTTGACAACTTCTGCCTTGATAAATCCTCTCTCAAAGTCGGTATGGATCTTTCCGGCTGCCTGCGGTGCCTTTGTTCCCACTTTAATCGTCCATGCACGTGTCTCATCCTCACCGGCAGTCAGATAACTCATCAGTCCCAGCAGTTCATAACTTGCTTTTATCAGTTTCTCCAGACCGGATTCCTGAATTCCCAGATCATCCAGGAACATTTTTTTCTCATCATCTTCCAGCTCGGCGATCTCCTGTTCGATCTCCGCACAGATAACAAACACACCACTGTTCTGCTCTTTTGCCAGTTCCCGGACAGCCTGTACATGCGGGTTTGAAGCACCATCGTCTGCCAGATCATCCTCCGAAACATTTGCTGCAAAGATAACCGGTTTTGCTGTCAGCAGATTATACTCCTGCAGCCATGCCTCTTCGTCTTCGTTTTCTGTTTCCAGGGTAATCGCCGGTTTTCCGTCTTCCAGATGTGCTTTGATTCTCTGCTGCAGTTCCAGCTCTTTCGCTGCTGTCTTATCCATTCTGGCTGCCTTGGTTGTCTTGGCAATTCTTCTCTCCAGAATCTCCAGATCCGAGAAGATCAGCTCCAGGTTGATCGTCTCAATATCACGTACCGGATCAATCTTTCCATCTACATGGATAACATTGGAATCTTCAAAACATCGAACCACATGAACGATCGCATCCACCTCTCGGATATTCGCAAGGAACTGATTGCCCAGGCCTTCTCCCTTGGAAGCGCCTTTTACAAGACCTGCAATGTCCACAAACTCAATCACCGCCGGAGTCACCTTCTTGGAATGATAAAAATCCCCCAGCAGTTTCAGTCTCTCATCCGGCACTGCCACGATACCCACATTCGGATCAATCGTACAGAACGGATAATTGGCAGACTCAGCCCCTGCCTTTGTCAGTGAGTTAAACAAGGTACTCTTTCCCACATTCGGAAGCCCAACGATACCTAACTTCATACTATATACCTCTTTCCTAAATTTCCTTTATTTTATAGCCTTTTGCTCTTCGCAATCGCATCGAGTGCCACAATAAGCGCCATTTACACAACACCATAAAGTCTATCATATTTCCCCCACACAGGCAAGTTTTCTTTTCTCCCCATTTGAATCCCCTCCCCATACCAGCATCCTTCCCCCTTTGAACACCCAGCCGTCAGCCCACCCCATCCTCCACCAACCGCCCGCAGACCCGAGCAGCTGGTGGAGGATGGGGTGGGCTGACGGCGTCCCAAAAAACTATCTTAATAAAATATAATAGCCGGGTGACCTCCCAGTGCAAGGGGAAAAGCAAAACATACACACTGAGAGTCCCCGGTTACTACCAAAAATCTATTCAGTTTCCGAAACCTCAGACTGGAATCCTGTCTT
>RRZU010947480.1_pt1 | contig 11563 bp, 8 predicted proteins | sample 2165561 | NCBI WGS metagenome assembly RRZU01 (sample SAMN10456909, study PRJNA506462) | wastewater metagenome | isolation source: wastewater sludge | place: USA: Moscow, Idaho | reverse complement strand
CGCACGGTACCGCGCGTGCACGCCAGCCAGGCCGCCGGACGCCCCGCCCCCGTGTTCGTGGTACTGGCCCGGTGGAAGGCCTGATCGCTGGTTGCTTCGACGCTGTCAACGAACGTCACCGGCAACTCGTGCACGAATGAGCGCAGGAAGTAGTGCGCCGTGTTGCAGGGGCAGGCAATCGCCCGGGCACCCCAGGAGATGAGCCTGAGGCAGTTGTCCCGCAACTGTTCGGTGACGTTGTCAAACCCACCCAGGATCGCCACTGTCCTGTCCGGCACCGTCACGTCGGACAGGGAGATGGACGGAAAATGATCCTGATCTCGCTCGGCGGGAGTCTGAACAGTCACTTCCTTGAGGAACTCCGCGGTGGCCGCCGGTCCCATTCCACCAAGGATGCCCAGAATCGGTAGCATGTGCGCCTCACTTTCCACGTCTCCATTGTCGTTGATGAACACAGGTTGAAACTTCATGTTCAACCCCGTGTTTGACGGCTACTGTAATTGATGATGAAGCCCTCCCACATCCTGCAGCTGATACCCACATTGGGATCGTTTGCCCAATCGGGGCCGCACGACCGTTTCCTGCGGCGAATGCTGGCTCTGGCGGCAAGCATTGGAATGCTCATCCTTGCCCCTCAGAACTGGGGCCCCATCGTTCTGCGGCTCCCCCACACGTTCGGCCTGCTCGCCGTTTGCTACGTCCTGATCGCCGTTGTCATGACCGCCGCCGGAGGACTTGCGCTGGTTGCCCACCTCAGGGAGAGATTCTTCGACTCCGAGCGCAACTACCGGATCACCCACAACATCGACATCGCCTGGCAATCACTTTCGATCCTGGCGCTGGCTCTCTACCTGTTGACACTTGCAGCATGCGTCGCCACCACGGAACCATTCGACCACACCAGATTGGCGTACTTCTCGAACCAGCATCCGCTCCAGTACCTCGCGATGGTCTTCATGGTGCTGTCCATCGCCGTCCTCTCCGAGAGGATGCGCGTTGCCTTTCTCCTGACCACCAGCGTGATGATCGCCCTCCTTCCGATGCTCGAGAATGTACATCCACCCACCTTCTCGGACTTCGACGGGCCGGTGCTGGTCCTGAGTTTCAATCTCACCTACCTCGTTGGCAGTTCGTGGCTGTTGCGCCAGAGTGTCGAGTTGGACTCGACCCAGGCTCTCCTGGCGCAGGAGGAGATTGCGACTCGCCGGCAGGATGCCCTCACCGATGCCCAACGCCGCATGAACAACTTCATTCACGACCACATCCTCTCCGCGCTGATTCCGCTGGCCGCAGGCGTTGATGACAGAATGGCACTGCGCGTGACAGCGCGACAAGCACTTGACGTCCTGGACCGCAGAGCGGCCAGCCATGACATGCCCACAACCACACAACTGTTCACTCAGCTCGAGCAGCTCGCAATCGAGATGGATCCGGAGATCATCCTGCGGCGCAAGGAGCTCTACATCATTGCGCTTCCGCCCAATGTGGGCCAGTCGCTCCTGGATGCAGCCCACGAAGCCCTCAACAATTCGATGCGCCACGCCGCCAGCCCCGGTTCACCTCGCCCGAGGCGGGCACTGTCCATGGGCAGCTCCGCCCGGCTGGGCGTACGCATCTCGATCTCTGACGACGGGCGCGGCTTCGATCCGGCGAAGGCGGACGACAGCCGCCTGGGCATCCGCCACTCCATTCTGCAACGAATGGACAACGTCGGCGGCCACGTCGTTTTTGATTCCTATCCCGGATATGGCACCCGGGTCCTTCTTTCCTACACTCCGGCATCCCAACGCCTGAAAGAGAAAAAGGCCGGAGGGACCGGGGGACGCCCCGTTTCCATCGGGAAGTCCATGGAGAGTCGTCCCGCTCGTGCCGTGGCCGGATACGCGATTCTTGCCCACCTCTATCAGCTTCTCGCGCACTGGGACGACTACCGCACACCGTGGGCTCCCACGGCGGCTCTCGCCCTTGAAGCTGCCATGGTGGTCCTGCTCTTCACCCGCTGGCCACGCGCAACTCTTCCTCCCTGGGCGTGCTTCCTGGTCCCGTTCGCCGGCGGGGCGGCAAACATGGCCGTGCTGGCCTCGATCCCGGCAACGGGGTGGCCCGAGAACGAGGCGTGGAGCCTCGGCTTCACGGCGATGCTCTGCTGGGGGCTCGTGGTGCGCGGCCAGCTACTGGCGGCGTGGCTCGGCGTCGTTCTGCTCATCGCCACGAGCGCCGTATGGGTTCTCGCAAGCGGACTGCCTCCCCTCCTCATCTTCACGATGACACTCGGGCACGTGCTCAGTCTGGCCATGTGGACCCTCATCACCACCCTTGCCCAGTGGGGATCCGTTTCGATCTTCCGCGATGAGGAGCTCCGGATGGATCTGGAGGCACGCCGCATCGAAGACTTGCAGACCAATCAGATTGTCGAAACGACTCTCCGTCGGGTTGAGGAGAAGGTTCGCCCGCTTCTGGAGACCATCGCCTCGTCCGCACCGCTGACATCTCAGGCCAGAGAACAGGCCGCGCTCATTGAGGCCGAGTTGCGGGACGAGATCCGAGGCGGCCATCACCTGACCGGGTTGCTGGGACCGCACATCAAACGGGCACGAGAACGCGGCGTCGTCGTCCTTCTCATGAACGATCGCGGTGAGAATGCCCCGCCGCCCTCGCTGCTCGACGTTCTCCACACCCACGTCGTGGCGGCACTGGAGAATGTCCCCCAAGGGCGAGTCGTGATCCGGCTGGTGCCCGCCAGAGTGGATCAGCAAACGTTCGCCACGTTCAGTTCACCCCTGCGTTCCTTCAGCATCCGGGCGGATGGTTCCGTGGCGGACGTGTGAGGCCGATCATTCGTCGGCTTCACCCAACGTTGGATAGTCCACGTAGTGCACCTCCACCGCGCGGACCACTCGAGCAATGTCCTTGGCCGCGATGGCATCCACAATCTCGCGATGGATGTGAATCGAGCGCTCAGCGACGGCACTGCTGTAGCTCTCCGCCAAGAGCCATTCGTCATCACGCACCTGTTCGGTGAGCGCGTCGTGGACCTTGCGCAGTTCCGTGGAGTGGGATGCCTGACCGATCGCCAGATGCAGGTCCATCGAGGCGTCCAGATAGGACACGTAGTCCTCCTCCGCCACGAATTCGGACATCGCCTCCATGACGGCCTGCATCCGCATGACGTCCGAGCGGCGGGCCCGCCGACACGCCATGATCGAGGCCGAGATCTCAATGGCCATGCGGTACTCAAGAGCCTCGGTGATGTCTACCCCCGCCCGCAGCTTGCTGTCGTCGTCCCCCAGCCCCACCGGCCGCTCCAGAATGTAGGTTCCATCGCCCGAACGGGACTCGACGCGCCCCGCAATCTGGAGAGCCATGATGGCCTCGCGCACCGTGGCGCGCGAAACCTTCAGCTCGGCAGCGAGTGCCCGCTCCGAGGGAAGGCGGTCCCCCGGCTGGAGGGAGCTGCCGTCAATCATCTCGAGAATGCGATCGATGGCAACGGCTGTCTTCGACCTCGTGCCCGACGTGTTGTCATTCATCCCTGATTCCTCACTTGCCCAGAACCACCATGTCGGCGCGCTGGAACTCCTTGACATCCGAGTACCCGTTGGCCGCCATGGCGTGGCGCAGCGCCCCCATGAGGTTGGTGACGCCCTTGGCGCTTCGCGAGGGACCGAAGAGAATCTCCTGGAGGCTGCCCTCGGTCCCCACATGCACCCGCTCACCGCGCGGAAGTCGGTTGTGCCTGGCCTCCGCACCCCAGTGCCACCCCCTGCCGGGCGCTTCACTCGCCCGCGCGAGTGCGGTTCCGAGCATGACGCCGTCCGCACCGCAGGCGATCGCCTTGACCAGATCCCCGGCAGTGCTGATCGATCCATCGGCGATCACATGGACGTATCGCCCTCCCGATTCGTCGAGGTAGTCGCGCCGTGCGGCGGCGATGTCCGCGATGGTTGTTGCCATGGGCGAGGCAATTCCGACCGTGCGCCGGTTGGCCGAGGCGGCCCCACCCCCGTAGCCGGCAAGGACCCCGGCGGCACCCGTGCGCATCAGGTGCAGCGCCCCCGTGTAAGTGACGGATCCACCCACGATCACGGGGACGTCCAGTTCGTAGATGAAGCGCTTCAGATTGAGCGGCTCGCGCGATGTGGAGACGTGTTCTGCGGACACCGTCGTGCCGCGGATCACGAAGACGTCCACACCGGCGTCCACCACGGTGCGCCACAGCTGTTGGGTGCGGCCCGGCGAGAGCGCCCCGGCAACGGTCACTCCTGCTGCCCGGACCTCGTGAATGCGCTCGCGCAGCAGCTCCTCCTTGATGGGTTCGGAGTACATCTCCTGCAGGCGCGGGGTGGCATCCTCCGTGTCCAGATGGGCGATTTCCTCGAGAAGCAGCCCGGGATCCTCGTAACGGGTCCACAGTCCCTCCAGATCGAGCACACCCAGCCCGCCCATGCGCCCCATGGCGATGGCTGTGGCCGGAGACGTCACGGAATCCATGGGAGCGGCAAGAATCGGAATGTCGAGGTGGTGGGCGTCCAGCTGCCAGGTGGTGAGCACCTCCTGCACATCTCGGGTCCGGCGTGATGCGACGACGGCGACGTCGTCCAACGTGTATGCTCTGCGGGCTCGTTTGCCCCGCCCGATCTCAACTTCGCTCACGCCACCAGCTTACGTGCCCGCGCAAAGGTTGTGGGCGCCGCGGGGAATTGGGCGTCCATGCATGTCGGAGATGCCAGCTAGGCTGGTTTCAACTCACGAAAGGATCATCATGTGGACTTCTCAACCCATCATCGGCTTTGACACCGAGACCACCGGCGTGCGCCCGTTGGAGGACCGGCTGGTCACCTGTTCGCTCATCCGAACCGATGCCGCCGGGATCGAGCGGCGCTATTGGTTGGCCGATCCGGGTGTGGAGATCCCCGAGCAGGCCGCCAACGTGCACGGCATCACCACGCAGAAGGCACAAGCGGAGGGCCGGCCCATCGCCGAAGTCCTGGAGGAGATCGCCTCCGTGCTCGCCGCCCACATGGCCGCGGGCAATCCGGTCGTGGCATTCAACGCCACCTACGATTTCTCTCTGCTGGAGAGCGAGTTGGAGCGTCACGGCCTGCCCACGCTGGCCGATCGTCTCGGGGGCGGGCTGGCCCCGATCGTCGATCCCTATTTGTTGGACAAGTCAGTGGACCGCTATCGCAAGGGGAAGCGGCGGTTGGAGGATCTGTGCCGGCACTATGGCGTGCTCGAAGAGGACAATTTCCACAACGCCGAAGCCGATGTGATCGCCACGCTGCGGCTTCTGGGCGCCCTGGTGCGCAAGTTTCCCGAGCTGGTGAACAAGTCCCTGGAGGAGGTCCAGAACATGGAGGCCGCCTCCCACGCCGAATTCATCTCCTACCTGAACCGGCGGGCGGCCGAAGATGGCCGCCCGCCGGTGGGTGATCCTGCCGCTTGGCCCCTGCCCTCACGCAAGGATTGATCCGAGGATGCGGGGGCTCACGGCCTACACCATGGCAACTCTCGCATCCATGGGGATGCGTGCTCAGGCGCGGCCGGAATAGTTCGGCGCCTCCACGGTCATCTGGACGTCGTGGGGGTGGGATTCGCGCAACCCCGCGGACGTCATGCGCACGAACCGGCCGCGCTCCTTGAGCTCCTCGACCGTCCCGGCGCCCGTGTAGAACATCGTCTGGTGCAGGCCGCCAACCAGTTCGTAGAGCACCGAACCGAGCGACCCCCGGAAGGGAACCTGACCTTCGATGCCTTCCGGAATGATCTTGTCATCCGAGGACACGTCGCTCTGGAAGTACCGATCCTTGGAGTAGGAACGCTTGCCACGAGATGACATGGCGCCCAGTGAGCCCATGCCGCGATAATGCTTGTACTGCTTGCCATTGACGAAGACCAAGTCACCAGGAGTCTCTTCACATCCCGCCAGAAGCGAGCCGAGCATGACGGAATCGGCGCCGGCAACCAGGGCCTTGCCGATGTCCCCCGAGTACTGCAGGCCGCCGTCGGCGATGAGTGGAACGTCCGCGGGGCCGCAGGCCTTGGCGGCCTCGGCGATGGCGGTGATCTGGGGCATGCCCACTCCCGCAACAACCCGCGTGGTGCAGATTGAACCCGGGCCAACGCCCACCTTGACCGCGTCCACGCCGGCGTCGATAAGGGCCTGGGCGCCGGACTGGGTCGCGACGTTTCCGCCGATGATCTGAACGCCGTCGAAACCCGAATCGGCTCGCAGGCGCCGAATCATGTCGAGTGCCAGCTTGGCCTCGCCATTGGCCGAGTCAATCACCATGACGTCAACGCCCGCGTCCGCCAAGAGCTCGGCGCGCTCCCACGAGTCGGAGAGGTAGCCAACGCCTGCTCCCACGATGAGGCGACCCTTGGAATCCTTCGAGGCCTTCGGGTACTGCTGGGTCTTGACGAAGTCCTTGACGGTGATCAAACCGCTGAGACGGCCCTGTTCGTCAATGAGAGGGAGCTTTTCCACCTTGTGCTTGGCCAGTAGCTGGGCGGCCTCCTCCCGGCTCACGCCGGCGGGCGCCGTGACCAACGGCATGGGCGTCATGGTCTCGCGCACCGAGCGGGTGGCGAACTCGCTCTCGGGGATGAACCGCAGGTCGCGATTGGTGATGATTCCCACCAGCTTGCCGGATTCGTCCACCACGGGCAGCCCGGAGACGCGGTACTTGCCGCACAGCTCGTCGAGCTGGGAGATGGTTGCCTGCGGGCTCACGGTCACCGGGTCCTGCACCATTCCGGACTCGGAGCGCTTGACCACGCGCACCTGCTGGGCCTGCTCCTGGGCCGAAAGGTTGCGGTGGACAATTCCGATTCCGCCCTGACGCGCCATGGCAATGGCCATCCGGGACTCGGTCACCGTATCCATCGCGGCTGAAATGAGCGGAGTCTTCAGGCTGATCTTGCGAGTCAGCCTGCTCGTGGTATCGACATTGGAGGGAATGACGTCCGTGGCCTGCGGAACCAGGAGGACATCGTCATAGGTCAGTCCGAGCATTGCAAAAGGATCATTACGCGGTGTCGTCACCACCCCATGGTAACCGGGCCCATCGTCCCAGCGCACTGTGCACCATATGACATGGAAGACAGAAAGGGCATCCAACGGATTCGTTGGATGCCCTTTCCCGGTAGCGGGACTCAGCTCGCTACCGGCCACGCCCGAAGGCGCAACCTCTTACTTCTCGACGATGGCGAGGATGTCGCGCGACGACAGGATGATGAACTCATCCGCGCCGTACTTGACCTCGGTGCCGCCGTACTTGGAGTAGATGACAACATCGCCAACGGCAACGTCAACCGGAACACGGTTGCCATTGTCGTCAACGCGGCCCGGGCCAACTGCCAGAACCTTGCCCTCTTGCGGCTTCTCCTTGGCGGTGTCCGGAAGGACAAGGCCCGATGCCGTCGTGGTTTCTGCTTCCAGCTGCTGGATCACGATGCGATCCTCAAGCGGCTTGATGGAGACCGACACTGCGGATCCCCCTTCTTCTTGAACTCGTGCTGTGGTTAGCTGTGGTTGGTCGTACCTGGCCGCGGGACCCGCCGTCGCGGGGGCCGGGCCCGAACCGGGCACAAGTCGTAGCCGAAACTACGTCCTCTAGAAGGATAGGCCGCTCTTAGCACTCGGTCAAGACGAGTGCCAGTACTTTGAGGGGACGGGCCTGCGAGTATGGAGCCCAACGTCCTTCCCACGCAACGCCGCACGCGCTCGCACCAGCCGCATACCCAAGTATTCAACGCTCCGGCGCTGACTTTCAGTGGAGTCCTTGACGAGCTCCACGGGAGTCATGGCCAACCCTCGCGCGGCCAACAGATACTCGGCGGCCTCCGACTTCGCGGCTCGAGAACGCGCCCTGGAGACGAACTCGCCGTAAAGGTCGTCGTCGACCAGGAACTCGTACTCAGCCTCAGTGATCCCGCCCGAGCGGACGAAACGCCACAGCGTTGACATCTCCACCGGAAAGAGCGCATCTCGAGCGCGCACGAAGAAGATGTAGCTGACCAGCGCCACCGGACCAAGCATCAGCCACAGGCCGTAGGATCCTACGGCCATGCCACCACCGGAAAAGATGACTGCCCTGGCGCGGCCGGCACCGAGAAGTCCCGCCACCGAACGCGCCACAGAGGGCGGGCGCAATCCGGGCCGCACGATCATCAGCCCGAGCATCATGGGAAACAGCAGGACGCCAGCGATCATGAAGAGCCAGAAGGGCGACAGCCAGAGGATCTCCTCGACCGAGGCACCGAAGAGCGCCATCTCGAAGGGGAAGAAGGCGCCGATGCACAGCATCGTTGTCGCGAGCCGCACCATGCCCGCCTTGGGCACGTGCGGCGGAAGGAGCCACGGGAGCACCACCAGCGGAAGCAGCAGAACCGCCGTGAGAAAGAGGGGAAAGATCACCAACCCGAGCCACTGCCCGCTCTGCCAGATCGACGTGGTGATGCGGTATGGCAACAACCACTGAATGAAACGCAGCCCGGCGAGCAGGCAGCCCCCTCCCCACAACAGCGCCACTCCTGCCACCACCAGGTGCAGGCGAATCCACACCGCGGGCCGCTTCACCATGAGGAACGCGAACCCACCGAAGGCGGCGGTGAGGCCGAGCGCACAGACCACTCCCCTGGCCAACGACGGATTGAAGTCCTCGTACGCCAACAAGCCCGTCACGGAACGAATGTCGGTGTACGTCACAGCAAAGCCCACAACGCTCACCGCCAGCACGCACCACCAGCCGGCAGGCACATGCGTACGATCCATGGCCCGCGTGCGCACCATGGACAGTCCCTTCCCGGCCTCGGCGGAGTACCTGGCCCGTGCCTCGGATGCATCGGACGAACCGGAGTAGTCAAACCCACGGGGCACCGTGCCGGTGGCATCCGGCCGGGCGTAGTGATCGTTCGTGGCGAAATCTGCCATGTGGAACCTCCCAAGTGATCCCATTCTGGCAGGAGAAGCCACATTCATGCCAAGATTGGGCCGTGGTTGCCAGTATCTCTCCGCTGTTGGGCTCGCAGGGGCGCGCGCTTCTGGAGGCGTTGCCCCCGTACGAGCCTGAGCAGGTCTTCTCCCTGACGAATCGGTTGCGAGCCGAGGGTTACGCGCCCGAACTCGTCGCGCTGGCCCTCACGCAGTCTCGCCTGCGCGCGAAGGCACGGGAGAAGTTCGGATCGTTTGCGGACACCATGTTCTTCACGGCCGCGGGTCTGGAACAGGCCACGCGGTTCGACGTCGGCGCCCGTCACGCAGCTCGGTTTCTGGAGGCTGGCGCCACGCACGTCATCGATCTGGGATGTGGCATCGGCGCGGACTCACTCGCGATGGCGGCACTGGGACTTCGGGTCACCGCCATCGAGTCCGACCATGAGACTGCTGCGGCTGCTCGGGCCAATCTCGCGGCGTTCCCTGAGGCGCAGGTCATCAGCGGGGACGGGCTGGACACCGACGCCGAAGCGTTGGGCGCGGACGCCATCTGGCTCGACCCCGCGCGCCGGGACGCAACGGGCAAGCGCCTCAAGGACCCGGAGCAATGGTCCCCGCCCCTCTCGATTGCCCTGAAGATCGCCAGCCACTTTCCTGCTGCGGGAATCAAGGTGGCGCCGGGCATCGCCCACGGGTTGTGCCCGGCGCAGGCCCACGTGCAGTGGATCAGCCAGGACTCCGATCTTCTGGAGGCGGTCATCTGGCTCGGTGGCGCAATGCGAGCCCCCGGCCGCAGTGCCCTCATCCTGCGCGCCGGGCGGGCGCACGCCTTCGACTCGGGAGCCGACGCAGCAGATGTGCAGGTGCATCCGGTTCCTCCCGTGGCCCTGGGGCGCTTCGTTCACGAGCCCGATCCGGCCATCATCCGTAGCGGTGGAATCGGAAGGCTGTGCGTCACCGAGGGACTCGCGCCGGTCTCCACCAACATTGCCTACCTCACCGAGGCCACCGAAGGCTCGGGGGAAACAGGTGGCGACGAGGAGTTCAGCGATCAGCGGCATGCGGCACCGCCGTATGCCGCCCGTTTCCGGGTGCTGGAGGTCCTGCCTCTGGAGGTCAAGGCCATCAGGAGGGCGCTGAACAGCGCGGGGGTCGCCCGCCTGGAGATCAAGAAGCGCGGAACGGACACCGATCCGGTGGCGCTTCGCCGCAAGCTGGGACTGCACAAGCGCGCCGGCGGCCGGGACGCGGTGCTCATCCTCACCCCGCTCATGGGGCGGCATCGTGCCATTCTGGCCGAGCGGGCGTGACAGCGGCCGAAGGCGCCTGACGAAGGTCGCCCGCGGGGTGACCGGATCCGAAAGCGCCTGACGGAAACGACGCACTCCGTCGTGCCCGCGCGCTCCCCGAACCGCCTCACATGACGATCTTGCCCAGGTCCATTCCCGTGTCCACCGTAATGTCCAGCCCCGAGGGTGCCACACCGTTGCGCGCCAGCTCCCAGCCCAAGGAGGCCACCATGGCCCCGTTGTCCGTACAGTAGCGAATCGGGGGAATGCGCACGGTGATGCCGCGTTCAGCTGCGCGCTCAACCACCAGTTCGCGAAGGCGGGAGTTCGCGGAGAATCCGCCGCCGACCACCAGCGTGTCGTATCCGAAGGTCTCACAGGCATTGAGTGCCTTGGCAGAGAGCACATCGTTGATGGCCTCGGAGAAACCCGCCGCCACGTCCGCGGTGGGGATCTCCTCACCGCGCGACTCCAACCCCTCGATGTAGCGAGCCACCGCGGTCTTCAATCCGGAGAAGGAAAAATCGTATTGATGGCGGACCTTGTCCTTGCCGGTGGTCAATCCGCGCGGGAAGCGTATGGCCGAGCGGTCGCCATCCCTGGCCAGCCGGTCGATGTGGGGTCCACCGGGGTAGGGCAGGCCAAGCAGACGCCCCACCTTGTCGAATGCCTCACCGGCGGCGTCGTCGAGCGTTCCTCCCAGTTCCTCGACGTCGGTGGCAATGTTGCCCACGCGCAGGATCGAGGAATGCCCGCCGGACACCACAAGCCCGATGAAATGCTCGGGGAAGGGACCATCCACGAGTTCGTCCACGCACAGGTGGCCAATGATGTGGTTGACGCCGTAGAGCGGCTTGCCCGTCGCAAGCGCCAGTGCCTTCGCCGCGGAGACACCCACGGTGAGCGATCCGATGAGGCCGGGCCCTGCGGTGACAGCGATGCCGTCCACCTCATCGAGAGCAACGCCGGCCTTCTCCAGGGCGGCGTCGAGCGTGGGCACCATGGTCTGCAGATGTGCACGCGAGGCGATCTCCGGAATGATCCCGCCGTAACGGGCATACTCGTCCATCGACGTGGCCGTCACATCGGCCAGAAGCTCGCCGTCACGAACCACGGCGATCCCCGTCTCATCGCAGGAGGTCTCAATGCCAAGGATGGTAATACTCACGATTGACAAGTGTAATCCCACAGCGCACCCGGTCACATGTGCAAAAGGCAACGCCCCTTCGCGTCCCGGACCGCCACCACCACTGCGCCCGCGGCGTCTGGACGAATGATTCCACGGGGCGGGGCTTTCGCTCAGCAAGTGGGTACACAGCGTTGAGGCACGCCAAAT
>RRZU011816077.1_pt1 | contig 11566 bp, 8 predicted proteins | sample 2165561 | NCBI WGS metagenome assembly RRZU01 (sample SAMN10456909, study PRJNA506462) | wastewater metagenome | isolation source: wastewater sludge | place: USA: Moscow, Idaho | reverse complement strand
CTGCACTTTTCCTTCCTGTACGATTCGTATTGCCTCAAGGTAATCTTCATGACGATACATCATCGATGTATTAAGATCAAGTTCAGAGTCATTCAGTTTAGCAAGATCCACTTTTGCCATTCCGGCATAAACTGCTACAAGTACGATCATACTTCCTTTTCTTGCATTTTGAATTGCCTGACCCATTGTGATGTCATTTCCAGCACAATCAAAGATCACATCTGCTTTGTCTTCTCCAAAACATTCCACAAGATTCTCTGCAAAATCTCTTTCTTTTGTATTACTGATAAAATCTGCTCCACACTCTTTGGCAAGTTTCAGCCTGAAATCTGATACATCCGTAACCAGTACTTTTTCAGCACCAAATGCTTTTAATGTCTGAGCAAGCAGAATTCCAATTGGTCCTGCACCAAGAACTGCTGCCTTCATTCCTTTTACATCGCCTGCACGTTTACATGCATGCACTGTAACTGCCAAAGGTTCGATCATGGCTCCTTCATTATAGGTGAAACTGTCTGGAAGCGGTGTTACTTTTGAAGCATCCACTGCAAAATACTCACTAGCTGTTCCGGTCGCCTGAAATCCGATTACTTTTAAGCTTTCACATAAGTTGTACTTTCCATGTGTGCATGGATGGCAGTGTCCACAGTAGATCTGCGGTTCAATCGTAACTTTTTGTCCTTCTTTAAAATCTGCAACATTTTCACCGACCTTGACGATCTGTGCCGACACTTCATGTCCCTGTGTCAGTGGATATGTTACATATGGATGTTGCCCGTGAAATACATGAATATCACTGCCACAAACTCCAATTCGTTTTACCTTAACAAGAACCTGCTCTTTTGTTATCTCAGGAACCGGTATTTCCCTAAATTCAATTTCATGCGGTTTTACCATGACTTCCTGAATCATTGTATCCTTCATTTTATACCTCATTTCATCATTACATTTGCAGACCCATAAACGGCCAGGTTAATCTGATCTGCTTAAATCAATTTTCTTTTCTGCTGGATACAGTCAAATCCAACTGCCAGGATCAATACGATACCTTTTACAACAAGCTGTGTATATGAGCTTACATTTAAAAGAACCATACCGTTTGTAAGAATACCTATGATTAATACACCTGCAACGACATTAGACATTTTTCCATATCCACCTGCTACAGATACTCCACCAAGTACAACACAGGTAATTACATCGAATTCATATCCTTTACCTGCTGTAGGCTGTGCAGAATTGGTACGGGACAGCATTACAATACCTGCAAGTCCAGCAAAGAATCCTGATAAAGCATAAATAAGATATTTGATGAATCCTACTCTGATACCGGATAATTTTGACGCTTCTTCGTTTCCACCTACTGCATAAAAATATCTTCCAAAAAATGTTTTGTTCAGAATAAAACTTCCAACTGCAAAACAGCATACCATGATAATGACAGGAACCGGAATCGGTCCAACATATCCTTGTCCAATTACTTTAAATCTTTCATCAAATCCATATACAGGTGTACCACCGGAAAGCAGATAAGCTGCTCCTTCAAAAATAGTCTGTGTTGCAAATGTCGCAATGATTGCAGGAATCCCGATTGTTGATACCATAAACCCATTCAGAAGACCTATCAGTGTTGCCATGATCAACGCACAAATGACTGCCGCCGTCATACTAAATCCACTGTTTACCATTAAGTAAGCACATACTACATTTACAATTGTAATGATCGAGCCTGTTGAAAGGTCAATTCCTGCAATCAGAATTACAAAGGTCATTCCTATTGCTGCAATTCCGTACATAGAAACCTGCCTTGCGATCGTGAACATATTGTCCATTGAAACAAATCTTTCATTTGCTGCTGCAAATCCAATAAACAGTATAACAAATACTACCCAAATGGCTTTATCTTTTAATTGATTAAGAACCTTAGTTTTCATTCTTAATTTTTACCTCCTTCATGGCAGATGCTAATCTCATAATGGATGTCTGATCAAATTCTTCTCGTCTCAGCTCTCCTGTTATATTTCCTTCCGCCAGTACTATTATTCTGTCTGACATACCCATTAACTCTTCCATTTCCGAAGAAATCAAAAGAACAGTTTTGCCATTTTCTACTAAATGATTAATCAGTTTGTAAATTTCATATTTGGCACCTACGTCGATACCTCTTGTAGGTTCATCAAAGATAATCAGCTCTGAGTTTGCCGCGAGCCATTTTCCAAGTATGACTTTCTGCTGGTTACCACCACTGAGATTTTTTACGATCTGGTTCAGATGAGGTGTTTTGATCAGCAATTCTTCTTTGTATTTCTTTGCAATTTCTAATTCCTTCTTTGAATCAATTACAGAGAACCTTGATATTTTTTTGTAGATCGGCATATTAATATTATTCTTCACCGATGTCTGGAGAAGCGCACCATGCCTTTTTCTGTCTTCAGGAACCAGTGCAATTCCACAATCAATCGCTTCTCTCGGAGATCTTGGATCGATTTCTTTATTCTTAAAGATAATTTTTCCGGATTCTTTCTTGGCGGCACCAAAAATGATCTGTGCCAATTCTGTACGTCCGGCACCAACTAAACCGCCAAGTCCAAGAACCTCACCTTTATGAAGCTTGAAGCTGATATCTTTATCGCCATTTCCAAATACATTCTGCAGCTCTAATACGACTTCTTTTTCTTCTATACAACTATTCCGGGGAGGATATGACTCATTTAGTTCTCGTCCAACCATTAGTTGGATCAATTCTTCTACATGAGTTTCTTTTGTAATAAGAGTTTTAATGTATTCGCCGTCACGTAATACTACGATACGGTCTGAAAGGCGGAATATCTCATCAAGTCTGTGCGATATGTAAATAATTGATACGCCTTTTGATCTGAGCAGTTCAACGACTTTGAACATGCTTTCTACCTCGGCAGTGGTAAGTGGTGCTGATGGTTCATCCATAATAAGAACCTGTGCATCCTGCTGGATCGCTTTAGCGATCTCGATCATCTGCTGATAACCAACGGTCAGATCTTTTACCAGTGCTTTTGGATCAATATTTATATTTAGCTGTTTAAAAGCTTTTTCAGCTTCTTTTTCCATTGCTGCCTTATCGACCAGAAATCCTTTTTTGATCGGATGTCCCAGAAACAGATTTTCTGCTGCTGAAAGTCCACCGACATTATTAAATTCCTGATAAATGATTGCTATTCCGTTCTCAGATGCTAGCTGTGGGGTCATACTGGAAAATTCTTTTCCATTAATCATGATTTTCCCAGAGGTAGGAATTACTGCACCAGAACAGGTTTTGATCAGTGTTGATTTTCCTGCACCATTTTCACCTATCAGTGCAAGGATTTCTCCCTTTTTCACTTCCAGAGAGACATTCTTCAGAGCGATAACTCCCGGATATTCTTTTCTAATATTCTGTAATTGCATCACATATTCATTATTCATATTCTCTACCATGCTATTCTTATTTTATAAAATGTGGAGCCGTTTAAAACAGCCCCACATTTAAGAACCAAGAAATACCTACACTGTTTTATTTGTAATCTGCTAAATATTCTGCTGCGTTATCTGCATTGATTGTAAGAAGAGGTCTGAAGAGATTCTGTTCTTCAAATGTTTCACCATTGAGTAATCTGTCATATAAGTCAACAACTGCTGCTGCTGTCTTTTTGTTGGATCCTTCGAATCCTACAGATGCTCTGGATGCCTGTCCCTGAACAATAGCTTCTAACTGCTGCTGTGTTGCATCTGCTGAGAAAATACCCATATCTTCAGGAATTTCTCCACCAGTTTTTGTCATGAATGCTTCGTTCGCTCCGATGTCACCACCAGCTCCGATAGAGCATACAATTTTTGTATCAGGATTTGCCTGAAGAATTGTTTCCATGTTAGCAAGTGCTGATGCAGCATCGATTGCTGGCTGCTGAGCAACTACTTCATATTTTCCACCACTGATTTCTTCTAATGCCGCAAGAATACCATTTTCACGCTCTAAAAGAATTGGAGTCTGTGGGTAGTTCATTACTGCTACCTGAGCTTTGTTGTCTTCTGTGTAGTGTTCATTGATAAATTCTGCTGCTGCTTTACCAATTGTGTAACCAAGTTCTGTATTGTCAAGTACCCAGTTAAGATCTGTGTTTGTCATCTTATCATCCCAGCACATAACTTTAATGCCTGCTTCACGTGCTTTTTTAAGATAATCTTCAATTGCATTAGGGTCTGAAGGATGAACCATGATCAGGTCTACACCATTTGTAATAAAGTTTTCGATCTGTTCGATCTGTGTTGCTGAACTATCATTACAAGCAAGGATTGTATATTCCCATCCTTTTTCTTTCAGTAATAATTCAACTTCTCCAAACACACCTGCCCAGTAGCTGTTTTCAAGTGACTGAATTGTAATACCAACTTTGAAGTTCTCTGCAGCTGCTTCTGCTTCTTCTGCTGGTGCTGCTTCTTCTGCGGCTGGTGCTGCTTCTTCTGTTGCCGCTTCTGCTGGAGCTGCTTCTTCTTTCGTTCCACAGCCTACCAGTCCTGCTACTACCATAACACTCGTAAGTAATAATGCCAATAGTTTCTTTTTCATTTCTTTCCTCCTAATATAATATAGTTTTCTATACCAACAGCTTTCGCTGCTAATACCACTTGGTACCCGTTCTCAGTTTCATATAACCCCTTATACGACTGTGAAACATCCATCGATTATGATGTCGCAACCTGATGTGTAGGTAGAAGCATCTGATAATAAATAAATAACTGCTCCTGCAAGTTCTTCAGGCACTCCCATTCTCTTATATGGAATGGATTCTATCCATAATTTCTGCCAGTCAGGATTAGAATTGCCTGTGATCGCTGTTCTGATATATCCAGGGCTGATGCAGTTAACACGAATTCCTTTGTCTACCCACTCTACTGCAAGCGATTTTGTTAAATGAACCACGCCTGCTTTTGATGCATTGTAAGATGCCTGTCCCTGCGGAATATTAACGATCGTAGCTGACATGGAAGCTGTGTTAACGATACTTCCTTTTTTGTTGTTTGCTACAAGATACTGAGCAAATGCCTGTGCTACATAAAAGACACCATTTAAATTTACTGCAATTACTTTATCCCAGTCATTTTTCTCGCAATCAAGTGCCGGTTTGTGTAAACAGATTCCTGCGTTATTAAAAAGAAGATCAAGTGTTCCAAAATCTGTTGCTGCTTTGTTAATACATTCTTTGATGTTTTCAGGATCTGTAACATTACATACATATGCTTTTGCACGAACACCATATTCTGCTGCAATTTTTTCTGCGACTTCCGTTCCATCATTTAAATCAAAAATTGCAATGTCTGCTCCAGCATCTGCTATAAATGCTGCTACAGTTTCACCTATTCCCTGGTTTCCTCCTGTTACGATACAAACTTTTCCTTTTAATGAAAAAATATCATGTTTCATTTTAATCTCCTATCTTTTCTTCCATATCTGTTAACTGATCTAGAAGTTTTTTGTTTTAATATGTTGTTTTGTAAATACGTTTTATAAATCACGTTTATCTTTGTATGATTGTACTTTACACCATACTGTTAATAATGTCAAACTGTTTTTTAAAATTTCTTTATTTAATTACAACATTTTATGTATTTCACAAAAATAAACCCGACTTATTTGGTACTATTGCATATAATAATATATTATTACTGCCCTTTCTGCACAATCGATATAGTGATTTTGTTAACAAAGTCTCTAAACTAAATGATACTTTTTCAGCATCTCTTTTTCAAAATGAAGCAAGTATTCTGCTTCCTGATCCAGATATTCTTCTGTTGAAATATCAAGGTTTCTCCAAACTTTAATATCTCGTCCAACTTCACCACCCATTGTGACAAATGGTTCTGATACAATTCTATTTTGATATCCAATATCGGAAAGTGCCTGAAATACATCATCGAAATCTATATGCCCTCTTCCAGGACATCTTCTGTTATTATCTCCGGTGTGTACAGCAGTCAGTTTTGTACCTGCAAGGCGAATTGCATCTCCCAGATTATTTTCTTCAATGTTCATATGGTATGTGTCTAAAAGAACACCAATATTTTTGCTTCCTACTCTGTCGACATAGTCAAGCGCTTCCTCTGCCGTATTGATCAGACAGCTCTCAAATCTGTTAACAGCCTCAACACTATATGTGATCCCAAAATCTTCAGCAGTCCTGATTACTTTTTTCATACTGTCAATAGATCTCTCAAGCATGGCAAGCTTACTATCAACAATATAATCTGGTGCGCCCCATCCTTCATATGCGACACCTGATACCGCATTACCATTCATGAACCCAACACATTCCATAATTCTTTTTAAATAATCTACACCGCCTGCTCGAACGGATTCCTTTTCACTTGAAATATCATATTTTTTATCAAGTCCCAGGCTATAAGTCAGTTCAATGCCTTTCTCATCAGCATATTTTTTAAGATCTGTCATTTTTTCTTTTGACATTTCCAGAAGCGGCTGAGCCTGAAATTCCAGAATATCAAATCCAATCCTCGAGACTTTGTCAATATACTTCTTATGATCAATATCCCAGCTATTCTCCCAAAAATTTGTAAAAATACCAAGTTTATTCATTTTCAGCTCCTAACTGCGGCTTTCCGTCGCTAAAACGAGCAGATCGAACCATGTCAGCTCGATCCACAGGCTACTTTTATTTTATTTAAAACATCTTGACTACAACTTTGCCTTTTCTTCTGTATTCCGGATTTTCGAACACGCTGATCGCATTTTCAAGTTTTACAATATCTGTGATCACATCTGTGACATTGATTCTTCCGGATTCTATCACCGAGATCGCTCTTTCAAAACTGTATGGATTGATAAACGAAGATGTGATCTTAAGCTCTTTTTTAAATACCACATCCGGTCTGACATTGATCTTGGCATCCGGTCCTGTCAGTCCAAAAAGCATCACTGTAGCTCCCTTACCAGCCAGGTCAATAGCATTTTCTATCGTCTTTGGATTCCCTACACATTCAATGACGGTATTGATATTCTTACAGTTGTTATGCAGTACTTCTTCAAGGTCTTCCTTTATAGGGTCAACTACCAGATCCGCACCCAGTTTTAGCCCGAGTTCTCTTTTTTCTGCAACAGGTTCAGACAATATGACTTTTGCAGCACCTGACATTCTGGCAAGCTGCATCATAATAAGACCGATCGGACCTCCACCCATAACAAGTACTTCACTGCCAGTTGTAATATTGCAGAGATCGATTCCATGGATACAGCACGAAAGCGGTTCTGCCATCGCTGCTGTCAACGCATCAGTTCCCTCACGAAATAAAAATACCTGTTTTTCACCTGCAACAATATATTCAGCAAAACCTCCATCAACAGTAGTACCATATCCTTTATTACTAAGGCAGAACTGTTCCATGGCGTTCTTACAAAAATAACATTCTCCGCACATATCATTAGGATCAACCGATACAAGATCTCCTTTTTTTACTTTTGTGACCAGCTTTCCAGTCTGCTCAACAATCCCCGACAATTCATGTCCCATGATCAATGGAGGGGTCACTTCAAATGAGCCTCCATCCCCCTGGTAAATGTGAATATCTGTTCCACAGACGCCACAGTATTTTACTTTGACAAGGATATCCCGATCTCCAATTTCCGGAACATTTACTTCTTCGATCTGCAATTCTTTAGGTCCCTTATAGACCATTGCCTTCATTTTCATTTTGATTTCCTTTCTCATGATTTGATTATCAGTCATCTCTCAGATAACTTTTATTCTTTGACCAGCCTTGACAATTCTTTCATATCGCTCTGTAAGTGATGATATGACGATTTATATACTTCATAATATGCACTGTAGATTTTATGTTTTTCCATATTTGGTTCTATTTTTTCATCCATGATCTGCCATTTTTTAGCTTCATCAAATGTTAATAAGCCCGTTCCGATTCCTGCCAGCATAACATCTCCCATATTTGCTTCAACATCATATTTAGGACAGACAACTGTTTTCCCTGTAACGTCTGCAAAAATCTGTTTCCAGAGTTTTGATTTGGTAGCTCCTCCTGCAAGCATGATATTTCCATCGATAGTCTCACCTGTTGCTTCCATGGCATTTCGCAGTGAGTATGCAACAGCCTCAAGAAAAGCTCTGTAAATATGTGCCTTTGTATGAATTAAGGACAATCCTAATATGGTTCCTTTTGCATCAGGATCCCAGATTGGGCTTCTCTCACCCATAAAGTATGGCAGAACGATCAATCCTTCACTGCCTTCTCTGATCTTCTCTGCTTCCGCATCCAGTACTGCATATGCATTTTTCCCTGATTCCTCTTCCTGCTTCACTTCCAACTCACAGAACGTATTGCGGAACCATTTGATGATCGCACCTGATGTAGCTCCACCCGCAAAATAATAAGACAAATTTTTTGCTTCATAAAGATATGGCCATACAATCAGTCCTTCTCCTTTGATCGGCCTGTCTGAAATAAGTGCTGCACACATCGAAGTACCAATTGCTGCTGCATAGACACCTGGTTCAAATACTCCCATACCAATATTCGCCGCACCACAATCAATTCCTGCAGCAATGACCGGCATTCCTGGTTCGAGTCCCAGATCTCTTGCGATCTCTTCTTTCAATCCTCCAACGATATCTGTAGATTCCACAATTTTTTGTGGCATCATGGACATCGGAATGTCCATTGCATCCATCATTTCCTGTGACCATGTTCTGCTTCTCATATCAAAGATACCGCCAATATTACCGGCTGATGAATAATCTATCGCAATTTCGCCTGTCATTTTATAGATCACATAGTTATTTGGAGGCAGGAATAATTTCGTTTTTGCCCAGTTCTCAGGTTCATTATTTTTCATCCATAATATTTTGGTATAACCATAGTATGGATTTGCTCCGTTTTGGGTAACTTCTAAAAGTTTCTCTTCTCCGATCACATCAAGGGCCCATTTTGTCTCCTTGTCTGCTCTTCCATCCATCCAGATCATACATGGACGAACTGGATCCATATTTTCGTCAAGTGGAATTCCGGATCCACCATATAATCCGCTGATGGCAATTCCTTTAATATCTTTTGGATCAATTCCTGCTTTTCTGACTGTATTTCTTATAGAATCAAGAGTTGCCTGATACCAGACATCTGGCCATTGCTCAGCCCATAGTTGTTTTGGTGTCAGAACTCCATATTCCTGAAGGTCTTTTGCAATTAATGTTCCATTGAGATCTGTTAATATTGTTTTTGTACCCGATGTTCCAATGTCAGTTCCTAATAAATACTGCATACTCTTCTCCTTTTAAATCCACTCATATTGTTTGATGCTTTCCAAACATATTTATAAAGTATGTTTTGTAATTATATTTTGTAAATATGTTTTATTAATATGTTTATATTAATAGATAGTTTTTTTATTGTCAATATAAAATCATGAAAAAAGCTGTATTACCCGGAACATCTCCAGATAATACAGCTCTAATTAATTTTATAGTCATTTCATTCCTGATTCATTACTTGTTAAAAATTCTGTTCTAATTCATCCCACGATTCTTCAGTCTGTGCTTCAGCACTTTCTTCAGATTCATCGAAATCTTCAGATTCATCCTGTTGCACTTCTTCCTCTTTTAGTTTGAATTCCGATACAAGTTCTTCAAGATCTTTCGCCAGATTGGCCAGCATGGTTGTGGTTGCAGATACTTCTTCTAAATTTGCTGTCTCTTCTGTAACGATCGCACTTACTTCATTGATCTCTACCACGTTCTTATCAGTTGCTGAATAGATAATATTCATTCCTTCAACTGTCTGATCCATGACCGCTGCTAATTGTTCAATCTTCTTCATGATCTGAAGTACTTCATGATTCACTGTTTCCGTACTTCCCTTGATCATGGTAAAGCTTACTTTTGTATCTTCTGCGAGATTATTTCCTTTTTCAAGCTGTGACAGGCTCTGCTTCATTTTATCGCTCATCAGCTCTGCTTCTTTTTGAACTGACGATATCATTTCACCGATCTGATGCGCTGCATTCTGTGAATCATCCGCAAGTTTTCTGATTTCTGTTGCAACGACCGCAAATCCTCTTCCTGCTTCTCCAGCTCTCGCAGCTTCAATTGAAGCATTCAAAGACAACAGGTTCGTCTGTCCGGCAATCTCTTCAATCGTGCTAAGTGCAGTTGTCATTTCTCTTGTACTGTCGCTAAATTTACGGAAAACCTCCGCCATGCTGGTCATACTATTATTCACTGACTGCATCTGTCGCACATACGCCGCGACATTTTCCGTTCCAAGTTCTGCTTTTGAAAGAGCTTCCTCTGAATTATCTTTGATTCTCTCTGCATTAGATGTAACTTCGCGGGAAATTCCTCCCATATCCGTTACCTGCTGCATGATATGCTTGGACTCTTCAGTCTGTTGCTCTAAATGCGTCATCATCTGGTCAATTGCTTCTGAAATCTTTACACTGCCTTTTGTATTCTCACCGATGCTGATTTCCACAATACCGGTTGCACTTTCCATTTCTTTTGTTCCTTTTGAAACTTTTTGTATTACATTTGCAAGATTTTGTTTCATCAGATTAAATGCATCCGCAAGATCTTTTGTTTCATCCCTCGAATTTAAAACAATATCTTCAACAGTAAGATCTCCACCTGCAAGGATCGCGATTCTCTTTTGCAGTTCGATGATCGGTTTAGAGATTCCGGAGGATACTCTGATCGTAACTACAACCGCGATCACTGTAATGATCACGATACCGATAATCAAAAGTCTGATCATTCCCATAAAATTCGTAGAAATTTGTTCCTGCACATCTTCACTTCTTGCAATCTCATAAGTCAGCAGCGTCTCTGCGCGAATCGTAATAAAACTCGCATGGTTCACCATACTTTTTGCATACTCTGCTCCTGCTGAAGAGAAATTATCACCACATACTGCAACCAGTTCATTATAAGCTGCTACATAATCTTCAACAGAGGATCTTACAGGAATCATCTGGTTCTGATTCTGGCTATAGATAGGATCTGTTCCGATATTTCTCTCAATATCATCCAGATAAGTTACCATCTCCTCAGTCATTTCAGTATAGCCGCTTTCAGATATACTGCCTCCGATCGAGCAAAGATTCATTATTGTTTTTGCTGCCTGTGTTGAATTTGTCTTTATAAAAGTGATCTTTGAAATATTATCAAGTACACTTGCATATTCGCTACTGTACTTTGTAGACTGAAAACCAAGAACAAACAGTAATACGAGCATGATCACAATGATCCCAAATACAAGTGAATTAATTTTCCCTTTGATACTCGATTTCTTTAATAGTGCTTTTCTTCTTTTTACTTTTTTGATCTTTTGTTCTTTATTTTGTTTTTTCATTCTTTTGCATTCCTTCCGCAATTTATTCGGTGGCCGTTCGTATGCATATTATACTTTGAATGACCTTTTTAATCAACCTTCTTTGTAAATTTTGTATAATACAAAAGTACTAGTATATTAAAAATCCAAGAATTTTAAACCTTTTTTTTTTAAAATTATATTAATTTATGCAAAGTCTTACTTT
>RRZU011751000.1_pt1 | contig 11566 bp, 8 predicted proteins | sample 2165561 | NCBI WGS metagenome assembly RRZU01 (sample SAMN10456909, study PRJNA506462) | wastewater metagenome | isolation source: wastewater sludge | place: USA: Moscow, Idaho | reverse complement strand
CGGGTGAATAATTCCAGCATCTCGTCGGTCACGATCTGATGGGAATAGTCGGGGTATAGTTTCGATTTTTCCAGGTAATAGCAGTATTCACAGGCAAGGTTACAGTGAGAGCCTGCGGGTTTCAGCATGACATATAGAGGATGGGAAAAGGGCGAAATTGTTGTCATATTTTTCTGTCGTATTTTACTATAGTTTGCAAAGATAATCAAAATAAGTGTTGTTGACAGGGTTATCTTGCTGTAAAAATTTGACTTATATTTCAACAGGTATCTTTTTGTCTTTAATATGATGTACCAATTATTGATTAATGGACCTTAGTCGCAACTTTTGGCACTCGCCAAATATATAAGTGGCAAGTGCCGTTTATATATTTGGCGAGTGCCAAAAGTTGTAAGAGGATAGGAATCAGCACCTGAAAAATATCTTTTCAGGTGCTGATTTTTGGTTAATTATTCCCATATTTATTTATCTATCTATTTAAAATTAATCTATTATTCCATACGGTCCATTGTTTGATCTCATAAAAAAGTCTGCCGATATAGTTATGGTAGGAATTGGGATATACCATAGTATAGACAAACCACAGTTTGCCGTTGCTTACATACTTTGAATAAAAACTATAGCCGTCTACATAGCTTCCGTTTTCGTATTGTGGTCCGGAAAGGATGAAATAATTCTTTCCTAAATGATGTCTGGTAGCATGGAGGGCTTTAGTGAAAGAATCCATACCGAGTCGGAGAGTTCTGCTGTAGTTTTTGGCGACATAACTCTCAAGGATGATATTTGCCCAGTGGTCTGCATAACTGAAACGTGCATAACCGATATAATCGTTTAGAGAGTCCGGTTGCTTGATAAAAAATGACGGATATCTGACCGTAAAGCCAAAGTCTTTGTCCTGATAAGTCTTCATGGGAGCAATGGCAAGCTCGTCGCCAAATAACTCCTCCTGTGATTTTATTTTACAGGAGGTATTGACGAATCCGATGCAAACGCTAAGTATAATGCCAAGGATAATTAAAACAATTAGTTTTCTCACTTTCCCTTTAATTCTTATTGTGCTCCTTTTTTGCTCAAGAAAAAATAAATGAGGGGGAGCATGGTAACTGACAGACAAAGTTAGGATGCTCTCCGGAAACCTGCAAATTCGTTGTCTGACATTTGTCTGACATTACTGTTTCCATAGGATATAATGAACGTCGGGACTTATTGGTTATCTAGAAAATAAATTGTAACTTTGCAACCAAATGAAAGAAAAGATAGAAGATTTTGAAATCATGGCGCCGGTAGGTTCCCGGGAATCACTGGCAGCAGCGATACAGGCAGGGGCTAACTCTGTGTATTTCGGTATCGGCAAACTGAATATGCGGTCGCATTCGGCTAATCATTTTAATATAGAAGATTTGCGCGATATTGCGGCTACTTGCAATAAGCACGGTATTAAAACATACCTGACAGTGAATACGGTCATTTATGATCAGGATATTTCTGCAATGAAAGAGATCATAGATGCGGCCAGGGAGGCTGGAATTTCTGCGGTTATAGCCAGCGATGTGGCTGTTATGGCCTACTGCAATGAAGTGGGTGAAGAAGTGCATCTCTCTACTCAGCTGAATATTTCCAATGTTGAGGCACTGAAGTTTTACAGTCGTTTTGCAGATGTTTCGGTACTGGCCCGGGAACTGAATATGGATCAGGTGAAGCATATCCATGAGGAGATTGAAAAACAGAATATCTGCGGGCCGATGGGAAAGCGGATCCGCATAGAGATGTTCTGTCATGGTGCATTGTGCATGGCGGTAAGCGGAAAGTGCTATATGAGCCTGCATAATGCCAACCGTTCAGCTAATCGGGGTGAGTGTGTGCAGATTTGCCGCCGCTCTTATACAGTGACGGATAATGAAACCGGCAACCAACTCGATATTGACAACAAATATGTCATGAGTCCTAAGGATTTGAAGACCATACGTTTTATAGACCGGATGATGGATGCAGGCGTAAGAGTTTTCAAGATAGAAGGCCGTGCCCGTGGACCTGAATATGTATATACTGTAGTAAGCTGTTACCGGGAAGCTATCCGGAGTGTGCTTGACGGAACCTTTACGGAGGAGAAAAAAGATATCTGGGACAAGGAACTCGCCAAAGTATTCAACCGTGGTTTCTGGGATGGCTATTATCAGGGACAGACTATGGGAGAATGGAACAAACATTATGGCAGTGCAGCTACCGAGAAAAAAGTGCTTGTTGGCAAAATAATAAAATATTTCAGCAAACTGCATGTGGCTGAGGTTGCTGTAGAAGCCGCTGATTTTGACAAAGGTGATAAGCTCCTGATCACCGGTCCTACCACTGGTGTAATGTATCTTAATGCAGAAGAGATACGTTATGATCTGAAGCCCGTGGATAAAGCTTTTAAGGGACAGCGTGTGTCTGTTCCGGTAACGGATAAGGTGAGGCCTTCCGATAAATTATATAAATTAGTAACAGTACAGGAAATAAAGGAAATAAAATGACAATCAATGAAGCTCAAGATGAAGTTGTAGAAGAATTTTCCGATTTCACCGACTGGATGGACCGGTATCAGATGTTAATAGATCTGGGGAATGATCTGGAGATATTGAATGATCAGTATAAAACGGAAAACAACCTGATTGACGGCTGCCAGAGCCGTGTATGGTTGCAGTGTGACTACAAAGACGGTAAGCTGGTGTTTACTGCTGACAGCGATGCACTGATTGTGAAGGGCATTATAGCTCTTCTCATACAGGTGATGAGCGGACATACGCCATCAGAGATTCTGAATGCAGATCTTTATTTTATAGAAAAGATCGGACTGCGCGAGCATTTGAGCCCGACACGTTCTAACGGTCTGTTGGCTATGGTTAAACAGATAAAGGCTTATGCCTTGGCTTTCAAGGCTAAAGAAGATGAAGCCAAGTAAACAGCAGGGATGAGAAAACTACGGACAATAGAGATGCACCGCCTGTCGGTGGAGCAGTTTAAGGAGGCTGAAAAGCTTCCCCTTACGGTGGTACTTGACGATGTGCGGTCTTTATATAATGTAGGAAGTGTCTTTCGTTCCGGTGATGCCTTTCGCGTAGAGGCTGTATATCTCTGTGGTATTACAGCTTGTCCTCCGCATCCTGAAATTCATAAGACCGCTTTGGGAGGGGAAGACAGTGTAGACTGGAGATACTTTGAGCGTACAGAAGATGCCGTGGAGGAATTGCACCGAAAAGGCTGTTATGTATACAGCATAGAGCAGGTTGAAGGCAGCACAAAGCTCCAGTATCTCTCAGAGGATATTCAAAAGGTTGTATCTTCTTCATCTGTTGTACCCCCACGTGAATTTGCCATTATCATGGGCAATGAGGTCAAAGGGGTAAAGCAACAGGTGGTTGACATGAGTGACGGTTGTCTGGAAATCCCTCAATTCGGTACAAAGCACAGTCTCAATGTAAGTACTACTGCCGGTATCGTCATGTGGGAATTCATGAAAAGTTTGAAGCTCTGATTATTTCAGGTACTCACCGAAATCGGTAAGGCGCATGTCCCCTTTCCTCAGGAAGGTGTCATGCATGGCAAGTGCGGCACACATATTCTGAGGCTCATGTCCTCCCTGAGCTAATTTCAAATATTCTCTGAGCATCGGACGGTAATCCGGATGCGCACAGTTTTCTATGATTTCGTGGGCACGGCGTATGGGACCTTTTCCCCGCAGGTCAGCTATGCCTTGTTCGGTCACGATGACATCAACGTCATGCTCTGTAGAGTCAACATGACTGCACATCGGGACTATAGCAGAAATTTTCCCTCCTTTGGTGGTGCTCTGTGTTGTAAATATGCTGATATATCCGTTCCGTTCATAGTCACAGCTGCCTCCGATACCGTTCATCAACTTGCTGCCGCAGATATGGCTGGAGTTTTCATTACCGTATATATCACATTCTATAGCTGTATTCATGGCAATGACTCCCAGTCGGCGGATGACTTCCGGTGAATTGCTGATCTCGCTTGGCCGTATCGTGATATGCTGTTTGAAATAATCAATGTTCGAATAAATATCCTTTAAAGTATCATTGGTAACGGTCAGAGACGAACAGGATGCGTCCTTGATCCGTCCTTCTTTCATATATTTTACTACTGCATCCTGCACTACTTCTGTAAATACGCTGAATACCGGTACGTCAGGATTCTGGCCTAATGCTTCCAGGACAGCATTGCTGGTTGTCCCGACTCCACTCTGAAGAGGCAGAAAGGAAGACGGTATGTGCCCGGCTTTCATGTCTCTGACCAGAAAGTCTGCTACGTTATGGCCCATTAGAGCTGTCGTTTCATCCAGAGGCTTGAAAGTTCTTGCTTCCTCAGGGATGTTACATTCGATCACTCCCATAATTTTTCCCGGATCTATTTCCACATATTCCTTACCGATATGGTCGCCTACATGAAGAATAGGAACGGGCTCACGGAAAGGGCATTCCCCTGTTTCGTACACATCGTGCAGAAACCTTGATGCCGGACTATGGAAGGTGTTTTTTTCCAGAATAATCTTTTTGGCTAGTCGGGCGATGGTGGGTACAATGCCTCCTGCACTGGTAAGATAGGCTTTGCACAGAGACGCGCCCTCTTCCAGATCACTGACTTCAATGATGGCCCAGTCTATGCTGCCATAGAACCCACGGCGGAGTCGTTCTGCCATGTGCCCGAGATGCATGTCCTCATAATCCACCTCTCCGGCGTTGGTGTGGTTGCGGAAGTCTTTGTTGGTAGAGAATGGAGCACGGAACTTGATAGCCTTTGCAGCCGCCATGTCCCCTTCTATACTTTGGGAGGTAGAAGCTCCTGTGAGGATACCTACCTGAAAAGGGCGACCTGCTTCATGCTCTTCCACAGCGCGCTGGGAGAGTTCGCGGAAAACAGCCTTTGGAACACCATTAGGAGTAAAACCACTTAAACCTATAGTTTCATTATTTTTAATCATTGCTGCTCCTTCGGCAGCTGTTATTCTTATATATGCCATCTCTAAACTAAATATTGCGGTTGCAAAGATACATATTTTTTCATTAATATACTATATTACTTTGGTTTTTTGCATATATTTAGCGATATATGAATATTATTCTACATAATTATGCATAATTAGACTATTATAAAATATTTTTTATAGAGAGATGAACAGAGCAAGTACTTTATAATTTAAAGTTTGTAGAAAATAAAAAGTAAAATAAGAATTAAAAAAAAGAAAGGTTCAAGGAATGTGAAGAAAAATCAAATGAAAGTCAGGCAAAATTTATATCTTTGCATTATATTCTATAAATATGAAACAGATTATTAATCATTTCACAGATGATGACTTGTATAAGTTTTCTATGTGTTGTGCCGTCATTGATAACTATCCCCGTGCACAAGTAAAATATGAATTTCAAGATCGTGATAATACCGTTTATCCTCAAGGCTTTGCGGATCTTGTTATGGAGCAGGTCCGTTATCTGGAAAATGTTATCATTACCGATGAAGAAATATCCTTTATGCGACGTAAATGTTATTACCTTCCGGAGTGGTTCTATATCTACCTCAAAGGTTTTCGCTTTAACAGTGACTGGGTAAAAGCCTGGCAGGATAAAGATGGACATCTGCATGTGACGTTTGAAGGAGCCTGGTCTGAGACAATTCTTCTGGAGGTCAAAGTGCTTGCTATTATTTCTGAATTGTATTATATCGTGACGGGACAGGATGAAACGTTTGATTACAAGGATTATTATAAGAAATCTTATGAGAAGGCAGTGAAACTCCTTAATGCCGGTTGTGTCTATTCTGATTTCGGCACCCGGCGTCGTGCTTCTTTTAAAGCAGAGGATGTTCTCGTAAAGGCTATGAAGGACTGCTTTGAGTCAAAGGCGTGGAAGGGTAAGTTTGTGGGTACCAGCAATGTCTATCTTGCCATGAAGTATAATCTTACTCCTGTCGGCACTATGGCTCATGAGTTTGTCAGTGCCATCGGAGGTATGTACGGTCCGCAGATGGCTAATCACATTGCCATGAATGCATGGCGGCATACTTTTAATGGCGCCTTGGGAACTTATCTCTATGATACCTTTGGATGGAAGATATTTTCTCTTAATTTTTCTGAAGACTTTGCCAACTTGTTTAAGGGGCTTCGTATTGATTCCGGAGATAACTTTGAGCAATTGCAATTGATCGTAAACAAATATAAGTCGCTGAATATCGATCCACATAGCAAGCAGGTTATTTTTTCCAATGCCTTGAGTACAGACGAGGCTGTTGATATTCAGAAGTATGCTGAGAAATATGTCCTTCCATCCTTTGGCATCGGGACTCATTTTACCAATGATTTTGACGGAATATGTCCAATGAATATTGTGATTAAGCTTTTTGCCGTCAAGATAACGGAATCATGGCCATTCTATAATGATACCTGTAAGATCAGTGAGGATAAGGGCAAGCATACCGGCAAACCCGAGGCTATTCGTCGTTTTATGGATGCTATTCATTTTACGGAATAAAAATAGTAATCCGGGAAAAGGCTTATTTTTAAGTAAATTTGCTATCTTTGCAAAGAATATAATGATTAAATGGATGGAACAGCAATTATTGATTTATAATACACTTTCAAGGAGTAAGGAGTTGTTTAAACCCTTGCACGCACCAAATGTAGGTATGTATGTATGCGGTCCTACCGTATATGGAGATCCGCATCTCGGGCATGCCCGTCCCGCAATAACTTTTGATATTGTATTCAGGTATCTCAGACATCTTGGGTATAAGGTACGCTATGTGCGTAATATTACGGATGTCGGTCACTTGGAGCACGATGCAGATGAAGGTGATGATAAAATAGAGAAGAAAGCTCGTCTGGAACAGCTTGAGCCGATGGAAATAGCCCAGTACTATACCAACCGCTATCATGATGCCATGAAAGCCCTTAATGTATTGCCTCCGTCGATTGAACCTCATGCTACAGGCCATATCATAGAACAGGAAAAGCTGGTGCAGCAGATCCTTGACAACGGGTATGCCTATATCAGCAATGGTTCCGTTTATTTCGATATAGAGAAGTATGACAAGGACCATAAATATGGGATTCTTTCTCATCGCAATCTTACCGACATGATCAATAATAGCCGGGAACTGAATGGAGTTGGCGAGAAGAAGAACCAGGTGGACTTTGCTCTCTGGAAGAAAGCTACTCCCGAGCATATTATGCGCTGGCCAAGTCCTTGGAGCGAGGGATATCCGGGGTGGCACTGCGAGTGTACAGCTATGGGACGTAAATACCTCGGCAGTCATTTTGATATTCACGGCGGTGGCATGGATCTTGTATTCCCTCATCATGAGTGTGAGATCGCACAGGCTGTAGCCAGCCAGGGTGACCAGATGGTTCACTACTGGATGCATAACAATATGATTACCATCAACGGACAGAAGATGGGCAAGAGTCTTGGAAACTTTATTACGCTGGAACAGTTCTTTACGGGTAATCATTCTTCCTTGGATCAGGCTTATAGTCCGATGACTATTCGCTTCTTTATCCTTTCTGCCCATTACCGTGGGACTGTAGATTTCTCTAATGAGGCGTTAAAGGCAGCGCAAAAAGGCTATGAACGGCTGATGACGGGTTACGATGACCTGAACCGCATACAGACAGAAGCAAAGAGCGATGACAGTACTGCTGTATTTGTCAAGGCTCTTCGCCAGCGTTGCTATGATGGAATGAATGATGACTTGCAGACTCCACTTGTCATCAGTTATCTCTTTGAGGCTTGTCACCTTATTAATACGATCCTCGACCATAAAGCCCAAATCGCAGCAGATGACTTGACAGAACTCAAGGAGACTATGCAGCTTTTCATCTTCGATCTCTTGGGATTGAAGAGTGAGAAAGGGGCTAATAATGATGCCCGTGAAAAGTCTTATGGCAAGGTGGTCGATATGGTACTGAAACTTCGTGCCCAGGCAAAGGCAGCCAAGGACTGGAGTACCAGTGATCAGATCCGTGATGCTCTGGCAGAAGCTGGGTTTGAAGTGAAGGACACCAAGGATGGTGCTACCTGGAAATTGAACAGGTAACCTCCTTATTAATCTTATAGGCATCCTGCTACACCTTATTATTATGATAAGGTGTAGCAGGATTTTTTGTCTTTTTATCCTTTTAATCATGAAAGTTCTTTTTTTTCATTATCTTTGTGTAAATATCCTATATACTTATGAATAAGCTCGTAGTTAAAATGATCCTGTTTTCATTGGTTATGATGCTGTCGTCGTGCCGGCAACATACTAAACAATATGTTATTGGAGTATCCCAATGTTCCAATGATGTTTGGCGTGATAAACTGAATCGCGAACTCCGTACTTCTAGTTATGTGCATGGAAATATCAAACTGGAAATAGAATCAGCCAATGATAATGATGAGAAACAGATAAATCAGATTAATCATTTTATTAATGAAAAGGTAGATATGCTGGTCGTATCCCCCAATCAGTATAAAACAATCACTCCTGTTATTGAGAAAGCTTATAATAAGGGTATACCTGTTATCCTTTTTGACCGAAAGAGTAATTCCAATAGATATACGGGTTATATTGGCGTAGATAACTATGAAGTGGGTCATGTCATGGGAATTTTTATCGCTGCTCAGCTTAAAGGAAGGGGACTTGTGGCAGAGATCAGCGGACTGGCAGGTTCTTCTCCGGCACAAGCCCGTCATAAAGGATTTATGGATGTACTTAAAAAGTATCCGGAAATGGGGCTGGTGGCGAGTGCGTCCGGAGACTGGACTGAGAAAAGTGGATATCGGGCCATGTCGAAGATTATCCGAGAGTATAAGGGACAACCAGTTGATTTTATTTTCGTGCATAATGACCGTATGGCCAATGGGGTTATCAAAGCTATAGCTGATGCTAAGAGTTCGTTGTTCGATCATGCCAGACTGACTGGTGTTGATGCAATTTCTCTTCCTGACGGAGGCTTGCGGATGGTGATGGATGGGAAACTGGCGGCTACGTATATTTATCCCACTAACGGCAATGCCGTAATCGATCTGGCTTTGAAGATTTTGCAGAAAAAGCCCTATAAGCGGGATAATCTCTTCCGTTCTACAATTGTAACTAAAGACAATGCGGCTTTGTTGCTTCAGCAAACCCTGGAAATAGAACGTCAGAGTGATAATCTCCAGGTACTTCATGAACAGGGGAACCGCTATCTGGAGAGCCTTAATATGCAGCGTGTAGGACTCATTATGACGATTGTCATTATCGTCCTTCTTGCCATTGTTCTTTTTCTCGGTTATCGTGCATTTGCCAGCAGGGCTAAGATCCATGCAGAGCATGATAAGATGAAAGATGCTCAATTGAAGTTTTTCACCAATGTGAGTCATCAGCTTCGTACCCCGTTAACTCTTATTGCTGATCCGATAGACCGTATTGCATCTCACGAAAAGTTTGAAGATGGGGATATGAAGACTTTACAAGCTGTAGACCGTAATGCCAAACAGTTGATGACTTTGGTGAATAATATTCTGGATTTCAAGGATGTCAGGTTTGATGAGGCGGGTAACCGTATGGCTGGAGAAGATGGAATATCGGATACTCGTGTGCCGGAGGTTATAGATGAGGAACTTGAAAAGAATATAGAAGAATATTCTGATAGCATGACTTCTATCCTTATCGTGGATGACAACAAGGATATCCGGGATTATGTCAGATCAATATTAATATCTGATTATAAGGTGTGGATAGCTGCTGATGGTGAAGAAGGCCTGAATATGGCGAGAACAAAAGAACCGGATCTTATTATTTCTGATATCATGATGCCGAGGATGGACGGATTGGAAATGACCAGGGCTGTAAAATCGGATGTTGCTATCAGCCATATTCCAGTTTTGTTGTTAACAGCAAAAAGCGAGGAAGAACAGATCGTCTCAGGATTTGAAAGTGGCGCTATAGCTTATCTGACAAAACCTTTTAGCAGTAAAATCCTTCTGGCACGTATTAAACGGATAGTACAGGAGCAGAAGTTTTTGCGCCGGCAAGTAGTTGCGGAGATACAGCGTATGGAATTTAATACAGTGAAAAATTCTGAAGTTTTGGCTCTAGACAAACATATAGCGATAAAGGATAAAGATTTTCTGAATAAGTTGCATGCTATTCTGGATAAAGAAATGGGAGATTCTGAATTGAGTGTCGAGCGTATAGGTATGAATATAGGATTAAGTAGAGTACAACTTTATCGTAAGGTAAAGGCTATGACAGGAATGTCACCTGTAGAACTTCTTCGTAAGGTCAGGCTGAACAGAGCTCGTATCCTTTTGCAGACAACAGATAAGACGGTATCAGAAGTAGCTTACGAAGTGGGATTTAGTGCCCCTTCTTATTTTTCTAAATGTTATAAGGATGAGTTTAATGAACTTCCTACGGATCGTTGGAAATAGTTTTTATTATAAAAAATCGTTCGGAAGATAAGACTGTTGTTACATGAACGAAATTTAGGGTAAAAGGAAACATTTTTTTATTTCTCTATTTATACCCTTTTGTATATTTGGGCACGGAAAATGAAGAGTATACAAATACCTAAATATAAAACCTAGCTTTCTATCTGTATGAAAAATAAAATTCTTTTATTCACTTTTATGGGTATAGCAATGATGATGTCTATCCCTGCCTATGCTCAGAAAATGAGTTTTGAAAACCATGGTGATACGACTATTGTAAAAATTATTCATTCTAAAAAATATCTTATTCTTCCTGTTCAGGAAGAAAAAAATCAGAAACAGGTAAAGTTGGATACAGGTTCTCCTCTTGATATATGGATGGATATTCGTTTGGCAGAAAATAAAATAGATTATGATGTTCCTTTTGAACTGGGAACAGAAAAAACGGCTACAGTCAAGATTATCGGACTGAGAAAGAACGATATTGCACTTAGAAAGATGAGGCTGTCTGATACTTGGAATGTGATAAATACCGATTACTATCGTCCGATTTTCCACCATACACCTATGTATGGTTGGATGAATGATGCCTGTGGACTTTTTTATAAGGATGGTATCTATAATCTGTGCTTTCAATATAATCCTTATGGTTCCAAATGGGGAAATATGCATTGGGGGCATGCTGTAAGCAAGGATTTGATTCATTGGAAACAGGTCGAACCTGCCATTGCAAGGGATACCATGGGACATATCTTTTCCGGATCTTCCGTGGTAGATATCAATAATACAGCCGGTTATGGAAAAGGAGCTGTCGTTGCCTTTTATACTTCAGCCAGTCCGGAAAATGGTCAGATTCAATGTATGGCTTATAGTACGGATAATGGAATGACTTTCACAAAATATCAGGATAACCCGATTTTGACGCCTTTTGATGGTTTGGCAAACTTCCGTGATCCGAAAGTTTTTTGGTATTCACCTAAGAAAGCCTGGTATATGATCGTATCTGCTGATAAAGAAATGCGATTTTATAAATCACATAATCTGAAGGACTGGACTTATATCAGTGCTTTTGGCAAAGGATATGGTGTACAGCCAAATCAGTTTGAGTGTCCAGACTTTTT
>RRZU010501070.1_pt1 | contig 11566 bp, 10 predicted proteins | sample 2165561 | NCBI WGS metagenome assembly RRZU01 (sample SAMN10456909, study PRJNA506462) | wastewater metagenome | isolation source: wastewater sludge | place: USA: Moscow, Idaho | reverse complement strand
TTCATCAGAATATCGTTTCTGCTTTTCTTTTCAAAGCGGCGAGATTGGGGAATAGTCAATGGGATGATGGGCTGTGACATAAAAAACCTCCAGTTTGTTTTTTATAACAGTATACTGGAGGAGTGAAAGATTGGATAGGTGCCTTGTTATGGGGCGGTTACTTTATATTCAAATATCCCACTTAAAGACTGTTTTGAAGGAAGTAGTTAAATCAGTTGCAAAGACCCTATGAATATCTTCAACAGATTGTACAGCTTCTTCTTCAAAAATAATATGTCGCATTTGACTTTGAACTCTGCGGTTTGATAACATTTCTACTGCCTTAATGAAATCTTCTCTTCCTGAGCGAGAAGAACCTACAGCTGTCAAGCCCTTTTCTAAAATATCGCGTGTATTGATGGCTATTTTATTATCACTAACACCCATTAACATTATTGTCCCCTGTGGCTTAATCAAATCAATAATATCATTAATTGCAGGTTCGCTACCTTGACCACCTGCACATTCAAAAGCATGATCGAATTTTAATTCAGATGGAACTTCATTTGTTAAATATGTAGCATAAACAAAATTAAATAAACGTAATTTTTCAGGGTTTCTACCTACAACTGTAATTCGTATTTCAGGATACAAATAGTGCAAGGCACTAGCTAAAACAAATGCTAAACTGCCATCAGCTAGAACTAGTACATCTTTACGAATATGATGAGCTAATCTATCAAACCGATTTATGGCATGCATAGCAACACTTGTAAATTCTGAAAGTGCAGCAATGGCATCTGGTATACTATCGTAGGGTACTGTTCTATCTACTGGTAAAGAAACTGTTTCTTGCATGAACCCATCATAACCACTTGATAAAAAATAGGTGCCTGGACGATAATTCTCGAAAAATACTTCATCGCTTGAACATGGTGGTTGGTTAGGTATCATCGCAACTTTTTGACCAACTTGATAGGTACCTGTTGGATCCGCAACTACTATCCCACATGCTTCGTGAATGGGTGCCATTGGTAATTTTTTTGATAATATCTTTGGTTCTCTTTTTCCCTGATAATAGCGTTGATCCGCATGGCAAATAGCCAAATAATTGGGTTTAATCAAAACATTACTAGTATTATTAATGTCAATATCTTCAAATTTTATTGAGATATTTTTGGGCTTTATCAATTGATAAACTTGGTTTAACATATTAATCTTCCTCAATCATACTACGAGCAATTTTCAAATCTGTAATCGTTGTAATTTTTATATTTGAGTACTCTCCAGCAGCCAATGCAACTTTCTTACCACTCAGTACGAAAATTTTACATGCATCCGTCAAAATTGTTTTTTGTTCCTCATCTAATTCATGGTATAACTTTAAGAAATCATTCATCCTAAATGTCTGAGGAGTTTGACCTTGAAAAAGAAATTGACGTTCAGGTATATCCGTAATGAAAGTATTGTCTACACTTTGGACAATTGTATCTGTAGCTTCTACAACAGTATCTACCGCATCTGAGGATTGAATTAACTTTATGTTTTCCTTAATTGATTTAATGGAAATAAACGGTCTAACCGAATCATGTGTAATCAAAACATCATCATTTGTCAGCCCATTACTGTTCTCAATTGATAAGATAATATTCTCGATAGTTTCGTTCCTTTCTGAGCCACCATTAACGATTACTATTCTATCTCCATAATTTGTTAAATATTTTTCAACTAAATCTTCGGCATATGTTACCCAATCAGGATGTACTCCAACAAAGATTTGTTCTATCTCTGGAACTAACAAAAATTTTTCAATCGTATGAATCAGTATTGGACGATTTCCTAATTCCAAGAACTGCTTAGGCATATCCTGTATACCCATTCGAGTTCCTTTACCACCCGCTAAAATTCCTGCATAAATCATAACTTCACCTCTTTACTAACTTTTTTGCTATATTAAGATATATGTATAATATCAAGTGATAAATTTTTTCGTGTACCATTAGCCCCACCAATGCTAGTTTTCGACCTCTACCTATGTACTGATTTTTAATAATATTAATAAAGTTTATTCTTAAAAAATTTATTATTATTTTTTTTTCAGTTATAGTATGTGGTTTGTCCAATTTTAAAATCTTATCCAGTACAAAAAAATGACTCCAATATCGGCGATAGGATGCTTCATTTCTTAACTCAATAAACTTTTCTAATAATTTATAATTATTTTCATGTGCCTCAATAATACTTAAATCAGATACTTTGTAAGGAGTCATTGTAATCGACCCTTCTCTACGATAATAATTATAAAGCGGTTGTAAGTCAAAGACTGCCTTCTCACACTTTAATAGATAACCAATAATGAAATGAGCATCTTCATATGTTTTCCCAACAGGAAATGGTGTTTCTGATAGTAGATTTTTCTTGTAAAGTTTCGTCACTGAATGCATTGTAGCATTGTCTGAAGCTAGTACTTTTTTTAAAACTTCCAACTTTGAATATACAAAGTAACCCTCAGTTAAATCGTTAATACTTGCTTTAAAATTAGGGTAAATATTCCAAATACCACAAAATGAAATATCTGCATTTTCTCTAGTAAGAGAATCATACAAAACTTCGTACATAGTCGGTTCGATAGTATCATCTGAATCTACAAAACCTATTAAATCTGCACGGGCCTGACTTACTCCAACATTTCTAGCGTCACTAAGCCCTCCGTTTTCTTTGTGAATGACTTTTATCCTATTATCTTCGCTTGCCAGTCTATCACAAATTTCACCTGAGCGATCAGGAGAGCCATCATCAACTAAGATAATCTCAATATCTTTTAGTGTTTGCTTTTGCACCGATGTGACACACGCCTCTATATAATCTTCAACATTATAGACTGGGATTATTACTGATACTAACGGCATTTCTGTCATTATTTACCTCTTCTAAATTTGTTCCAAAATAAAATTAACCAGTTGCTCCGTTGCTTTACCACATTCAAAAGAACCGAATCTTTCTTGATGGGTAGCTGCTTTCTCAATTACCTTTTGATTACTAAAATTCCTAAGTATATTCTCTAACTCATTGGTATTTTGGGCAATATAACCTGGCCAATCTTCAACAGGTGTATACATTCCTCTATCACTGTCGTATTTTGATAAATCAGGTACATAGAAGATGCATGGTTTTTTTAGCAATGAATAATCCCACATACTAGACGAATAATCGGTTATCAACAAATCTGTAACTGCCAATAATTCTTGCATGTCCGAATAATTTGAAACATCTATTACTTGAGTTTGATACTGAGTTGAGACATTTAATTGACTATTAGAATTATAATGTGCTCTATTAAATACAGTTACTTGCTTGCCTACTTTCTCTTCCAAAATTTTTATTATCAAATCAATTGGTAAAGAAAAGTCAAGTGGAGTATTACGGGCGTAATCACCTCTGAAAGTAGGAGCATATAGAACAACGTATGAATCGTTCAAATTAAACTGAGTGGCAACTTTCTTATTAACCATATCTAGCTGTTTCGGATGAAAAAAAAGGTCATTTCGTGGCATGCCAAACGGCAATACAACACCGTTATAGCTGTAAGCTTCACGTATATTATACTTAGTAAATAATTCTGAACTTGATAAATAATAATCCGTTTCATTAGCAACGATTTTGTTTTGCCACCTAGTTGCTAGTGTCTGTGTCCCCTTATATGAATTTGCAACCTTTTTATATGCTCCACCAGCATGCCAAGTCTGAATAAAAATTTGACTTTTTCTTTTAGGTAAATATACCTCATCCGTCATGTTGCTAATTATCACTTTTGAAGTAAAGCGATAAAAGAAAAATAATAGTGACTTATTTTTTATTACTCTAATTCCAGAAGGAACTGTTTGTTTCTCAGGATTGTCGAGTACAAACAATAGTTCATATTCTCCATTAAACTTGTCATTAATGTACTCAGCAATATATTTTGGATTACAAGTATATGTTTTTCCAAAAAAGCTTTTAAACATGATTCGATTTGTCTTAACTGGAAATAGATAAAAAATCTTAAAAATATTTCGTATCAGTACACGAATACTTATATTACAGCAATCAGAAAAATTTCCCATTTATATTCCCCTACCTTTTAAACCTTTGAAGTAAGTGTCGTGCAACCTTAGGCTCAATCAACACATTGATTCCACCTATGAATAACGTGGCTATCAAGAATAATCCAGTACCAGAAACAAACCAATTTGACCATGTAGAAATACGAGGAGTTAGTAAATGAAGAGCTGGAATAATAATCATCATAGATATTGAAACAGATCTACATGCCCGTAAAATTGTTTTCTTTAAACTACCTTTGAAAAAATATTTATTTGTATACCAGATTGTAAAGCTTGTTCTATAGATGTAAGACATCAGAGTTCCTATTAAAACGCCTGCAATTCCAAAGGTTGGAACTAGTGTGAGAGATAATACTAAATTGATAGTGGCCTCAATAATAGCAGCTGACTGTGTCTCTTTAAAGTGTCCAGCTGCAACATGGATAGTGCTACCTGGTATTCTAAAATTTTGAACTAAACCTATTAATGTGAATAAAACAACGTATACCATATTTGAGTATAGTTCTGCATCGCTAAAACTTTTCGAATATAATTCGATAAACGGCTGTAGAAGTATTCCCATACAAGTATATACCACGAATAATAATATTAAATAAGTAAATTCAAATAATCCATAAACTTCCTCTAACCTATCGTTATCTTTTTCAGACATTAAATGCCCAAATGAAGACCTCACGCCTAAAGATAAAGATTCGAAAAGGTTTGTTACTGCATAGGCTACTAGGTTATATAAAGTATAAATACTAGCAAGAACTAAACCTCTGCTACCTAGAAATATTGTCAACACAATAATGTCTGTATTATTACAAATCATGCCTGCAATTTGATGGAGTAAAACATTTCTTCGTTGTGAAAAGGCAGCTTTTCTAGGAGGCATTGATAGATCTAAATATTTATAATTCCTTTTTACAAACCAAACAATAAATATTGTCCTCAGCAAGTAAACTATTGAAGCTACCGCTTTAACAATAATTGCATTAGCATTCATTTGTATCAAGATAATTGAAGAAATTGTTGTTAAAATAACACCAATAATCTGCGCAATTGAAATAATATAACTTCGCTGATCAGCAAGCAAAAGTACTCTATACTTACCAAGAATAAAGTAATCTATCACACTATTGGCTGCCAATACAATTATCATCATTTGAATAAATGGGATATCAATTGTTTCACTGGCAACTACCTTAGGGTAAAAAATCAACAATCCTGCAAGTAGAATTAAATACATCACTCCAGACCTGCGATAAAATAACTTTGCCGCTGACAAAACTTCATTAATTTCACTAAATTTCTGTTCAACAAGCGGCTTATATAGGCTAACTGTAGCTGCTGCACTAATCCCTGCTTCTACCAACCCCATGTAAAGAATAAATTGACTTATTGAAGAAACTAAACCATTTACCGCTGAACCGTATTGGGTTGTAAAAAACCTAGGGATAATTAATCCCGAGATTGCTGTAATTACTTGCAGGATTAAACTGACTATTGTGTTTTTTAGAGCTAATTTTGTACGCATATTGAATGCTTCCTATATTTTTCTACCACGGTCTGACAAAATTTTTGCAACGATAAACACCATGAACAAAACAAAAAGATTTGAACGTTTAAATGGCTGACCGATAACACTATCAAAAGTGCCTCTTGGGGCCAAGAATAATGGAGATAACATTGCAAGTTGGAATGCGTTTTTGAAGAAATGATTAAATTTTATCAAACTAATCTTTTTAATAAGATAACCATAAAACATGCTTCCTATAGCGATTCCGAAATAACCAAAATCATGGAATAATTCAGCAATATAGCTAGAACCAGAACCTCTTCCGTGAATGTAGGCGTACTCGCCGTATATTATGTATGACATTCTATGTGCCATTGAAGAACCGTATAATGCATGTTGTACTGTATTACCTGAAAACTCATTAATATTTAATATATTACTCCTAATAGAATTAAAGGAATAAAATGGAGTATCTGCAAGACTATCCCGATAAAGATAAGCATACTTTATTACATTAATAGACCCTCCCTGAACTGCAAAGAAATTAAAGATTGAATCAAAGAAATTCACAGATTCTACAACTTTAGATAGTCGTATATAATCCATTAAGAAAAGACCAGATAATACCAGAGGAATGGAAATTAAAGTTGCAGTAATATGCCATTTTTGAATCCACTTCTCCTCTCTATTTCGGAAAACATAATAATTCATCAAAAACAAAACCACCGCAATAACTGGAAATCTTTGACCAGTTAATAAAGTAGATAAACCATAAACAAAATACAGTAGAATTGGTAAAAAAGACTCTTTTTTACTTGGTTTTGTCGCTAGAAAAATGAAAAATAAAAATGGAGAAAATGAAGATAATCGTGAAATAAAATTTGGCGTTCCTGCACCTGCCTCTAGGGAAGAGTACGATTCAAGATAGCCAACACTTATAACATATTTAATTTGATATATTAGAGCTATACCCAAGAATATGTATGTGAAATAAAAAGAATATTTTGCTACATTTCTGATTGCACTGGTATAAGCTACTGAAGGTTGAGCTTGTATTTTTCTAATCTTGAGCAAGGAAGACTCTTGAGTAAAACAATAGCCCAAAAATATAAATAAAAGTGAAACCAACAACGACCAATATGCATGAATACTTGCTGATTCATCTGTAATAATCCTAAAACTTCTTGCTCCTAATAATAAATATGTAGCATCTCTCCCCAATAGGAAAGTAAAAAAGGTAATCATAAAGGAAAAGAGTGTGAAATGTTTCGGTAAATCTCTGAAACAGTATAAAACAACTCCAGTCCAAACAACTAGTACTGCCGTAAATACTTCGTTAATCCCTTGCAAGAATGATAAAATAATTAAAGTCAGATATAAGACACTAATTCCTATTCTGACAAAAATACCTTTTTCCAAAAAACAACTCCTTCATATGATTTCATTTTTAATAATAAATCCCTTTATATCTCGTATAACTTGTATTTAAATCCAAGAAAACAGCATCGTGATGGCTTTGTTGCTGTTCAATGGGGGGTAAATTCATATAATTACCAAATGCTATACGCAAGTAAACATCATATCCTTCAGGAATTGGCATATTAGTTCCTTCAAATTCTACAAAAATAGAATCTTCAAATGCTTTTTTGGGATACAAGTTTCTCATATATCTAGGACCAGCACATAATTCTGTAATCATTTCGCAATCATCAAAACCATACCTAGACATTTGTTGTTCAGCAAAATGCCAAATTTGATATTTTACAGTTTTTGAAGGTACAATTTTTAATAAAAATTTCCCAATATAAGTGACTATTTTCCCATAGTTCGTCGGAACTAACTGAGCACAATAGATTTGATATACTAATGCCCAAAATAATTGGAAACTTCTCTTTACTTTACTACTTGGAGCACCATCGATTGGAAAAATATCTATCGCTACTCCATGATTAATATCTAAAGATTGTTGATAAGGTTTAATTTGAGTAGTATTCTTATCCCGAAGAGTCATAAAAATATTATGATCATTGTAGACTTCACTTGGAAAAATCAACTCAAGTGAGTCGTGTTCTTCCTCTATCCATTTTTTTTTTAATCTTTCATAGTCTGGACGAGGAATAAAAAAGTCTAAGTCATCGTCCCAAGGAATAAATCCTTGGTGCCTAACTGCTCCAATACAACCTCCTCCACAAAAGTAGCATGTAATATCATGCTTCTTACAAAAGTTAACGAAATATTCGGATATTTCCAGTGTTTTCAGTTGAAGTTGCCGTAATGTTTCTGGTGTTAGTTTATCCATTTAAATTCAAACCTCTTTGAATGTTATTTTTTTCCTTCAACAATAAGTTTATGTAGTTAAAAATTCCAATTAGCGATCCAAGTCCATAAGTAAAATGAAAAATAAAAAATAAAGAAATTGTGTAGAAAAAATCAGATATTGATTTAGATATTGATTTTGAATAATACATTGAACAAGTTGTATACAACAATATTTCAGCTATCAACAAATACTTAAATAGGATATAGAAAAAGCTTAGAATCAAACAAAAAATAATACTTGATGTAAATAAAAGAGGGACAAAATGTCTTAATCTCATTGCCGTAGAATTATAAAATAAACTAATAATATTCCATTTCCCATTTCTTAAACTCATTTTTACGAGTGATGAAAGATTATCTCTAGCATAATAGGTTGCGCCACTCCTATCTGATAGTAAAATTTTACCACCTTTTTTTAATATGCGGTTATTGATATCATTATCTTCATTGCAAAGAAATCGTTCATCAAAGCCATCTATTTCAATCAATGTCTCTCTTTTAAATGCACCAAACGGAACTGTGTCAGCTTCTACGGTTGATGTGTTTTCTGTTCTAAAATTAGAATTACCTACACCAAACTTTGAACTCTGAATGCGAGCCACCCGCTTAGCAAATTGATTTTTTCCACTAGATTCAATATAAAAACCTACATTATCAGCCCCAGTCTCCTCCAGTAGTTCTACCGCTGCTTCAATATAATTACTTTGATAATTAGCATGAGCATCTAACCTAATAATGTACTTAGCACTTGAATGTCTGATTCCAATATTCATCGCTGAAGCCTGAGATTGTTTTGGATTTTCAAACATAGATATGTTCAATTGACTCTTAGGAATGAAAGCATTAATTTTTTTTATTGTATTATCTGATGAACAACCATCAATTATAAAAACCTCAAATTTTGAAAAAGGATATGACTGTTGCTCAATTGAAGTCAAAAGCTCCTCGATATAATTTTCTTCATTTAAAACTGGTACAATAATTGTAACTAAATAACTCATATACTTACCACTATGCGTTTAATCGTTTCTATCACATACTCCACTTCCTCATCACTCAAATTGGTATGAAGAGGAAGTGTAATTTCATTTTCAAAATACTGATAGGCATTCGGAAAATCTTTTATATCATGGCCAAGATTCTTATAGGCTGTAAGAAGAGGCAATGGTTTATAGTGCACATTGCACGCAATCCCTGCTTCAGCCATTTTTTGAATCACTTCATTTCGTTGTTCCAATGTAAAGCCTTCCAGATGGGTGATATACAAGTGCATAGATGATTGTCTATCTTCGGTCTTATGTACCAGCGGCTTAATCTGTGTTCCTTCAAAGCCTACATTGTATTTTTCGATAATTTCTTTTCGACGTTCCAACAGAGATGGGTAACGTTCCAACTGTACCAAACCGATACTCGCCATAATATCTGTCATATTACACTTGTAACCAGGAATGACTATGTCATATTCCCATGAACCTAATTGTGTCTTTGCTAGAGCATCCTTTGTCTGCCCATGTAAAGATAGAATTTGAAATTCCTTATACATCTCTTCATCATCCAAATCAGGACGTGCTTGCCATGTTACACTTCCACCTTCAGCTGTTGTAAAATTCTTAACTGCATGGAAAGAGAATGAAGTGAAATCAGCTAGCGAACCTGCTGGATTTCCCTTATAACTAGCTCCGAGAGAGTGTGCACTATCTGATAGAATAACAACTCTTCCGAAAAGTTTCTGCCATCTATTATCAGAAGCAACATACAAAGAACGTTTCTTCTCTACGATTGAGTAAATCGTATCATAGTCACATGGAATACCAGCCAAATCAACTGGAATGATAACCTTTGTTTTCGGAGTTATCGCCTTTTCCAAAGCATAATATTCCATTTCAAAGCCACCTTTTTGAATGTCAACCATCACTGGAGTTGCTCCTACATGAGTAATAACACTACATGAGGCAGTATAGGTCATAGCTGGGACAATCACTTCATCTCCAGGGCCAACACCAAGAACTCGCAAGACTAGTTCCAAGCCTGCAGAAGCAGAATTTAAACACACAGTTTTATTGGTTCCTGTAAATACTGATAGCCGACGTTCTAGTTCTTTTGTCTTTGGTCCTGTTGTAATCCAACCAGATTTTAGTGTATCAATAACTTCATCAATTTCAGCTTGGGTAATATCTGGTGGTGAAAATGGAATGTTTTGTCTTTTTGTCATTTTAATCTCCTATTTTATTATTTTATTACTTTAATTACTGTATCTATCATGACTTTAAAATCAGAAATAATTCCAAAGTTTCTGATATATTCCAAATTGTATTTCATTTTTTCTGGTAACACTTTTTGAACATATGCTTCATCAGGACTATAGCCTTGAGTACAATATTCTTCTAAAACAGCATCTTCATCCTTATACGCAATACTTGCTGGTGAAGTAATTCCAGCTGGTAACAGCAAGGTCGCAAGCATTTCCTCAGTGTACTGATCCACATATTTTTGAACCTCTGGCCTTACGCCAACAAAACTCATATCACCAGTTAAAACATTAAAAAGTTGAGGTAATTCATCGAGCCTATATTTTCTGATAATATGACCAACCTTTGTAATACGGTTATCCTGACCGACTGTGACAAGACCGCCAACCTTATCCGCATCTATAACCATAGTCCTAAACTTAAAAATTCTAAAAATCCGACCGTACCTTGTTACTCTCTCTTGACGATAAAAAATTGGTCCCTTACTATCTAATTTTATCCAGATAGATAAAGTAATAATTATTGGCGATAAAAATACTAATAGGATTAGTGCTAACAACTTATCTGTAGTAAATTTAAATAATAATTCCAACTTTCTTGACTTAATTTTTTCAAAATATTGAGCTGTCAGAGCATTTGTCATTAAATAATCTTTGGTTATTGTTATTGTTTTTCCTTTTTTCATTCATTCTCCTATTTGTTAGCTTAAATGTTATTTCTAACAATTAATATTCAATCCTAAAATAATCCAAATAGTTTTTAAATCTATCTTGAGCAGATAGACAAGTATCAAGCAAGAAACCATTTTGGTCTCCGCATTTCGAAAGACCACGATAATAAAAATACTTCATATCGTCGCTGATAATAAATGGAACATAGTCGTGTTTCAGACATTCCTTAAACATGATTAGACGCCCGACCCTACCATTCCCATCTTGAGAAGGGTGGATACGTTCAAATTGAATATGAAAATCAAGAATATCTTCAAAAGAAATCAGAGGCAAGCTATTGTACTTTTTGATGAGACTTGCCATATCAGTAGTCACATTTTCAGGCAAGCTTGGCTGCTCACCACCAACCTCGTTCGGTATTGATTTATAATTGCCTACTTGAAACCATGATTTTCTTGCATCGGATGTCCCACGCTTCAGAATAGTATGAATCTCCGTTATCCATTCCTCGGTCAATTCGTTTTGAAAGCTATCAATAAGGAAATCAAGGGCTATGAAATGATTACTGACTTCTATAATGTCGTCGACTCTAATAGATGAACCCTCCTCAAAACCAATTGTGTTTATTTCAAAGATATACCGCGTTTGTTCGTGGGAAAGTTGACTACCTTCAATATGGTTAGAATTGTAAGCCAACTCAATTTGAACTTTATAATAGATACTTCCCTTGAAACCCAAACTCTT
>RRZU010009667.1_pt1 | contig 11566 bp, 11 predicted proteins | sample 2165561 | NCBI WGS metagenome assembly RRZU01 (sample SAMN10456909, study PRJNA506462) | wastewater metagenome | isolation source: wastewater sludge | place: USA: Moscow, Idaho | reverse complement strand
TGTGCCGAATCGACCCGAAACAGGCTATGGCTATATTTGTAAAGGGCCGACACTTGGCAACACAAGCGTCTCGGCACTTGAAAAATTTGTTGAAAAACCAAATGAAACTTTAGCAGCAGAATATGTGGCAAGCGGCCAGTATTTGTGGAATAGCGGTATTTTTATGATGAAAGCCAGTCAATGGCTTGCAGCTATTGCTCATTTTTCACCAAAAATTAACCAAGCGTGTAAAAAAGCCTGTCAAAACATGGTGTCTGATGGAGATTTTGTTCGCGTTGATGCGCAAACTTTCTTGGAAAGCCCATCAGACTCCATTGACTACGCTGTGATGGAGAAATTAGCAAGCACGCCCCAGATTGGGCAAGGCATTGTTATTCCGCTGGATGCGGGCTGGTCTGACATTGGCGCCTGGGATGTGCTTTGGGAAGTCAATCCCAAAGACTCTCAAGGCAATGCCACACAGGGCGAGGTGATGCTAGAGAATGCGCAAGATAATATGGTGGTTTCAACTTCTCGACTAGTTGCCTGCATTGGCCTAAAAAATACAATCGTGGTTGAAACCCCGGATGCAGTGATGGTAGCCGATAAACAATGCGCACAAGATGTGAAGAAAATAGTAGACCGCATCAAGAAAGCAGGCAAACCTCAAGCCACCACCCACCGTCGGCTGTACCGGCCTTGGGGATATTTTGATGCGCTGGACGAAGGTGAGCGTTTTCAAGTAGCACGCCTAGTCATTCGACCGGGCGCTAGTATCTCCTTGCAAAAGCACTATCACCGTGCGGAGCATTGGATTGTCGTCAAAGGCACGGCAGAGGTCACCCAAGGCGAAACGGTTTTCTTATTAACCGAAAACCAATCCACTTACACCAGCGTTGGACAAACTCATCGCCTGAAAAACCCGGGGAGCATTCCCTTGGAAATTATTGAAATTCGTACTGGCACTTATATCGACGAGCAAGATGTACTCAGACTAGATGATATTTATGGCCGCTTAACATAAACATTAAACGCATAAAAACCCCGGTTAATCGGGGTTTTTACTGAAAACTTCTTAAAACTTGGTGATAACTTTTTAATTCAGCTTGGCGTGGCAAAAGCTTAAAAAACACAAACTAGATGCTGTTATATCGCCAATAACGCTGACGATATTAAGCACGCAAGGCTTGAAGAAGCTTGTCATGTACGCCGCCAAATCCTCCGTTACTCATCACTAAAATATGGTCCCCGGGCTGCACCCACTGCGCAGCAGCACGCACCAATTCCTCTAGATCGCTAAAACACCGTGCTGCACTGCCCAACGGCGCCAATGCAGCAGCGGCATCCCACCCGAGCTGATGGGTATAACAAAAACTTGCGTCCGCACCTTTTAGTGCATCCGCAAGACGGTTTTTCATAATCCCTAGTTTCATGGTGTTCGACCGGGGTTCTAAGATGGCCAATATTCGCCCTTGCGGGTGTTGACGCCGCAACCCGGCTATTGTCAGTTCAATGGCCGTGGGATGATGTGCAAAGTCATCGAATACGCGCACATCACGAGCAATTCCGCGCAATTCTAGACGCCGGCGAATTCCTTTAAAGCTGGCCAAGCTGTTCAAACTTTGTGTGGGCATGATGCCCACATGACGCGCAGCGGCCACAGCAGCCAAAGCATTCGCGCGATTATGTACGCCCGGCATAGGCAACACCCCATGCGCCTGTTCTAATCCCTTGAATAAAAAAGTGGCCTGGTTGTGTTCAGACGTTTCCTGCGCCCACCAGCCTTCATGGCGCTCATTAAACCATTCACATTCAGACCAACACCCTTGATCAATCACCCGGTGCAGGCTAGCCTCTTCTGCATTGGCGATAATGCGTGCATTACGCGGCAAAGTGCGTACTAAATGGTGAAATTGTCGCTCGATAGCAGCAAGATCTTGAAAAATATCTGCATGATCGAATTCAAGATTGTTCAAAATCACAGTACGTGGACGGTAATGGATAAATTTTGAACGCTTGTCGCAAAAAGCCGTGTCGTATTCATCGGCCTCGATCACAAAAAAGGAAGAATCCGTCAAACGCGCCGAAATCCCAAAATTTTGCGGCACGCCCCCCACTAAAAACCCGGGGTTAAGTCCCGCATCTTCTAAAATCCAGGTAAGCATAGAGGTCGTCGTGGTTTTGCCATGCGTACCGGCCACCCCGAGCACCCACTTGCCTGCCAAAATGTGCTCTGCCAACCATTGCGGGCCAGAGGTATAGGGCAAATTCTTATCCAGAATTGCTTCTAATAAGGGGTTGCCACGAGAAATCGCATTGCCCACCACATACATATCTATTGCCGGGTCGAGCTGCTCGGGATCAAACCCGGAAATTAATTCAATGCCTTGCTCCTTGAGCTGCTCGCTCATGGGCGGATAAACATTCGCATCGCAGCCACTCACCGTATGCCCGGCCGAACGTGCCAAAAGCGCGACGCCTCCCATAAAAGTCCCGCAAATCCCCAAAATATGAATATGCATCTTTAAAAAGCCCTATTAGCAGTCAATCTGTTTATTTTCGTATTTAAAAAAGTGCCGACGTGTAGAATATCCCTCTTATTCTAACCGATGCATGTTTGATGCGTGCCGCCATAATATGACGTATTTTGAGGAAAATTCAGACACTTTACGTGCCAAGATTGCAGAATCAGCGGCTCGCCTCATTGCTGAAGAGGGCATTTGTGACTATGGTTTTGCAAAACGCAAAGCCGCTAAACAGCTCAATTTGAGTTCAAAAAAAGATTTGCCTTCCAATGAAGAAGTACAAGCTGCGCTTAAAACCTGGCTAACGCTTTTTCAAGATGATGAACATCCCGCACGCATCGCTCACATGCGCCAAGCATCTCTAAATTTAATGCGTTTTTTAGAGGCGTTTGACCCGTATTTAACCGGCCTGGTTCTGGAAGGCTTGGCCGGACGTTTTAGTTGGGCAGAAATCGAAGTTTTTCCAGAAAGCTCTAAAATTATCGAAATTGAATTGCTCAATGCTGGAATTGAGTATGAGCATAAAACCGTCCAGCGAGCCGGCGCCGGCGCACCTGAAATGATACTTGCATTTGACTGGGAGGATATACCTGTACGCCTTAATGTTTACACCTCACATGCCAACCGCATGCAGCGCAAACCCTTGGGCAAGCAGCCTATTCAACGAGCAAATATCAAAGCGCTCCAAGCCCTCTTATTAAGCCAAGAGCAAGCCAAAACGGTATGACGAGGCATTTTTTGACGCCCAAAAATACTTTCTGCTATGCGTTTTTAGCGTTTATAGCACTGGGTTGCGCCAAGCAGCCCCAAGCACCCTATTCAAACGAAGCCAGTGAAAAATTAATACGCGTCTCTTTTAAAAGCACGGACCAAAACACTTATACCCTTCAGCGTTGGGCCGGTAAAACACGTGTAGTCAATTTTTGGGCGACTTGGTGCGGCCCTTGCAAAGAAGAAATCCCGGATCTCATTCGCCTAAATGAACAAATGCGCTCACAAGGCGTTCAAGTCATTGGAATAGGTTTAGACGAAGAATCTGCATTAGAAGCCTTTGCAAATGAAAATGGCATAGACTTCCCGGTACTTATCGGGAATAAAGAGATCCATGAACTGAGCGCAAAACTAGGCAATCGTGCATACGCTATTCCTTTCACCCTTATCTTGACCCCCTCGAGCAATATTGCCAGTAGCCACGTAGGACGATTAAGTTTTGCAAAACTCCAGCATCTCGTCCAGTCAGCCATAGCGGCGGAGAACACCAAAGTTGTGGACAAAAGGTAGGTATTTGCGGCAAACTTGTAGCCATGATGCGAACAGCGACTAAAACTCCCAACTCTGCAGAACCCACATATGATGTCCGGATTCTCGTTCTGCATGGCCCAAACTTAAACCTCTTAGGTCAGCGCGAGCCTGAGGTTTATGGATACACAACCCTCACAGACATTCATGAGGCAATGTTTGCCCGCGCCCGGGCAAGTGGTGCCACCTTGGAATCTTTTCAAAGTAACCATGAGGGGCAACTTGTTGACCGCATTCAAGCCGCACAGGCAGAAAATGTGGACTTTATTATCATCAACCCGGCCGCCTACACGCATACGAGTGTCGCTATCCGTGATGCGCTACTGGCAGTCGATATTCCCTTCATAGAAGTGCATTTATCCAATGTTCACGCCAGAGAAGATTTTCGTCAGCATTCCTATTTTTCAGATAAAGCTGTCGGCGTTATCTGTGGCCTTGGCGCACAAGGTTACATGGCTGCGTTAGAATACGCCCTTTCAAAATTTGTTTCTTCATAATTTGAACATCTCTATTTCAAAGGCGGCCCCCTCGCGGAGCCGTCTTTCTTGTTTTCCAGGAGCTCCCTATGGATCTGCGTAAGCTAAAAAAATTAATTGATTTAGTTCAGGAATCTGGCATCTCTGAGCTAGAGGTTACAGAAGGTGAAGAAAAGGTTCGCATTGCCAAGCAATGTAATGCGCCAGCCATGTACGCAGCACAGCCATTAAGCCAAGCACCTGCGCCTGTCACACCTGCAGCGGCACCCGCCCCGGCCCCGGTCGAAGCGCCGCCTAGCATCTTAAGCGGTCATGTTGTCAAATCTCCCATGGTAGGCACATTTTATCGTGCGCCTTCCCCCGGTGCGGAAGACTTTGTCACATTAGGCCAGCGCGTTGAAAAAGGCCAAGCTTTGTGCATTATTGAAGCGATGAAGCTCATGAATGAAATTGAATCGGATACCAGTGGCGTCGTTAAAGAGATTTTGGTTGAAAGCGGTCAGCCCGTTGAGTTTGATCAACCACTTTTTGTGATTGGCTAAAGCCATGGCGATGTTTGAAAAGATTTTAATTGCTAATCGCGGTGAAATTGCTCTACGCATTTTGCGCGCATGCAAAGAATTAGGCATTAAAACCGTCGCAGTGCATTCTGTGGCGGATGCCGAAGCCAAATACGTTCGCCTTGCAGACGAGTCCGTTTGCATTGGGCCGGCCGCTTCAAGCGCAAGTTACCTAAACGTGCCTGCGCTCATTTCAGCGGCAGAGGTTACAGATGCCCAAGCCATCCACCCCGGCTATGGTTTTTTATCTGAAAATGCCGACTTTGCGGAACGTGTTGAGCAATCCGGTTTTGTTTTCATTGGGCCACGCGCAGAAACCATTCGCCTCATGGGAGACAAAGTTTCCGCAAAAAATGCCATGAAAGCTGCCGGGGTACCTTGTGTGCCCGGCTCTGATGGCGCTTTACCCGATGATCCTAAGCAGATCGTACGCATTGCGCGCACCATTGGTTACCCTGTAATCATCAAAGCCGCTGGTGGCGGTGGTGGTCGCGGCATGCGTGTTGTTCACACAGAAGCAGCCCTGCTTAATGCCGTCAACATGACTAAATCCGAAGCACAAGCTGCTTTCAATAACAGCATGGTTTACATGGAAAAATTCCTTGAAAACCCTCGCCACATTGAAATCCAAATTTTGGCAGATGAGCACGGCAATGCTGTCTATCTGGGCGAGCGCGACTGCTCTATGCAACGCCGACATCAAAAGGTAATTGAAGAGGCCCCCGCCCCGGGCATTCCTCGTAAACTGATTGCTAAAGTAGGGGAGCGCTGTGCCGCCGCATGCCGAAAAATTGGCTACCGGGGTGCAGGTACATTTGAGTTTTTATTTGAAAACGATGAGTTTTACTTCATCGAAATGAACACCCGTGTTCAAGTTGAACACCCGGTGACCGAACTTGTTACCGGCATTGACATTGTTCAAGCACAAATTCGTATTGCCGCCCACGAAAAACTCTGGTTCCGTCAGCCTCATATCGAACCACGCGGCCATGCCATTGAATGCCGCATTAACGCAGAAGATCCTTTCAAATTCACCCCCTCACCAGGAAAAATCACTGATTGGCACGCTCCTGGCGGCCCGGGCATTCGCGTAGACTCCCACGTCTATAACGGCTACACCATCCCTTCTCACTACGATTCCATGATCGGCAAACTCATTGCCTATGGCGATACGCGTGAGCAAGCCATTCGCCGCATGCGCGTTGCGCTGTCTGAAATGGTCGTTGAAGGCATTAAAACCAATATCGCCTTGCACCAAGAATTAATGTTGGATAGCAATTTTGCAGAAGTAGGCGGCACCAGCATCCATTACCTTGAGCAAAAACTCGCTGCTCAAGACAAAAAGGCACTGGATTAGCCCATGTGGATTTCTGTGAGCCTCTTTGCAGATGCAGACCGCGCAGAAGCCTTAGCCGATGCGCTAATGGAACATGGGGCCTTAACGGCAAGCATAGAAGACGCTGATGCCGGTACCGAGGCAGAAACCCCCCAATTTGGGGAACCGGGCAATGCACCTTTTCAGCTTTGGACTCACAGCAAGATCGTTGCACTTTTTGAAGAACGTGCCGACTCGCTACCTATGTTAGCCGCTGCCGCTGGCGCAGCCGGGTTTGAGACAGTTCCTCAATTCACTGTCGAAAAAGTCGCAGAACAAAACTGGGTGCAACTCACACAATCCCAATTTGAACCTATCAAAATTACTGAGCGCCTGTGGATTGTGCCCTCTTGGCACGAAGCCCCGACGCCCGAAGCGATCAACATTGCGCTTGATCCCGGGATGGCTTTTGGCACCGGCTCTCACCCCACCACCCACCTTTGTCTTGCCTGGCTCGCAGAGCATGCTACACAAGGCTGTACAGTACTCGATTATGGCTGCGGATCTGGTATTTTGGGCATTGCCGCAGCAAAACTTGGCGCCAACCAAGTCGTAGGCGTCGATATTGATGAAAAAGCCCTTGAAGCGGCTGCAGATAACGCACAACGCAATCAAGTTCACTTGGATCTCACGCCTTCACACGAAAAGCTGGACGCCAAATTTGATATTGTAGTTGCCAATATTCTCACAAACCCTTTATGCGTCTTAGCCCCCTTATTATCCAGCCACGTTGCACCAGATGGGCATTTAGTACTGGCGGGGGTATTGGAGAGTCAAACGACACAAGTAATCACAGCGTATGCCCCCTTTATTCAACTTACCCCCGGCGACACAAAAGACGGGTGGGTTCGGCTTGAAGGGACTCGACCATGCTCAAAACCGCTCTGACTAATCTGTACTTTACTCAAAGTTTCGATTACGCCACATCATGTTTACACGCTGCCCTAAGTGCCTAACCCGCTTTAAAGTCAGCCAATCCCAAATCCAGGTGCGAGAGGGCATGGTGCGCTGCGGCATTTGCTTGAGTGCGTTTAATGCGCTTGATCGTCTTTTTTCCGACGATGGGCAGCCTATTCCCGCCAATCGCAAACGCCCCCCAGCAGAACCCGCACCAACCCCGGCGCCACCCGAGCCACCATCTTATGTCACGCCAAAAATTAAAACTGAGCCCAAAGATGATGATGGCTTTACAGAAGCATTAGCACGCGCGGTTGAAAGAGCGTCGCAAAAAAAAGCAGAAACTCAGTCTCAGGCTGTAGAAACACATGACTCCCCTCCGCCTGCAGAAAAAACAGAAAAAACACCGTTTTTTGCTGAAGAAACACCCATTCCAGCACCGCTACCCGAAACGGAAACGCTTCTGCCAGAGGCCAGCCCGGTAGCCCCTCTAACACCAATAGACCTTGCCCCGCCGCCCGCCGTGGAGCCCTCTGCACCTCCATCCCCTGAGTTCCCGGCTTTAAATGAAACGGAAAAAGTCAAAAAACCTATCGCTGCACGTTTAGGCTATGGATTTGCTTGCGTAGGGCTCACGCTGCTTGCACTCTTTCAAGTGGGCATGTTAGAGCGCACAATGTTAGTAAAATATTATCCCGATCTTCGCCCCCTGTTTGAACAAGCCTGCAAGCCTTTTGCCTGTACCGTCCCCTTCAGTCAAGAAATTAACGCTTGGGCGATCGTTGATCATGATTTGCGCCCCGATCCTTTGCGGCCGGGATTTTTTATCCTTAGCGGTAAATTAAAAAACCAATCCAACTTCATTCAAGCTTTGCCACATATAGACTTAAGTTTAAACGACGCACAAACCGTAACGGCCGTGCGCCGAGTCCTTTCTCCCGCTGAATGGTCTAAACCAGAAACGGGACAAATATCCGCAGCGCCCCAAAGCGTCGCTTCCTTATCCGTTATTTTTCAAGCCTCTGACGTGCCTGTTGTCGGCTACTTTATTCAGCCTTTCTACCCTTAAAATGATTATTCTTAAACCTCACGGCAAAACGGGTTGGCAACGTCTTTTTTGTGCGTTTCAATATTCTAAAAAAGGCCTTATCGAAGCGTTCAAAACAGAAAGTGCCTTTCGCCAAGAATGCGCGCTGGCGTTCATCCTCATTCCCTTGGGTTTATGGCTTGGGCAAGACGCCCTTTCACGCGCCTTATTGGTTGCCAGTATTTTGCAAATTTTGATCGTTGAAATTCTAAATTCTGCTCTTGAAGTCACCATAGATCGGATTTCTTCCGAACACCACCCCCTTTCCGGCCGGGCAAAAGACTTTGGCAGCGCAGCGGTTTTTTTAAGCCTGATTCTTGCCGCCAGCGTGTGGCTATGCGTGCTCATCGGCTAAGTTTTATTTATTCTAAATGTATATTTAAAAAAATAGCACTAAAAGCTTGCACATCTTTAAATAAAAACAATGCCTTGCCGTGGTAGACTTGTGAGTTCTTTTTTCCAAAAACAGGTTTCCCCTCTCATGACTCGCGCCATCCGCAATATTGCTATCATCGCTCACGTTGACCACGGCAAGACCACCCTCGTGGACCAATTACTTCGTCAATCCGGCACTTTCCGTGAAAATCAACAGGTGGCCGAGCGCGTGATGGACTCAAACGACCTTGAGAAAGAACGCGGCATTACCATTTTGGCCAAAAACTGCGCCATCCAATACGGTCAAACACACATCAATATTGTTGACACCCCGGGACACGCGGACTTTGGCGGCGAAGTTGAACGCGTGTTGTCTATGGTAGACAGTGTGTTACTGCTCGTTGATGCGGTGGAAGGCCCCATGCCTCAAACCCGGTTTGTGACCCGAAAGGCTCTAGCCTTAGGTCTTAAACCCATTGTTGTGATCAATAAAATTGACCGCCCCGGCGCTCGCCCAGATTGGGTGATCAACCAAACATTCGATTTGTTCGACAAACTTGGCGCCACAGAAGAACAGCTCGATTTCCCCGTTGTGTACGCCTCTGCGCTCAACGGCTTTGCCATGTTAGATGCCAGCCAGCCGGGCACAGACATGAAGCCTTTGTTTGAAGCCATCTTAAAACATGTCCCCCAACCTCCGATTGATGTTGACGCCCCTTTGCAAGTTCAAATTTGCTCATTAGATTATTCCTCTTACATCGGTCAGCTAGGCATTGGCCGCATTCAACGTGGGCGCATTGCGCCTAACCAAGAAGTGGTCGTGATGTATGGCGACGAAAACCGGGGTAAGGCCAAAGTCAGCCAAGTGCTCACCTTTAAAGGCTTAGAGCGCACCAGCGCCACCTTTGCCGAAGCTGGGGATATTGTGCTGATTGCCGGTATCAACCAAATCAATATTGGCGTCACACTCTGCGCCCCCGACGCTCTTTTACCCCTGCCTCCCATTGCGGTGGATGAACCCACGTTGACCATGAACTTTATGGTAAACACCTCCCCGCTGGCTGGGCGTGAAGGCAAATTTGTCACCAGCCGCCAGATTCGCGAGCGCCTTGAAAAAGAACTGCTCAAAAACGTTGCGCTGCGCGTCAATTACACACAAGACGCCGATGTATTTGAAGTCTCCGGTCGGGGTGAATTGCACCTCACTATTTTGCTAGAAAACATGCGTCGCGAAGGTTTTGAACTGGCAGTGAGTCGCCCCCGCGTCGTCTTTAAAGAAATTGACGGCGTAAAATGCGAGCCCTATGAAATGCTCACTGTAGATGTGGAAGAAGACCACCAAGGCAGCGTCATGGAAGAGCTGGGCCGCCGCCGGGGCGAATTACAAGACATGCAACCCGATGGCAAAGGCCGCGTACGTTTGGAATACCGCATTCCAGCTCGTGGACTTATTGGTTTCCAAGGCGAGTTTCTCACTATGACCCGTGGAACAGGCTTGGCAAGTCATGTTTTTGATGATTACGCCCCCATGGCTGGCAGCATGAGCGAGCGGCGTAACGGCGTATTAGTTAGCCAAAATGATGGCGAAGCCGTGGCTTATGCCCTCTGGAACTTGCAAGATCGTGGCCGGATGTTCGTTAACCCCGGCGATAAGCTCTATGAAGGCATGATTATCGGCATTCACACGCGCGACAATGACCTGGTTGTGAACCCCATCAAAGGCAAACAACTGACCAACGTACGGGCCTCCGGCACAGACGAAGCCGTGCGTTTAATCCCCTCCATTAAACTCACTTTAGAATCAGCAATTGAATTTATTGCAGATGATGAGGTGGTGGAAATTACGCCGGAATCTATTCGTCTTCGCAAACGTCATTTAAAAGAGCACGAGCGTAAACGCGCTTCAAAAGAAAGCGTCTAGCCTGTTTGTACCAATCTTAAGGTGAACACATCTCCACCGGATTAAAGGTGGAAATGTGTTCATGCACTTAAGCAGCATCACTTCAACATGCTTCAAAATCAAAAAATTCTCAAAGCGTTATCCAAACGGGCCTGCATTTTACGTTGGCCCTGTGTATTAGGTTTATGTATTCCTCTATTAGGCCCCCGGCTTGCTCAAGCAGGCACCTTAATGTGGATATTAGATCTTGCCAGCCACTGGCAATGGGTTTTTGCAACAGGCTTACTCATTCTGACGCTGTTCATAGCCTTCACCTCACCCAAAAACCGAGCACTCTGGCTGTTAGGACTCTTAGCCTTGCCTTTTTACACTGCCAGCCCCAGCCTGCCTGAATCTACCGAACTGGAAACAGCGCCTGAACAAACTTTGCGTATTGCCAGTGCGAACGTTCACTTTGAAAATACAGACCCGACCAAGCTCCTTGCCTGGGCTCAAAAAGAGATGCCCGATGTCGTTGTTTTACTGGAGTTGTCTGAAGAATACGCCAAAAATTTACGCGAAAAAACCACTTATCCTCATCAGTATTTTCTGCCCGGACAAAGCCCTTTTGGTATTGGATTGCTCTCTAAAATACCGCTTATCAAACCTCAACGGCATACTGATAGCAATGAAATTCCCTACTTAGAGACACAGTTAGAACTTGACGGCCAGCGCCTCACGTTGATTGCTTTCCACCCCATGCCGCCCATTTCTGCCGAAGATCATGAAGTACGCAACAAAACGCTTTACCAATTTGCACAAAGAGCAAAGGAGGCGCCTTTGATTATTGCCGGGGATTTAAACGCCTCCGCATGGTCTGGCGCGCTGCACCAACTGGCCCCATTCGGCTTAAAACGTACAACATCCCTCCTGCCAACTTGGCCCACAGCGCTTCAAGGACTCAGTGGCATCCCTATCGACCATGTTTTGGCTTCGACCCATTTTGTGTCCATTGACTCCGATCGCGCAGAGTCTATTGGATCTGACCATTACCCGGTACTAAGTACGCTGCTGCTTCAATAAAATAGCTTCACCACCAAAATTAGCCATAAAT
>RRZU012453788.1_pt1 | contig 11570 bp, 15 predicted proteins | sample 2165561 | NCBI WGS metagenome assembly RRZU01 (sample SAMN10456909, study PRJNA506462) | wastewater metagenome | isolation source: wastewater sludge | place: USA: Moscow, Idaho | reverse complement strand
TTTTTTATTAATTCCTCTTTTGAAATTCCTTGAATATACCAAGCTGGAAATTCATCTTCACCTACTTTGATACTCTTTTTTAAGTTAGTACCATAAACTCCTAAAATTGCTTCAATTATTGACATATTAAACTCCTTTATTTATTTTTACTATTTTCAGCATCACTCCAAAATCCCTCATTAAGGTTTTTTTTGAAGATTTTTATATACATATATTCCTCAAGTTCTTTTTCTGTTTTAAAATAATTCTTCTTTTTTGCAAAGTAAAGAGTTACTTCAAAAATTATCCAAACTAAATGAATAATTATTTGTAAAAGAACAAAACCAAACAATAAACCAGCAATAATAAATGTTGCTAATTCTTTTTCTCCTAAATCAAAGAAAGATGATGAAAAATTCAAAAATGGTACAAATAAATCTGCCCAATTTTCAAAAAAACCTGATTCTTTCAATAAATTATAATGATGTTTCATTTGGTTATCATTTTGGTCTGCTCTAACTTCTTTAAAAATACTCATAAGTGATAGAATCAATGGGATTACAAATCCAAATACAACAATAACTTTTAAATTAATCATTTGAGCTTGAATCAGTAAATATCGGCTTAATATTTTAAAAAATTTCATTATTTCTCCTCTTATTTATTATAATATTATTATAACAAAATAAATATATTATTACAATATATTTTTAGTATTTTATATTAAAAATACAGTAGTTCTTTAGACTACTGTATTCATTTTTGCAACAGAATGTTTTGATTCAACTTTATCACCAATCACTCCACCAACATCAAACCCACCATCTCTCATTCCTAGAATATCAAGTATGATATTTGCTCCGTTAAATACAAGATAAAAACATACAAAAATTGTAATGAATGAAGTTGCTAATATAAGAGTAGATTTTAGAAATAATAAAATTGCTCCAGCTCCAAGACCATGAGCAAAATTTTGAATCATATCAAAAGTACCTGAACCACTATCGTTTTGAATATCATTAGTTAGCATAAATAATGGTTCAAACATACCAGCTACAACAACCTGATTTAAACTATTTAATACATCATAAGCAAATAATGCCATTATTACTGATACAACAATTAAAATAGGTTTTAATGCCAATAAAAAAGTATGTTTTATTAAGTTTTTAATGATGTCTAAATTACCAGTTGAGAATGCAAATATACTAGCAAATGGAATTACTATATAAAGTATCTCCACACTTAAAAAATAAAAAGTTATAACCAAAAATCCAGCTCCAATTATTGCAATCAATGGTAATGCTCCAATTATACTTTTTAATAAAAATATTGTAAGCATACCAACAATAGAATCAACTATTGCATTTGTTCCTGTTGTTAAAATTTTATCAACAGCTTTTCCAATCATCTCTCCCTTAAAAGGAATAAGACTTATTAATGTACCAACTCCTGAACCAATAGCACCAATAGATTCTTTTACGGGATTAAAAACTCTATTGATATAATTTAGCATGTTGTCTGAAAAGGGTATAAAAGCATAATAAGGTGCATTTGTTAAAACTTCATAGGTAGCTGAATTAATTACACCTGTAATACCACCTACTTCTTCAGGCTTTGCAAAACCTTGAATATCATAACCACTTTGATTTCTAAACTCTTCTAATTTATATTCATAGTTCTCTTGCTTATTTTCATTTTGACCTAATAGAGAAAATGTATCAAAAGCCATTACAGTAGTTCCAAGATTTACAATTGAAACAAACCCTAACTCAGATATATTTTTATATGTTAAATCAACCATCTTATTGATTTTATTTTCCATCTGACTTGAAATTGCAGAATTATAATTTTCTATTTTAAAAGATAGATTTGATAAAAAGGCATTACTGTTATAGTAAGCTCTCTCCATTTGATAACAATATGAAACTGCTGGTATTTCATTTTTATCTAAATATGATTCAGAATTCATCATCATTCTTGTGTAGAAGTTAATAGCTCTTTTTTCATCTTCTCCTATCCCTTTTGTGTAGATAATTTCACTAGGTGGAAACAGAGTGTTTGAATTTAATAAACTCACAAAATGTGAAGTTGCATCAGTATTGTAATAAGTTTTACACTCATCTAAAATTACTTTATAATACTTATTTTTTATTCTTTCTTTATATTCTAAATCTCTTAAAGCTTGAAAATCCTCTTGTAAATTTACACCTACATTTGAGAACTTATATCTTAAAACAGATGATGTTGCTGTTTCAGTTAATTTATCAGCTGTATTAATTCCTAAATACATTAAAGGTCTAATTATTTGTTGATACCCTGTTTGTGATAATTGTCCAGTTGTTGTTTCTATTTTATTTACACTAAAAAAGAATACTATTAAAGAAAATACACCTAAAAAAACTTTTTGAGCAATATCTTCATGATTTTGAATTTGAGAAATCCTTTTTGTAGTTTGTTCTGTTACTGCTAAAATAACAGATAATCCACCAACAAATAAAAACAACATTACTTTTAATGACAATAATATCTTATCGCTCGAACTTAAAAAATTAATAACAAAGGTAACTGAATTTGAAAGAGCATCCACAGTTCTTGAAATTAGTGTTGGATTAACCAAATCTGAACTAACAATATTTGGTGTATTTGTATATCCACTATTTAAATTGATTTCATTTGTAGTTATTGATGTTGGTATATCAATTATTTTTTCATCAGCTAACAATCCAGCAACCATATATTTTGGAAGATTTATATATTTTGTTGTTCCAGCATCAGTATATAAGTCATTTAACTTATCTTTTAAGGTGAATAAATGGCTATTAACTGTATTTGTATTTGATTTTATTTCAGTTACACTTGTTGGATTTAACATTGTTTTTGCACAATGTTGATTAACATTTACAACCTTACCTACTGCTATTTGTGGAGATTGCTTTGAGTAAACATAACAAGTAGTTGCACCACTTTCAAATTCAAAATTAGCAATTCTTCCGAAAAATCCATCTTTGAAAGGTGGACACTCTACTTGACAAGATGTTCTTTTATTTACACCTTTAGTAAATTGTGTTTCAGGTGTAGTAGTATCTGTTCCAAAAACCATACTATTTAATATCAAAAGAATTAAAAAGAATTTATTTAATATTTTCATCTTCAATCCTTGCAAAATAACCTTTAATATAGACTCTTTTAGAGATATTAAATCCAGTTTTTGGTTTTAGAAAAAATAAAAACTTTCTCTCTTTTTTTTCGGCAAATTTAATATCAACTTCATTTTTAAAATTCTCCAAAAAATACCAATTTTTATAGCCTTTGAAATAAAAAATATCTAATCCAAGAATCAAAAGTAGAAGTATCTCCGCAAAAAAAGTTAAACCAATATCTAAAAAAACAGCATAATCATTAATTAAAAATATTAAAACTACATTTACGATACAAATAGTTATTACATAGGTTTTAAAGAAAATTAGATTTGTTTTTAAATAAACAAATAACATACTTATGACAACTACAAATGCTCCAATAAAAGGCAATATATCAGCTTTAGAATTTGGATAATACAAAAATGGAATTAATATTAGAAATACCAAGTATTTCATCAAAATTACAAGATATGTAGGCATTTTTTTAAGTGATGATTCTCCTAAATCATCACTTAATACTTTTAGATTCTTAAAATCTAATGTTAAATCCTCTCTACTTTGAGTAAGCCATAGAAAAAATGGATATTTATTTATTCTCATGTAATTCCTTTTTTTATCTATAAGTTCTAATAGCTTCTACAATTAACTGATTTAACTCTGTTAGTGTCTTTTTATCAACACTTTTAATTACAAATGGATTTCTTTCAAATTTGATTAGGTATTTTGGAAGTTCAACTACTTGCTTATTTAAGCTGTAATATTCAAACATTAAGTTAGTAAGCTCTTTTGATAATTTGATACTATTTTTGCTTTTTATAGTATTGCAAAATGTATAATCAACTTTTTCAATTGGATTCTTTACATCTTCATCAAAAATATATACTTTATCATTTACTATAAAACCTTTATCAAAATACATGGGATAAGATGTTGTAAAATATACTTCATATTTTTGAACTAGAGCTTTTTTATAATCACTTGATTCATTTTCAATTGTGCATTTTTGAGTTACCTTTATTTGCTCATTATCACTATTCTTTAAATTTTGAATTTCAATTGCAAATAAACCATTTGTGATTAAAATAGAACCTACAGCTAAAACAAACTTTTTACTTAATTTCATCATTTTTAAAACCTTTTTATTTAAATTAAATTGATTCATTTTTTGATTTATTATAATTTTGTTATAATATTTACAATCAAAAAAAGGACTGAATTGGAAGAAAAAAAATACATTAAAAAAACATTCAATGTTTATCAAGATGCTTGGGATGAATTTATCAAACTTTGCAAAAGAGAAAACTCTGATACAAATAAAGAATTAAGAAAATTTATCGACCAATACAATAAAAAACATCGTGATAAAAAAGAGAGTTAATCTAATATATCTATCTTTTTTTATTTCTATTTTTTGAGTGATGATTAACCTCCTCTTTTTTATTAATTAATTCAGTTTTTTCAACTTTAAATTCTTCAATTTTTTGATGTTTATCTACTAATTCTTCTAATTTTTTTGAATCTTCAATTTCATCAATAACTTTAGGCTGTTTTACTATTAAGTCATTACAAATATCCATTGTTTCTTTCAGGCTAATACCTATCTCTTTTGTGAAGAAATCGATAATAGATTTAGGCTTTTGACGATTATTAGTTTTATTATTTATTTTATTTCCATCTACAACCTCAAACTCATTAAGATTGAAGTTATATTTTTTAGAAGCAAAATCTAACACTACTTGAGCTGATAAATTCTCTTTAAAAAATTGAATATCATGTACTTTTTCTGCTTCAATGATTTTTGATTCATTTTCCAGAATATAGTTGTCTAATTGAGATACTGGTCTAGTTGATTTTTCAACTTTTTTTATCTCTTTTTTTTCTTGCTTTTTAACTTGGGCTTGATTTTGTTCTTCAATTCTTTGAAGAATTTGTTTTTTAGCTTCTTTTACAAATTCAGTTTTACCATCAATCTCAATCTCCAATAAATCCCAACCTTTTGCTAGAGCTATATCAATCATTAGTTTTGCTTCCTCTTGAACAGAATTAACATTTGAATATGAGACTATCTCATCACCTTTATCTTCAACTTTTACACCTTTTGAACGATTAATAAAAGTTGTATTATCAGAACCTGACTCATCAGTCTTTACATAGTAACCCTTTAAAGAATCTTGGATATTTACACCATAGTGTTTATAAAAAATCTTTTGCTGAAAAGTTAAAGATTTGAAAGAGTTATAATCACTTTTTTTTGAATATTTTTTTTCAAAAGATTTTTTTAATTGCTCATCATCTTCATAAATTTTTATTAAATCTTTTGTAGCTTTTTTATTCCGTCTTTTTCCTATTTCCTCCACTCTTTTTGCATACATATCATTTAGAATTTCCTCTAACTCTTGTTGTGTCATATCTTCAAGTTTTTTATGATTTATTTCAGTTGAATTTGCATCAACAAATCTTTCAAAACCCCTACCCTGTAAGTTTATATCTTGAATTGTTTTATTACCACTTTTATCTGTTTTATAACTTTTATCAATAAGTTTTACATAGTTGTTGTTTTTTGTATCTACAACTCTATAATCAATCCCTTCTTTAAAATTCATTTGATTTTCCAAAAAATGAATAAGCTCTTGTCTGTCGTTTAAATCATCTAGTAGTTGAATCCACTCCTTACGGTCTCGCCCTAATTGTGAATCAAAATTTTTAATCCTGAACTTTCTTCTTTTTGTTTGCTCAAATCCAAATTTAAAGTTTGATTTTCGCACCATTGCTTCGTCATAATATGAATTTTTTGCAAATAAATTTCTAAGTTTAGTATCACTTAATGGATTCAAGAATGATATACCTAGATGAATGTGTGGATATCTCTTATTGCCATGCTCATCGTACTTAAGCTTTGGATAATGAAGCTCTGCATAAGCAATAATTTCATTATCAATGTCATACCCACTAAAATGGTGTTTTATGTAATCTTGAACTAACTCTTGCATTAATGCATTTTGTTGCTCTTTTGTTGGCAAAGATTCAATATTTGCCCAATCATTGTCGCCGAAGCCAAAAGAGATATGCATATAATTCTCAGACCAATTTTTATTTTGAACACAATAATTCTCAGCTTTTTCAAATTCATCTAAATTACCTAATATAGGTATGACAATATCTTTATCATCTCTACTATAAATTGAATTCTCTTTTTTACCATCTCTTAAATATTTAGAAAGTCCTGATTTAGCACGTCTTACACGAACTATCATCTTAAGCTCCAATTCTGTTTAGTTGATTTTGAATCAGTTTTAACTCCACCAGCAAAGCCTGATAATCATAAATATTTAAAGCATTTTTTAAATTTGCAACATTAAGTACAAATGCAACCTCATTTAAATTAATTCCGACTTTTCGTACTTGTGTCGCTAGACTGTTATAATCTTTTTTTACAACAACTTTACCTTGAGATAATATATATCTAAAGTATTCTGCTTTTTTTAAACCACTATCTTGAATTTTTGAACTTAAAGTTTGAAAGAATTCCTCAGTTACTCTTAGTTCTATTCTTTTAATTTTTGGATTTTTATCTTGCTTTTTCATAAGAAAGACCCAATTAAAATACCTAAAAACAGAAAACTTATAGCAATTACAAATATCTCTTTTTTATAGATTTTTTGATTTTGTTTTTGAATAATTTCATCTAAAATTTTTGATTTTTCATCAGTTTTAATTTTTACAGCTTCTTCAATTTTTTCAGTCAAAATTTGATTTGTTGAATTTTCAATTTTTTTATTTGCTTGAATTAAAGCCGTCTCAATTCCTTTTGTTTTATCTAAAATTACATCTAAATTTTGTACCTCTTTTTGAAGTTGTATCATTTTATTTATTGTTGGTGTAATTTGGGTATTTAAATGAAACATTAAAAACTCATATTTATCGATAATATCAGTTAGTTGAGTATCACTAACTAATATACCTTTTGATTTATTATTTTCCATTTTAAACTCCTAATCTAATTTAAAATTCTGAATTAATGTTTGACAATACTCATAAATCTCCTCATTAATTCGATTTAATTTCTTTGCTTTTAAGAACTCTTCTTTCCCTTTTTTTGCCCATTCAGTTTTTACTTCATCAAAATTTTCCGTTATAATTTTTGCTTTTAGATAAGCATCAACCAAAGCATATTGATGCTTAGAACTTATAATATCAGGTAAATCCGTCTCCGTAAGATAGTTTAAGTTTTGAATTTTGTCCTTAAACTCCTCATACCTTGATGGTAGTCCAAAATCTTCATTCCCAAAAAATGATTTAAATTTAAGCCTAATAGCATCAAAATCAAAAGATGGACATTTATTTAGGATAAGATTAATTTTTGCATCTTTATCAAAAGATAAAATAGAATCTATAGTTTGAAGTGCATTATCTACATTTGATATACTGTTAGATAGAGGAACAATATAAGTAAGTCCAAATAGTTCTTTTTCTTTTAAAATTTGCAAAAGCTTAACTGTATCATCCCCACCACCTGCGTCAATTATATTAATTGAGTCATCTTCAGATAACATATTGTTAAACTCTATTTCATCGAATGCATCTAACCCATCATCAATTTTAAAAGATTTAAAATTTATTTTTTGAGAATTTTCAATCATTTTTTTTGAATTATTATTGTTATCAACTTCAAAAATATTTATATTTTTATCTAAAAATAAAATAGGTAAAATTTGTAAAGAGAGGAAAGTTTTACCCTCTCCACCTTTTGTTGAAACTACAACATAAACATTTTTGTATACTACTGTCATATTCTTTTTTGCCATTATGAATCCTTTATTTTTTAGGCAGATTTTTTGATAAAAAATCTAAAGTTGAGTCTGTTAAATCATCAATATTATTTATAGATTTTTCATCTTTTTCTGTAGTTCTCTTTTGAACTACACCTTTATCTAATTTTTTATCTCTTTTTATTGTTTTCGATATTTCATCTTTTTTTAAATTTGCACAAAATTTATAAAAAAGAGGAGCTGATATATTAAGCTCAAAAACCTCATTTACTATTTTATGAATCTGTTTAATAGTCCAATAATTCATTAATTCTCGAATTTCATCTTTAATTAATTTAAGAATTTTTGAAAATTTTAATTTTTTTAATCTATCATCACCAATTTGCTCAATGATTTTTTTCTTTCTTTTTTGAAGATTTTCCATTTATATTTCCAATTTTTTCTTCAATAATTTAAGCTCGACTTTTTAGGATTTTTTTAAAATCCGTTAAAAAAAGTGAGCAAACAACTGGCTAGATAGCTCATTTGCAACTGAAAATTAATCCAGTTGTTTTACGAGTGCCTATATCTCTATCTCTATTACTTGAGTATGAGTATTTGCTTGAGCAAGATTTTCCAATTTCTCAATTTCTAAATCTTTTGCTTTTTGTATATGAAAAAGTTGATTATTAAATTGCTTTAATTTTTCTGCTTCATCTTCATCAGAAGAAAAAATAGAAGATTTATTTATTCTTTTATTTTTTCTTTTATTTATTGTTGAACTGTCGTTTAACGGCTGTTGAATTGAGTTTAATTGACTCAACTCCAAAAGTTGTTGTTCTTGTTTAATTCTTCTTTTTTCTGAACTAACTTTACCCGCTAAACTACGTTGCTCAACTTGTTTATAATAAGGTTCAAGCCATTTATTTAACTGAACTGAAATAAATTGACTTCCATCTTCAAATTCAATAACTTCGAACAATCCATAAGCATTAATAACTATATTTATAACAGGTACACTTACATTCATTTCATCAGCAAGTAAATCAATATCACTAATTGGATATTGATGTCCTTCTGTTTCAGCAAGTGTTTCAAGTAGATATACAGCTATACCATAACCTTGTACATTTAGGTCTTTAATGAGCCTTTTTATATTTTTCCCATTCCTAAAATTTGTAGGAAAAAGAAAATTTGGAGGTGTTTTAGCCATTATTTTTCTTTCATTTTATTTTTAAATATTTATATTTTAAATAATCAATAAGCAGTTATATTGTAGTTGTTTGATATACTTGCAGTTGATTAAAATCTTAATACGGATTTATCACTCTCTCTTTTGACTGTTTGGCGACATAAAAGAGGGAGTTTATTAACTTACTTTCTTCAATTCTTTTTGCTTCAATAATTTTTGGTGTACATATTCTTCTCCTTTGTCGATATACTCCTGAATTTCACTCATTTTCCAACAAGCTGTCCCACCATTTTTATATTGCTTTGGAAATCTTAATGCTTTGATTTTTGCATAAATAGTTGCCGTAGCAATTGGTACAATTTTTTGTACATCTTTTCTTCTTAATAGTCTTTCTTCCATTTCATTTCCTTTTTAATTGAAAAAAGAGATTATCTATCTCTTCTTGATTTATTTGATTTTGATTCATAAAAATTTTCCATCATTTCTAAAAACTCTTCATGTGCAAAATAGCCATCTAAACCTATATGTAACACATTATACTCATTTGAATGTCCAAACTCTCCGTCAAGGCTTGTACCAATTGCCAATTTGCAGATAAAAGATACTTGATTATAATCCCATTCTTTTACGGCAAAAATAAAATTTGGATTAGTTTTATCCAATTCACCCAATAACTCTCTTACTAAATCCATTTGCTCAACAAATAATGGGCTATCAATTGTGCAATCTAAGTCATAAACTAAACTATCAAGTTCTTCTAATCTTTTTGCTTTTTCTGTTTTTAAACAGTCTAAATTTAATTCCATATTTTCTCCTTATCTATATCATATAAGTATACATAAGATACTTATATAATAAAATAGTATACTATAAATACTTTAATTTTACTTAAACTAGTTCTTATTATATACTTTATATAATACTAATATATATTGTATACTTTAATCGAAAGGATTGGGATGACATTTAAAGAAACAATGGCTAATCTATTTAGTGCGTCGGAAGGTGCATACTATAAATGGAAGAGAGAAAATAGACCAATTATTCAGCTAGTTGATAAATATCTTTCAAAAGAAAATATTGAAGAATTTTTAGAAACTGGTAAAATTCAAAAGTTTGAAACTATATCTTACATCACTAATAACTATATTCAAAAGAATTTAAAAATTTATATTGATAGTTTTGAAAAATCTCAATCTTTATTGAGTGAACCACATGTGAATGATAACTTTATAGATTTTTATTTTTATTTTTTAACTAATTTTGAAAATCTCAATCTTTCTTCTAATGCTAATTTTTTAGGAATTCATTCAGTATTAGCACAATTCTTATATCTATATCAAATAAACGAATTAGAGATAAATAAAGATGATGAAATAGAAGAATTAGAAATAAAGTTAGCTATTCCAAATATAAATAAAGATAAAATTAAGAAACATACTAAAGAAAAACTATTTTTGGAAAATAAAGGTAAGTTTAGAGGCATTATTAAATTCTATTCTACCTTTAATACTTGGAATGATGATATGTATTATTTTTTACAACTAGTAATTAAAGAAGAATTTAGTTATTTCATTTCTTCAGGAAACGATGAATTACTATATCAAGCTATTGGTTATTTAGTTTATTCAAAATATCAAAACATGAATAAGAGCGATAAATTAGATTTAATTTATTCAAGTTACCACTATTTTATAGCTAATAAAGATTTAATTTCGAAAGAAAATATTAAAAAACATATTTTAGATAAAAACTGTAACTTTTGAAGATTTAGAAACAATATCCAAAAGAAATTTTGAAAGAAAAATATCAAAATTCTGTATCTAATTTTTTCAAATACCTACATAAACCTAAAAAATTTATTCTTTTAGGTTTAAATTAAATCTAACTTGATTAAAAAATTATTTAGCCTACTAGTAAACATAAAGATGCACCCTTTAAATTAGTTACAATAACTAAAAGTAAAATTATAATTTTCATGTTCTTCCTTGGAATTTAGATATATTGTTGATATATTATCGATATAACTTTTTTTTGCTATGAATTCTTATATAATTGTATATTCCGATTAATTTGTATTGATATAAATTTATGCCACTTATGGCATAACAATACAAAGGATTTAAGATGAATAGATTAGAACTAATACAAAAAATAGAAAATAGAAAAAAACAAATTAATATAAGTATAGAAAATCTTGCAAGATTAAGTAATTTAGGTGTTAGAACAGTAAATAGATTTTTTGCAGGTGATGATGTAAAGCTTAGTACAATAGAAAGAATTACAAATTTACTTGGTCTTGATTTTGCAGGTAATGAAGTAATTCCACTTAATCAATTAGAAAAACAAAGAGCAAAAGAAAAAGCTTTGTTTATGGCTTCTTTAGTTCAAAGCACATCTGCATTGGAAGTTCAGGGATTAGAAGAAGACTCTTTAAATAAAATAATAGATAAATTTGAAAAAGAGTTTTTACAGGGACAATATAAAAATAGATTATGGGTTGCATAG
>RRZU010673073.1_pt1 | contig 11570 bp, 7 predicted proteins | sample 2165561 | NCBI WGS metagenome assembly RRZU01 (sample SAMN10456909, study PRJNA506462) | wastewater metagenome | isolation source: wastewater sludge | place: USA: Moscow, Idaho | reverse complement strand
GCTGGAAGCATATCCGAGTCTGCAGAAAAAGTATAAAGCAAAAGATAATAATACAAAAGATTTTTATTTTAAAAATGCAAACGCAACGATAACTGCATTTAAGCATGAACCGGAAGTGATTACTTTTTAAAAAATAAAAAATTCTGGAAATTATATGAATACGGAATTGAGTAACGATGAGCCGGTAGCCGATGGTTATCGGCTCATTATGGGATTATGATATAAAGATATTGTGTGAGCTGGATAAAAGTTTTGTATAGAATAAAAAAGAAACGAGCAACCCGCTTGGATCCTAAGACCGTACACGACACAAAACCCATTTCTTAACTTCATTATAAAGTATTTCTATCAAAAGTCAATCAAAGATGTAAGAAATAAAGGAGAACAACCAATGAACAATCACGATAACAACCCCAAATACATCCAAATCCGAGGTGCCAGAGTCCACAACCTGAAGAACATAAACGTAGATATCCCCCTGCACCAGATCGTAGGCATCGCAGGTGTGTCCGGCTCCGGGAAGTCGTCGTTGGCGTTGGGGGTGTTGTATGCGGAGGGATCCAGGAGGTATCTGGAATCGCTTTCTACTTATACGCGAAGACGTATGACGGGTGCGGCGAAGGCACAGGTGGATGAAGTTTTGTATGTGCCGGCGGCGCTTGCGCTGCATCAGCGGCCGGGAATTCCGGGAATCCGGAGTACGTTTGGCACGGGAACGGAGCTTTTGAACAGTCTGCGGCTGATGTATTCGAGGCTGGCTTCGCATCGGTGTCCCAATGGGCATTATGTGGAGCCGACATTAAAAGTGGCAGCGGAGCAGGAGATTCTTTGCCCAATCTGTGGGGAGCAGGTGCAGCCGCCGAGTGCGGAAGAACTTGCGTTTAATTCTCAGGGTGCATGCCCGGAATGTGGTGGTACCGGGCGAGTACGGACGGTAAATATTGATTCTCTGGTACCTGATGATTCGATCAGTATCGATGACGGGGCGGTTGCACCGTGGAACAGTCTGATGTGGTCACTGATGACGGATGTATGTCGGGAAATGGGTGTGCGCACGGATATTCCGTTTCGCGAGCTGACGGAGAAAGAAAAAGATATTGTTTATCACGGGCCTGCGGAAAAGAAACATATTTTTTATAAAGCAAAGAATTCGAACCAGGCAGGAGAACTGGATTTTACCTATTACAATGCGGTGTATACTGTGGAAAATGCCCTTGCTAAAGTAAAAGATGAAAAGGGCATGAAACGTGTGGAAAAATTCCTGAAAGAAGAGATCTGCCCGCAGTGTCAGGGAAGCAGACTTTCCGAAAAAGCGAGAGCACCGAAACTTCGAGGCATCGGACTGGCGGAGGCGTGTCAGATGACTTTAAAAGATTTGGTTGTATGGGTTGCCGATGTTCCGGATTCTCTGCCGGAGGAAATGCGTCCGATGGCAGAGGCAATCTGCGAATCCTTTCAGACAGCTGCAAAAAGACTGATGGATCTGGGACTTTCTTACCTGTCTCTCGACAGAGCAGCTGCGACATTGTCTACCGGGGAGCGGCAACGGATGCAGCTGGCGAGAGCTGTAAGAAACCGTACGACAGGTGTATTGTACGTGTTGGACGAGCCTTCCATCGGATTACATCCTTCCAATATTAATGGATTGAATGCCGTGATGCATGATCTGATCGCGGATGGCAATTCGGTTCTTCTGGTCGATCACGATACGCAGATTTTGTCCGAAGCTGACTGGATCGTGGAGATGGGACCGGAGGCAGGAAATGGCGGTGGATATGTGATCGCAGAGGGAACGATCCCTGAGATTACAAAGAATCCGGCTTCCATGATTGGTCCGTTTTTAGCGCAGAAAACGAATTTGCCGGTACGGGAACAGACGCATGCTGAAAATATGTTTGATCTGGGAGTTATCCATCTTTCTACCAATGCGATCCATACGGTAAAACCTCTGGAAGTCGATATTCCAAAAGGCAGGCTGACCGTTGTGACCGGTGTGTCCGGCTCTGGCAAGACTACGATGGTGCTGGAAAGCCTGATTCCGGGACTGGAGGCAGCACTGAACGGAGAGACATTGCCGGAACACGTGAAAAATGTTTCTGCGGAGGGGATTTCCCATGTGAAACTGATCGATGCGTCACCGATTGGAATCAACATTCGTTCTACCGTGGCAACGTATGCCAATGTGCATGATGAACTTCGAAAGATTTACGCAAAAACTGACGATGCAAAAAGGATGAAATACAAGGCAAAGGATTTTTCCTATAATACCGGAAATCTCAGATGTCCGGCATGTGATGGAACAGGGCAGATCACACTGGATGTACAGTTTTTGCCGGATGTAGATGTGGTGTGTCCGGAATGTAAAGGATCTCGGTATGCGAAAGCGGCATGGCAGGTTTGCTATGAAAAGGAACCGGGGAAAAGGTATTCGCTGCCGCAGATGATGGCGATGGATGTGAACACAGCACTACAGGCGGCAGGAGACTGGAAAGTGGTGCGGCAGCGGCTGGAAGTACTGCGAGATCTTGGGCTTGGCTATCTGACCCTGGGAGAGGCGACACCGGGACTGTCCGGTGGGGAAGCACAGAGACTGAAACTTGCCAGTGAGATGGGGAAAGGGCAGTTTGATTCCGTTTTCGTGTTCGATGAACCGACGATTGGATTACATCCATTGGACGTAAAGACGCTGCTTCAGGTATTCCAGGCACTTGTGGATCAGGGGGCAACTGTGATTGTGATAGAACACGATCTGGATGTGATCCGAAACGCAGATTATATCATCGATATGGGTCCGGAAGGCGGCGAAGCAGGCGGAAGGATCGTTGCTGTGGGAACACCGGAGCAGGTCGCAGAAAATGAAAACAGTGTTACCGGGAAATTTATACGTTGAAGATAATTTATTTTCTCTCATTCCATCTTGCATCCCGCAGTATTCTCCGTTACAATAACACCAGAACACAAGTTTGCATCAGAAAGGACTGTGGATGTTATGGACATCAAGGATTTAATTATATATCGAAGAACGATCCCTGCGCGGAAAGCGATATATTCCTCGTTTCCGGAATCTCTGAATCCGAAGATCGTGGAGTTTTTGCGGGAACGGGGAATTGATCAGCTGTACTGTCATCAGGCGCAGATGTATGAGTTGGCGCGGGAAGGGAAGAACGTGGTGATTACCACTTCGACGGCTAGTGGAAAGACGCTGAGTTTTCTGCTTCCGGTGATACAGGAGATTCTGGAACATCCGACGGCGCGGGCAATCTTTATTTATCCGACGAAAGCACTTGCGGCGGATCAGTACCGGGCATTGCAGCCGTGGCTTTCTTTTTTCGGACCGGAGAAAATCAGTGCCGGAGTATATGACGGTGATACGCCGGTGAACGAGCGAAAACGGATCCGGGACCGGGCAAATATTATTCTGACGAATCCGGAGATGTTAAATGGCGCTATGCTACCAAATCACAGCAAATACGGATTTGATTTTATCTTTTCGAACCTGAAATACGTGGTTCTCGACGAGATGCATACCTATCGTGGAGCCTTTGGATCCCATATGGCAAATGTTTTCCGGCGGCTTTCGAGGATTACAGAGTATTATCACGCAGTCCCTCATTTTCTATGTAGTTCGGCTACGATTGCCAATCCGGTGGAACTGGCGGAAAAAATCTGTGGACAACCATTTGCTTCGGTGACAAAAGACGGTTCGGCGGCATCCGAGCGGAATTATCTGCTGATACAGCCACCGAAAATAAGCGGAAAGGATCAGCAATATTACGGGCAGGAATCCATTGTGTCGGTGGCGGCACAGATGCTTCCACAGTTGATGGAACAGAGGGAAAGTTTTCTTGCATTTGCAAAATCAAGAAAAAATGTGGAAGTTGTGTTAAAAGAGACAAGAGACCGGCTGGATGCGGCGGATTTTCTTACTACAGTGACTTCGGATCAGATTTCCGGTTACCGGGGCGGTTATACGCCGATCGAGCGAAAGACCATCGAACAGCAGATGATCCGTGGGGATCTGCTGGGGCTGGTGAGTACGAATGCACTGGAGCTGGGAATTGATATCGGTTCTATCGGAGTGACGGTACTGATCGGTTATCCGGGAACCCGTTCTTCTTTCTGGCAGCAGACCGGGCGTGCGGGGCGAAGTAAGAAAAGCTGTACCAACTATCTGATCCTGGATCACCTTCCGATGGATCAGTATATCGGTCTGGAGCCTGGATGGCTTTTTGATGAGAGCAGTGAACATGCGGTGATTGATCCGGATAACCTGCTGATCGAACTGGCACATATCCGTGCGGCGGCAGCAGAACTCCCGATGTCTCTGGATGACATTGCCCGCTTCCCGGATCTCGGAGAGACGATTCCGGTACTGATGAAGATGCAGGAAGTGCGAAGCCAGAACGGTCGGTTTGCATGGGCAGGCGGCGAGTATCCGGCGGGCGATTTCTCCATGCGAAATATTGATAAGAACAAATACACGCTGTTGAATCAGGAAACCGGAAAAACGATCACGGAGATGGATGAAAGTCAGGCGTTTCGGGAGATTCATGAAGGTGCGGTTTATATCCACGACGGGGAATCTTACCGGGTGGTGAAGATGGATCTGGAGAGCAAGATGGCGTATGCGATTCCATTTAACGGAAATTATTATACGGTTGCCGGAGGCGAGACGAATATTCATGTAATCCACAGCCAGAAGGAACAGCAGTGGAACCGGATTCGGGTGCAGTTTGGTGATGTGAATGTGGCGGATTATGTCTATATGTACAAAAAACTGCAGTTCCATAACCATCAGAACCTTGGATATGAGGAACTTCGGACACCGCTGACGAAGGATTATGATACCGAAGGAACCTGGATGCATCTGCCGGAGAATCTGGTACTGGCGTATCGTGGTCTGCTGCAGGCGGATGATACGGGACGGCTGACCAGGAATAATCATTTTCAGGGCTTGTGTTTCGCTCTGAAAAATGCTGCGCAGATGGTGACGATGACAGAACAGGAGGATATCCATGTGATAACTTCCACAAATGCGCTGGAATTATCGGGTGAAACAGCGTCGGATGTATCCATTTATTTCTATGACGGCTATGTGGGCGGTCTTGGATTTTCCGAGAAAATCTATGATCTGATCCCGCAGGTGATCGAACAGGCGATTCGGATGGTGTCCGGCTGCAAATGCAAAGACGGATGTGCGGCATGTGTGGGGGATTATAAACTGGATCGCAAACTGATCCTGTGGGGATTGGAAAATCTGCGGGAAGCATCGGAGGTTCCCAAAGGTGAAAAAGTAGTTACCTGGGCAGAGTCCACCTGGAAAAGGAAAGAATTCCGACTGGAAACATTACCGGAAAAGTGGGATATTTTTTGCCGGAAAGCCAGAGAGAACGGAGAGCAGTACGCCGGATTTTTCCAGACCGTGCACCGGGTGAAAGTGAAGGATACCAGACTGATTCTTTCGGTAGACACACCATTTTTTGCACAGTGGGCGAATGGACCGGAAAATAAACAGAGTCTGCGGAATCTGATCGGTTATTATACAGAACTTCCGGCAGGATTTCGGTTGGAAATCCGGGCGGAAAGACCGGAAAAGCGGGGAAATTTATCTGACATTACGGGTTCAGATACAAGAAAAACGTGGACAGAAAGTCACGATACAGCCGGGCGGTCTGTAGAAGACTACGATAGAGAAGAACGGGAGAAACAGGAAAAGATTCTTCGCCGTTACCGGGCGATGGATATCAGGAGAGAGAAAAAAGATGATGGATCTGAATAAACTGAATCCCTACCAGAAAGAGGCAGTGCTTGATGAGAGTCCTGCCTGTCTGGTCAATGCAAATGTAGGAAGCGGGAAGACGACCGTGTTGACGGCAAAAGTTCGCTATCTTTGCGAACAAAAAGGAGTGGCTCCAAAGGATCTGATGGTGCTTACCTTTACCAATAAGGCAGCAAATGAAATCCGGGAGCGGTTGGAAAATCTGACCGGAAAAGAGGAAGATCTGTGGTTTGGCACGTTTCACAGTGTGGCACTTCGGATGTTACAGACGATTCTTCCGGTAGAGGAACTTGGATATACGAAAGAATTTCAGGTATGCATCCCCGAAGAAGAAATGCAGATGGCACAGCAGCTGATCACGGAACAGAATCTTCAGATTAAATATAAAAACCGTTTAAAAAAGCGGCTGGATCAAAGCCGTCAGAAAAGTGGAAGAAAACCGAAAGATTACGGGGATGATTTTGAGCGGTTGTGTACTCTGCTGGAAGAAGAAAAAAAGAAACAGAATAAAATGACATACGAGGAGTTGATCTTACATACCGGACAGCTGCTTCAGAGCCACCCGGAGATTCTACGTCCGCTGTGGTTGATCATCGATGAAGTTCAGGACTGCGATCAGAGTCAGCTGGATCTTCTGGACAGTCTGATGGGAAAAGACAGTCATCTTTTTGCGGTTGGTGATCCGAATCAGGTGATCTACAGCTGGCGGGGAAGTGCTTTTCAGATTTTCTTCCAGCTGAAAAACCGCTATCAGGCGATGGAACTCAGCCTTCCGATCAATTATCGTTCTTCTGGGACGATTTTATCTGCAGCAAGACGATTTTTGCAGAATGGAAGTACGCTGGAAGGGGTAAAAAGCGAAGGCGGTAAAGTGCAGATCCGAAAACAGTATGATCCATTTCAGGAGGCTGAGGATCTGGCAGCCCGTATCCGGGAGCTTCATATGCAGGGGATTCCGTATCACGAGATTGGGATTCTGTATCGTTTGCAGAATCAGTCGGCACTACTGGAACAGGTACTTACCAGAAACGGGATTCCGGTGCATGTGGCAGTGAAAGAAAAAATGGAAGACATTCCGGTAGTGCAGTGGTTTTTCCATGTACTTCGGTTTTGCGTGAATCATTCGGATACCACGAGTGGTGTGGAAGCGTTGTGCAACAAAACGTATGGAGAGGGATGGACAACGAAAAAAGCATTACAGCAGATCCGACGCTGGGAGACGGATGGAACATTGCCGAAAAATTCTCCATTGTTTTCGGGGATGGTGAATGTTCAGGAAGATGTGTTTGTGACAGAAGAAACCGATCAATTGTGGGAAATGTTCTCACTGGATCGTTATCTGATGCCATCTAGAGCTGGTTATCAGGAAGATAAGGCGTGTATTCTGGGAATTTTTGATGCAATTCGGAACAAGGGGAATATCAGAGAATTTTTGAATGATGTGGCTCTCTATGGACTGCCTTGGATGCACAATTCAGAGAACCAGAAGACGGAGAATATAGTAACAGGGAATTACGTTACAGAAAAGCAAAGTATAGAAGATTTGACAGCAAAATATCCAATAAATACAGCGGGTTACAGTGCGAAAGGGCAAAAAGATAGTTCCAGAGAAGAAGAAATTGACGCTGTGCAGTTGATGACGCTTCATGCCTCAAAAGGATTGGAATTTACCTGTGTTTTCATCATCGGTGTGAATGATGGTCTGTTGCCTCTGCGTGGAACCAGTTTTGATCAGGAGGACGAAGAACGACGTCTGTTCTTCGTGGGAATGACCCGCGCGAAGGAACAGTTGGAACTTTCCTATTACACCAGCCCGGACGGTTACGGAATCCTTCCGGGTCCCGGAAAATACCTGAAAATGTTTCCGAAAGACCTGATTGAAGGTCTGGATGAACCGAAATATGCAGAAGGAAGTGCGGCGGAACATTTGCAGGCGATGAAGCGGCAGATTTTGCAGGCAAGAGAAGAGCGGACGCTGCAAATGCCAGAAGAGGACTTTCGGACAATATCGCCTGAGATAGATGTTGAAAAACCAGACACGGATCCGTGCAGGCATGAGGAAAAAGAAGAAAACCCTGCGAAGAGTGCAACCAATCATACAGATACAGATTCCGCAGCCAACCAGCCGCGCGTAGCACATGAAAAATACGGAGTCGGAACGGTAATCTCCGAAAACGAAGACACCATTATCATCCGCTTCGATGATTATGGAGAAAAAGAACTTCTGAAGATGTTTACGGTTTTACATCCGTTGTAGATGCTGAGAACCATTCAATATTTCTGTGAATCTGCCATAAAATGTAAAAAACAATCCATGGCCGGAGTATATTCTCCGGCTTTTTTATATGCAAATCCAATCCGGAGTACCGGTGATTCTTCCAACGGAACAGATATCACGCCCTCATGTTGAAACAGACGAAAATTGCTCTCTGCAAAAAGGCTGATACCTTCTCCGACAGCAACGGCACTGATTAAAGACTCTACGCGTGCAGTGCGAAGAATCGACGGATGAATACCTGCATTTTGAAAAATCTGCATACACAGCTGATAAATGGATGTGTATGGGTGCATCAGCAGAAAAGACTGATCGGTCAGTGCTGTAACAGAAAGCTTTTGTCGTGTTGCCAGTGGATGATCTGCCGGAAGCATGACACAGATCCGGTCGGTTGCAATAGGAAAAAAATGATAATGTTCCGTATCGATCATAGATTCTCTGGCAAGAATCATGGCAAATCGCTTCTTTTCGATGCCTTCCATTAATTCGCTTTCTTCCACCTCGGTAAGAGCAAGAGAAATCTCTGGGTGTTCTTTCTGAAACAGGCGGAAACTTCCGGTAAGATGATACTGAGAGAGTACAGGAAGCGTTCCCACAGATAATTGCTGTTCCTTGGCAGTCTGATACAGAGACATCCGGTAAAGCATCTGCCGGTATTGCCGGGAAAGTTCCATTGTCATTCGACACATTAAGAAACGGAATGAGGATTCTAAATAACAGACGGGTTCGGAGATTCATTATTTTACCCGGTATAGCAAATATCGAACTGATATTCTGCGGCAATGTCTCGTGAAGTGTGTCAGCGAATTTTGAATAACCGGCAACAATATCAATAATTTCTCTGAGAATCACAAATTTTCCCGTGACAAGTCATATATTTTAACGTATAGTAATAGATAGAAAACAAATGTCAACCGGCGATGGAAAACCTTTGGGACGCCCTTTTCCATCGTCGGTTGTACTATGAAAGAGAAGGAGAAAAAGATGTATACACTATTACTACTGCTGATTTATCTGGCATTTATCAGTCTCGGACTGCCAGATTCCCTTCTGGGTTCTGCCTGGCCGGTGATGCACAAGGCTTTTCAGGTTCCGCTGTCTTATGCGGGTCTGGTAACTATGATTATTTCCGGAGGAACCATCTGTTCCAGTTTGATGTCTGAGCGTCTGACAAAGAAATTCGGTACACAGATTGTAACTGTGTTCAGCGTGATGCTTACTGCAATCGCATTATTCGGATTTTCTACGGCAAGCGCCTTCTGGATGCTCTGTCTATGGGCCATTCCCTATGGACTGGGTGCGGGAGCGATTGATGCTGCACTGAACAACTATGTAGCGCTTCATTATAATTCCAGGCATATGAGTTGGCTGCATTGTTTCTGGGGACTGGGAACCATTATCAGTCCGTATGTGATGAGTTATGCACTGACCACATCGGTGTGGCAGAACGGATATCGCATGGTATCTTTTATCCAGATCGGAATAACATTGATTCTTTTCGTGACACTGCCGATATGGAAGGTGAATAAAAAAGAAACTGCGCAGGAAGAAAAGGCAGAAGAAGAGATGGTAGGCATCAAAGGTGCACTGAAGATCAAAGGCGTTCCGAATCTTCTTCTTGGATTTTTCTCCTATTGTGCACTGGAATCAGCAGTGATTCTGTGGGGAAGCAGCTATCTGGTAGGAGCAAAGGGAATCTCTGCGGAACGTGCAGCAGCCTTTGCGTCCCTGTTTTGCATCGGTATCACACTTGGAAGATTTCTGGCAGGTTTTATTACAGAAAAAATGGGAGACCACAAGATGATTCGTCTGGGCATCGCTATCATTCTTGTTGGATGTATCGGTATGTTGTTACCGGTATCCATCGATGAATTTGCACTGTTTGGTCTGGTTATTATGGGACTTGGCTGTGCACCGATTTATCCATCTATCATCCATGCAACACCGTCCAATTTCGGAGAGAAGAACTCCCAGGCGATCATCGGTATCCAGATGGCGAGTGCTTATGTGGGATCTACTTTTATGCCGCCGCTGTTCGGACTGATCGCAAACCATATTTCTGTCGGTTTACTTCCGGTTTATGTATTGTTCTTCCTGATTCTGATGTTCTTTATGCTGGAAAAGACATTTAAACTGGTGAAATAGTAATAATCAAACAGCTTCCGGGTTACGTGTCAGTTTCCTGAAAGCTGTTTTTGATTTGCATAATTTTATTTGTAATAGAAAAGGATATAACTATGTATAAAGAAAACAAGGATATAACATTACAATATTATAATCAAAATGCCGGTTCTTTTGTCAGCGGTACAGTTCACGCAGATCTGACAGATACACTGAATCGGTTTTTAAGCAGACTGGAACCGGGAGCGGCAATTCTTGATTTTGGCTGTGGTTCCGGCAGAGATACCAAATATTTTCTGGAACATGGCTATCAGGTGGAGGCTATAGACGGATCCGAAGAACTGTGTAAAATCGCCAGTGCCTATACAGGAATTCCGGTACGCCAGATGTATTTTCAGGATCTGGATGTCCGGGAGCAGTATGACGGTATCTGGGCGTGTTCTTCGATTCTGCATCTGGAAAAAACAGAATTAAGATCTGTGCTGAAAAAAATGGCGGATGCCCTGCGTCCCGATGGATGGATCTACACTTCTTTCAAATATGGAGAGTATGAAGGGATGCGAAACGGCAGATATTTCACGGATTTCACCTGGAACAGTTTCCAGAGATTCATCCGTGATACCGAATCACTTTCCATAGCAGAATCCTGGGTGACCGGTGATGTGCGTCCGGGAAGGGAAGAAGAAAAGTGGCTGAATCTGCTGTTGCAGAAGCGATAATAGAGAATGGCACAAAACCATCCGTTGTATCAGTGAAATCCTTATTTATTCCGTGCAATTTCAATAAAATCCCTGGCGTATTTGGGAAGATAAGTTCCCCTGCGAAAAGCGATGCTCAGTGTTGTAAAGATTCCTTTTTCTCCGACAGAAAAGCAAACCGGTTTTCTGGAAAATTCCATATTCTGTATATATGTTTCCGGCGTAAAACACATGCCCATTCCCTGCATACAAAGTTTTACACAGGTCTCCGTGTTCCGGCTTCGAACCGGTACACGGGGCTGGACACCGGCGCGATCCAGGGCTTCAAGAACCAGTTTTCCGGTGGTCTGTTCCGGAAAATGGAGAATAAAAGGTTCGCTGGCAAGCGTGGACAGATCGATTCTCGGATACCGGTCGGAGGGAGACGGATATCCGGAAGATGCCAACGGATGATCCGGTGGCATAACCAGAAGAATCCTTGAGATGATATCTGCGGCAAAAGATGCACCCATTGATATTTTCTACGGGATTCCGAGCAGCGTTCCATCGACCAGTGAAAAACTGGAAACCACCGGCGGTGTGATTGATTTTGAGGCGATGAAGCATCTGCTTGGTGAAAAAGATGTGGTCTGCGTTGGCGAGATTATGAATTATCGGGAAATTATCCGGGAAAATCATCTGGAAATCACAAAATTTC
>RRZU010177802.1_pt1 | contig 11570 bp, 15 predicted proteins | sample 2165561 | NCBI WGS metagenome assembly RRZU01 (sample SAMN10456909, study PRJNA506462) | wastewater metagenome | isolation source: wastewater sludge | place: USA: Moscow, Idaho | reverse complement strand
GTAGGGTGATTATTCGTTATGAAAGAAAATCAGAAAATTATCTGGCATTTGTGAAACTAGCAGCAATTTGCTTAAATTTCTGGAAATTCAATATTGGTATGAAAATTGTTGCTTGAAATTATGTTGGACAGCCCCTAATATTTTCCGTGTTTTTGTTAAAAATTTCTTTTTGAAGTTCCCTATTTAATTCATTTATAGAATGAAATACTTTATTTTGATTGTTTAAATTTGAAGTAAGATATAATTTATTATCTTTTTTTTGAATTTGGACTAAATATCTTTTATAAGTTTTTGTTAAATAGTCGATTTTTTCACCTTCAGTAAATGAATCTTGATATACTTTAAATGAGTTTTCTATGTCTTTTGATAAGGCATCATTTATTGAGGTTTCTAAATTAGAATTTTCTTTTGACGAGTTAGAGATACTTAAATTATTGAAATCGGAAGCACTTTTATTTCCATAATTGTTAAATTTTGAGCATCCTGAGTGAAAAGCAATTCCCGTTATAGCAAAAAAAGAAATAAGAGAGAGTTTTTTTTTAATCATTCGATTTCCTTGATTTAAAATATTTAAAACAAAATAATTTTTTTGTAATTTATAAAAAAAACAAAAATAACAAAATTTGTTATTTTAAATTTTAAAAAAAGTAAATATATATTAAAAATATTACAAAAATAATTTTATTAATATATAATAAATTGTTTTTAAATTGATATTATATCAATTATTTAAATAATTTGATTATGATAAAAAAATATATTTAAAATAAATAAATAATAATCATATATATATTGTTTATAAAGTTAAATGGATTATAATTGATTTATCTCAAATGTATTCTTGCTATTTATTAATTTTTATTCTTGAGGATAGTAATGGATGAATTAGAAATACAAAAAGGCCTTATTTTAAGATATCAAGATGTTGGAAATGGTTTTCCCATAATACTTGTCCATGGAACACCAAGTTCTTCAGATGAATTTATTGCTGTTATAAATAGCTTAAAAAATAGGTATCGAGTTATTGCACCAGATCATATCGGATTTGGAGCATCTGATAAACCAAAAAATTATAATTACACGATTAAAAATCATCAAGAAAATTTTTCAAAATTAATAAAACATTTAAATTTAAAAAAATTTCATATTGTTGTTCATGATTTTGGAGGTATTATTTCTCTGCCTTTTATCCTTGAAAATATGAATTTAGTATCAAGTTTAGTTATCATAAATTCTTGGGCATGGCCTATGAGTAAAATTGAATATTTTCCTACTTGGATGAAATTTTTAATGTCATCTGCACCAATGAAATTATTATATTTAAAAATGAATTATTCTCCAAAATTTTTTGTTAAGTTAGCTTGGGGAAAACATAGTCCTCTAACGAAAGAAAAACATCAAAAATATATAGAAAAGTTTAAAAATCAAGATGAACGATTCGGAACGTGGGGATTTGCACAAGCTCTTGCCAAAGAAAATGATGATGTCTGGAAAATAGAGGATCAATTAAATCAACTTTCTAAAATTCCAGTTTTGCTATTGTGGGGAGCTGCAGATAAATTAATTACACTAAAATCATATGAATATTGGAAAAAAATGATTCCAAATGCAAAGACGAAAATATTAGAAAATGTAGGTCATTTTGTTGCGGATGAAGCACCCGAACTTTTGGTAACAGAAATTGAAAATTTTTATTCAAAATGATTTTCTATTTTAAATTTGATATGAAAATGGGAATGGTATTCATTTTAATTAAATTTGTAACTAATTATATTAGGTATTCGTGATAATTTTTTTAAGTTGCATTAACTCTGTAATTATAAATTTAGGTTGAATATCTGCTTTTGGTTGTCCCCCGCTTTTGTGAAACCAACAAGTATCTATTCCAAATTCATTAGCACCTAATATATCGGCATGTAAATTATCGCCTATCATAAGGACTTCTTCTTTTTTTGTATTTAGGTGTTTCTTTAATGCGATTTCAAAAATTTCAGGCTGTGGTTTACGAAAGCCTGTTTCTTGGGAAATTGTTATAGAATCAAAAAAGGGAAAAAGTTCAGAGCACTCAAATCTATTTTTTTGAGTATCGGTAAAACCATTTGTAATGATTCCAATTTTTATATTTAATGATTTAATAAACTTACAGATTTGTAAGGCATAGGGGATCAAATGTGTACTTTTTGAAATTTTTTCTATATAATAGTCGCCAAAGATTTTAGGATCTTGATTGATTTTATGAGTTTCAAAAATGTTTTTGAAACGGAGTAATCTTAATTCATCAGAGTTAATGGAGCCTTGTTCCAATTTTGCCCAGAGTTCTTTATTTGATTTTTTATATTCGTAATAAAGTCTATCCGTATGATAGCTTATATTAAAGTGCGAAATGGACTCTCGAAAAGCAATTTCTTGAGATTTGCTAAAGTCAAAGAGAGTATCGTCAGCATCAAAAAAAACAAGGGAATATTTCATAAATAGGAGCCTTTCCATTAATTCATCCGATTTGAATATGGCAAAGCCCTTAAATAACTGCAAGGAAAGTTTTAAAAATGGCAGTAGGTTGTCCTGAACAAATTTCAATAATGAGTGAACTTTTACAAAATAAAGTAATTATTTATTCTGCAACTTTTATATTTGTATGCGCTGTTTTGCATACTTTTTGTACCAGTCGAATTATAGCTATGGCTCATAAACGTCCAAAAGGATCCATATCAGAAAAAGTACTTCACTTTTTAGGAGAAGTAGAAGTCGTATTTGGCTTTTGGGCTTTTATATTTATTGCCTTAATTTCTGTTTATTTAGGTATGCCCGCATCGCTCAGTTTTTTAAATGAACTCGATTTTAAAGAAGCCATTTTTGTTTTTATTATTATGTGTATGTCAGCAACAAAGCCTGTTATGTATCTTGCCGATAGGGGAATAAATTTCTTATCCTTATTTTTCTCTAAAATATTTTTTGTACATCAAAAAATAGCTCTTTTTAGTTGTATTTATATATTTGGATCTTTATCAGGTTCATTAATTACAGAACCTGTTGCTATGACAGTATGTGCTTTATTATTGCAAGAACATTTCTTTTCAAAAACAGAAAATATGAGATTTAAGTATGCCATGCTTGGATTATTATTTGTTAATATTTCTATTGGCGGCACTCTAACTCATTTTGCTGCACCACCCGTTTTAATCGTTGCAAATACGTGGAAATGGGATCTTCAATTTATGTTTACAAATTTTGGCTGGAAATCAATTATTGCAGTTTTAATTGGAACATTATCAACTTCTGTGATTTTTAGAAATGCAATTAAAGATACTGAAAAAAGCCCAATTTTAAATGAAGAAAAGCAAAAAACACCCTATTGGATTATTGTTACCAATATTGTATTCCTCATTTTATGTATTGTTTACCATAAATATGTTTCGTTTTTAATTCCATTATTTTTATTATTTATTGGTTGGTTTGAGGTAACAAAAGAATATCATGATTCTTTAAAAATAAGAGAAAGTTTACTTGTTGGATTCTTCTTGGGTGGTCTTGTTACCTTAGGGGCTCTTCAACAATGGTGGCTTATTCCTTTAGTAAATTTATTGGAACCTGTTACCATGTTTATTGGAGCTACAGCTTTAACAGCTGTTACAGATAATGCTGCTTTAACTTATTTAGGTACTTTAGTTCCTAATTTATCAGATGCTATGAAATATTCTCTTGTTGCCGGAGCTGTAGCTGGTGGGGGATTAACCGTAATTGCGAATGCGCCAAATCCAATTGGCTATGGAATATTAAATAAAAATTTGGGTGAAGATGGAATTAGTCCTCTTTATTTATTTTTAGGCTCTTTGCCTTATACATTTATTGCGATTTTATGTTTGATTTTTCTTTAAGAAGATTTTGGTTTATAGGTTGGAATAAAATATAATTATGAAATAATATTATTACTAAATATAATAATAAAAAAAGTTCGCACACCACGAGTCCTGCGAATTTTTTTATGCTCAAAAAGCTTCTAAAATATTCTTTATTACCATGGTTAACTTAATTTAGATAAAATAACAGAATGGAAATAATAAGAACTCTATCTACAATGGAAAAATAGTATTTGATCTCAAAAAAATATCTATTGTATATACAATAGAGTCGGAGGCACAAGGAATGCTTAAAGTTAGTATTAGAATTTTGAGGAAACTCAAGGATAAGCAGGCCAGTATAGAAGACATCCGCGAACAGCACAAAACGATACCCCAACACTTTAGTTTATCTCAGTGACCGATAATGGAAGAAATCTTAAAATTGTTTTCATTGAGAAATTAAATGGAGATATCGAAATTAAAAGTGCTTATTCGCCTAACGAGAGGGAGATTAAAATCTATGGCAAATACACGCAAAATAATTGAAGAAGGCTTTGAAGACGAAGCAAAATGGGACAATCGTGAGCTTGGCGCTGAGGAAGAATTTGCAAAAAGAGCTTCGCCAGAACGCGGGGCTATTTATTTCTAATCTTGGCAGATGAGCTATTATTTTACATAAAATCTTGGGAAAGAGCATTCTAAATTCAAGCGTCATTTGCCTATTTGAGTGCAATTTAGATTTCTCGCTGGATAATTGAGCTTAAAATAAGCTTTTAGAGAGCCTATACTAAGATTTTTGTTACTTAAACTTCGCAACAGATGAGTAAATATTAATATATAAGTCAATATATTTATTGTTACTTACGCACTTATCTGTTTTTCATATCTAGATGCATGTTTTTCATGTCCAGGGGTGCAACATTCCGTTTGTGAATATGATCCAAACAAGGGAAAAAATGTTTGCAAATGCGTTGAAACGAAATAGGAATAAAGGGGTTATAAGTAACAGAACCTCATAGTATCTTTGTTAAATAAATATAATTTTAGGTATTTTTTCATTAAAATTAGTAGTATCTATTTCAAATAGAAAGAAATTAGAAAATGATCCATTACTTTCTAAATATATTTTTTTCTTTATCATTTTATTTTTTAGAAATGGCTCTTTATAAAATATCTCTCGCTCATTGAAAAAGGATTTTTTTAAATAAATATTCATACCTGATTGAGCGTCCATTTGAATACTTAAAACTGTAAATAAATAATTTATATTTATAGGTACAGTATCTGAAAAAATAAAAGTAACTTCGTTTGGAGAAGTAATATCAAGAAATTTATAGTCATTAGAAAATTGTTGATTTATTTTATATGAATGATCGGCGCAAATAAAGAAAAATAATGTTAATTTATTCGAATTAATGCTAAGATTTAAGTTGAAATCTTTAGTATTTCCTGATTGAAAAAATATATTCTTGTTATAAATATTAGATAATAAATACTCATTATGTGGAGCTATTTTACTATATTTACCAACAACCCCGCACCTGTTATCTGGTTTATTTAAAAATTTATTTGTAGAAATAATATAAAGTTTATTTTTTAATTTGTAATGTATTGATAAAATATCATCAGAAGCACATAGATTATCAGTAGAGATAAAATTATTTGATTTTAAATGATTATTTAGGTAAGATGTATTATGTTCATATTTAGATTTATAATCTTCTAAGAGAAAATAATCTTTTCCAGATGGAATTGTGCTAGCAATAAAAATAATATTGTGAAAATTATGTAATTTAGTAATTTTTATTAATTCGCTTAGAATAAAATCTTTTTGCTTTTTTGTTATATACGATTTATTTATGCCACAAAATGTATATTCTGGAAAAAAAATATAATATATAGCATCACTATCTATTTTTCTTTTATTAAAAAAATTATCCATAAACTCAGCAATTTTATTAATTTTTTTATGAAAAGAATCAATCGATATATTAAAACTATTTTCAAATTTAATTCCAATATAATATTTTTTCAAAGAAATATCTCTTAATTAAGGCTAAAGAAGACTAGATATCCATATCAAAACTCATTGCAGCAATAATATAATTAAGTATAAATAATATCCAGACAAAATATCAAAACCTAAAAGAATTGTGGGTTCTATTGGAAAAAGGACTTTTTAGAAAAACACAAATAAATTTAATTACTTAAAGCTATAAAATCTTATCAAACTGAATCAAAAAAATGCATTTGTCTCTAATATTTCATACTCAAGTAATTTTTGTGTAATGTTGCAAGGGGGCAAATAGCTTCCCCTTCTAAGGTAAACGACGGGGTGGGTGCAGATAGTAAGCCTTACTTATTGGAGGTATAAGAATTTACCGCTAAACGGATCATCAAGGAAGCTTTGGGGAAATAATCTCTGTTTGAAAGGAAAATTAAACCATGAGAGTTGAAGGGTCTATAGAAAAATATCAGATAAAGACGGTACTCACTTTGTAGCTGTACTGACGGAGAAACAGGCACAGAAGTTTATCGTATGGCTCAAGATGCGGTTGTTCCTATGTTAGAAGCTCATACAGACGCTAAGGTAAATAAAGATAATATTAAAATTGTTCCTTTAGAGAATAATAAATTTGATGTGATTTGCATTGATACAAAAGCTCTTTTTTCTTTATTATTAAAACAAATGAGAGAGGCAATGCTGAAATGGCAATGATAGAAGTAGCAAATAAATTAGGATCTAAATATCCCAAAGCAGTACGCCAATATGAAACAGGACAAAGCGAAGCAGGATTTGCTTAATTTCAAGAGCTTGCTGATGCAATGGGATATGATTTTAAAATTACTTTAATGCAAAAATAAAAAAGCCCAGGCAGAGCGCGGGGCTATCTCTTTCTACACTTTAAAAATCTCGGTAGATATGAGCTAGTTTAAATCTATTTCTATTCATACCACAAATCAAATTCTTTATTTCGTCATTTGACAGAAATATAATTCTTGGTTTTAAGAGTTATATTAATTATTACAATTAATTTGTTTCATAAATAGACCATTTTTGATAATGATTGCCATAGTATGGCAGAGTATAAACAGATCCGTTATAATTACTATCAAGGAAACGCCCAGTTGCTTTATTTTGAAAATAAAATCTGTCTTGAACTCCACTAAAAGTGCGATACCATTTTTGAAAATCTCCGCCATTTGCTTGAAGAGTATATGCCTTTCCATCATTATTGCTATAAAGAAGTCTGCCAGTTTCATAATTTTCTACCAAATATTAAATTTATTTTATTCAAAATGAATTAAACCATTATTTTTATTAGAAGCAGCGCTTTTTTGTTTTATAAAACCAGAATTATTTTTGATTGAAAAATTCATTCCATCTAAATATGATGTAACATATATAGTAAATTTTCCGACTTCTGAGTTATTAGATTGAACTGAAAAATCTAAAGCATCATCTAAATCGTAGCCGCTACTTTGCCATTTTGCCCAAAAATCTATATTTACACATTTATGAGCCTCAACAATTTGATCAGCAGAATGATCATTATTTGTATTCATTTGATATCCAGAAACTTTTCTAATTCCAAGTGAATAGTTAAAATTATTACAAACTTTATAGCTACTGTCTAAATTTACCCATGCCTGTGCTTGCTGACTTAATGTTGCATTCATTGCGATAAATACAATAGGTGAAATTAAAATCTTATTAAAGTAACTCATTACAAAACTCCTTTTAATGAATGATAAATTTAAAGAATATAAATATATTTAATTAAAAATTCAAAGGAATCAATTTAAATTTTATTTGTCTAAAAATTTTACTTTCAAAAAATCAAATTATTTTTAAAAAACATTTATAGAATAATTTTGAAAAAAAATTGGATATATTTATTAACCATTAAAAATCACCTATTATCTCGACTTTAAGGGTTTAGCAATATAGAAGACATATTATTCATTTTTAAATATTTTAAACTTATAATAAAATCATCATATTGTCTTAAAATTTTACAAGAAAATTTTCTCATATTTCAATTATAAGAAGACTCAAAAATTAATCTATTTGAAGAAGGTTGAAGATTACTTTGCCAATTTCCAAAAGAATTGAATATCATTTCCCAAAGACAATGACATCAACTTTGGGAAATAACACTCACTTTTACAATAATAAATTTAATTGTTTATGTGATGGGCTTTAATTTGTAGCGACTCACCTTGTAGTGTTACCTCTTGAGGTAGAGGCGCGCTCTTCGCAAAGCTTAAACTTATTCTAAATCTAAATTTTATTTTTAGACCACAATCCTAGCCCAGTATGACTTTAAAATATTTCATGCGAGACCCAAAATCAAATTTTTCTTTGCCGTCAATTGACTGTTACTTTAAAATATTCTTTGCATCTAATGCCATTTGTGAAAGTTTTGTAAGACCAGCAACCTCTTCGCCTTTTTTATTTTTTCCTCCATTTAATATTAATTGTTTTCCAGGAGAATCTTTGATTTCAGTTGAAATTTTTTCTTTAGCAGTTTTTAAAATTTCTTGAACTTCACTTATTTGTTTTTTAATCTCTTCTTTTTTCCTGTTTACTTCTGTCATATCTGGATATGGAGAGTCATATTCAAATTTCATTGTTTTTATAAGGGAAGGTATTCCCATAACATCACTATATTTGCCGCTACCATCATCGCTAAGAAGAATTCTTATATTAGCCACTGCATTATTACTTACAGGAACAGATATATGATCTAAAATTTTATCAATATCTCCAAAATTTACATTATTAAAAATAAGAGTATTTTTATCAAATAAATAAGAATTAGAGTCTTTAAGATAGATTTGTAATAAACCTATCTCCAACTGCAATTTTGTAACCTGTGGTATTAGTTTGAGTATTTCTGATTTAGAATTGCTTGATTCATTGGGAGAAGAAGCTTCTGTATTTTTATTTGATTTATTATCTCCGCATGAGATCACTGTAGTGAATAAAGATCCAATTATTACAGATGATTGAACGAAAGTTTTAAAATTTAAAATCATTTTATTTCTCAATATGCTAAAGATAAAAGGGAATATTAATGAATATCTTTATATTCCATAAGACATTCAAAATATTTTATCATATTGTATAATTTATTCAAGAATATTTTATTAAAATATAAGTATTAATAACTATTAATTAAATAAATTTAATTTAAATAATCGCTCTCTTATAAAGTAAAAAAATTAAACTCAAATTATAAAAACATAATCATATACTTAAGTCTAATTTCAAATTTCACTTCTCAAAAATCGAATATTTGCAAGAATTACTACAATTGTATCCCAAGGCGGACTTATTATTAAGTATAAATGATAACATTAAGTTAGTGATCTTTTTTGAGAGATCTTAAAACAATCCTAAATTAAAAATCAATAAAAATTATTTTCTTTAAAAAGAGGAATTAAATATATAATCCCGTTACATTAGGAAGAAGGGTAAATTTTCTCATTGTTATAATAAACAATACAAGACGAACAATTGTTTTTAAATTTTTTAACTATATCAGGAAGATTATTTTCAATGCCTCAATTTAACCCTTCTCTTTCAGCGAAAGAATCTAATTTTGCATCTTCTGTTATCAGTCTAAGCTTCTCTAATTTCCAATAATTTTCATTTAAAATAAGATTATATTCAGCCATATTAGATTTTCTCTAAATAATTCTAATAAGAATTGTTTTTTTTTATATTATTATAATTAATATCAGCTTGAGTTTCTATTTTTCCAGTTATATCGTTATACTAAGTGAATTCTACTCCCATTATTATCTCCTTTAATCATAAGGCAGAGGTAAAAATTTTTTTAAACAAACATAACATGATTTAATCTAAAAAAAATCAATCATTTGTAATAAAAATGTATTTTTTACTTTCTGTTGAATTTTTTAGTATTAAATTTTTTATTTTATCAATAAACTTGTCATATTCAATATCAAATTCTTCTTTTTCTTTTTCTTTTTGTACTTGTGAGGTTCTATGATCTCTAATATATTCCGCATTAAATTCTTTTTCATTCATTTTATTTAGCAATTATAATCAAAATTTAATTATCAAAAGACAAAGTATTAGCAACTTTACTGGCATCTTAATAATTTCAATATTTATTACTTAGCATAACGTCCGTTTTTTATTTGAAGAAGGTGGCTACTAATATTAATTCTTTATTTTCATTTTAAAATATTATTCTTGAACCATATTTTCAACTCTTTTATCCGGAATTATCCAGAGAATAGCTACAAATAAATAAATAAGCATTGAAATATAAGATGAATAGTAAGTTATAATGATAGCAAATGCATAAAGAACAATAGAGATTTTACCTTTTAAATTATTACCAAGTGATTTTGCAATATCAGAGTCTGAGCCATGTGATGATGCGAGAGATTTTGCTAAAATATAAAAAGAAACGGAAGCCATAAGTAAAATAAATCCGTACATAGCAACTGGTGTTTTTGAAAAAGAGTTTTCACCAGACCAAGCTGTAGCGAAAGGTAGAAGAGAAAGCCAAAATAACAGATTCAAATTTGCCCATAATATTTTTCCATTAACATGTTTTACAATTTGAAAAATATGGTGATGATTATTCCAATAAATTCCTACATAAATAAAACTCAAAAAATAGCTTAAGAATATAGGTAATAGAGGTAAAAGTTCATATAAGTCATCCGTGCGCGGAATTTTTAACTCTAATACCATAATTGTAATAATAATTGCTAAAACACCATCACTAAATGCTTCTAGTCTGCCTTTATGCATTGTAATCGTTTTTTTATGAGTTAAATTTGTCATTTAAAATCCAAAATAATCTTATGAATAGGAAATTACTGCATACTTAATTGGGTTTATCTTTAATTATTTTATGGTCTATTTATTTTTCTGTGCTAGCACTAATTTACCCATAACAAAAATAATATTATAATTAATGCATTAATATCCCATCTATTTTTTTGACTTTAATTTGTAAAAATTACATCTATAATATTTAATATTAACAATAATATTATTTTCAAATTGGGTGCATAATGAAGATTCCTGATATTCCAATTAATGATATTCAAAGAACAAATGCGCTTAAAGATTTAAATATTTTAGATACAAATTCTGAAACTAGTCTTGATGATTTAACAAAATTAGCATCAATTATCTGTAATACACCTATTGCTTTAATTAGTTTAGTAGATGAAAAGCGTCAATGGTTTAAATCAAAAGTGGGATTAGAAGCAAATGAAACACCTAGAGAGTATTCATTTTGCGGCCACGCCATTCATTCGAATGAAATTTTTGAAATTGAAAATGCTTTAAATGATCCTCGTTTTTTTGATAACCCTCTTGTTTTAAATGATCCTAAAGTTGTTTTTTATGCTGGAGCTCCAATAATAACATCAAATAATTTTAATATAGGTACTCTATGTGTAATTGACAATTCTCCAAAAAAATTAAGTGCAAAACAGCTAGAAGCTTTAAGATTAATATCTAAACAAATTATATTTATTATTGAAAATAAAAGAAAAAATGAAATAAATAAACTAGAATCAATGAAAATGAATTCACTTTTAAATTTTTATAGCTATTGCGTATTCCGCTGAAAGCGGCGAACTATTTCAGTTAAATACAGCATGGTATTCCGATTCAAAACGGCCATCAGAATGCAATAATATGCTGCTAAAAACTTCTATTTCATAAAACTC
>RRZU010761372.1_pt1 | contig 11571 bp, 15 predicted proteins | sample 2165561 | NCBI WGS metagenome assembly RRZU01 (sample SAMN10456909, study PRJNA506462) | wastewater metagenome | isolation source: wastewater sludge | place: USA: Moscow, Idaho | reverse complement strand
GGCTGGCCCAGCACATGGGCCCCGGCTCGGTTTCGCTGCTGTGCGCCGGGCTGGCCCTGGCCTGGCTGATCCTCGCGGCGGGCATGGCGCCGCCGCCGGTGCGCCGGGTGGCTGCCGCCTGACGCAACCCCAGAATTTTTCTGTGCAGGGACAATTTATTTTGTCCATCTAGGGCATCTTTAGGGACAATTTTTTTGTCCAAATGAGGCTAGGGACAATTTTTTTTGTCCAACTCGCGTTCGCGCTTGCACGCGAGGGGCTGGTGGAAACCCAAGCGGCCAGCCTTGGATGCCAAGGAAGAGCCTTCGTTTTGCTCTCCTGGCGAGCTCGACGGACATCGGTATCGAACTCAATGGTCTTCCGCGCGATGACCTGGAAGTTGTCGACCTGCTCTGGGGGCTCGCCCCATGAGTCAGCAGGCTATCGCTGCCGCCTGAAGCTCGACGCGCTGAGGCCCTCGAAGGCGCAGAACGGCTCGCGCGCCCTAAGCTACTTGCCGGCAAAGCGCGCCACCTCCGCATACCATGCCTGGCGGCTACGCCGCCGCTCTCCTTCTGATGTGATGCCTCGCTCAAAATCCAACATTCCACCTGCTTGAGCATGGTGGGTAGTGTCGCGGCAGGACGGGGATTGGGAGCGGGCGCCGCTCAGTGAGCGGTTACGTTGGTCCAGCGTCACCATCTCCAGTCCGGTCTGGGCTGTGGCCGCGGCAGGTTTGAGCATGCCAATATGAAAAACAAGCCCCCGACGGGCGGGGGTTTGGGGCTTTGTCAGTGGTTTGGGGGTGTCTTAATCAAGGCGAGGCTACGGGAGATCTACTGATCACTCGTTCCATGCAGGCGTATCGACAAGTCCATGCCCAACACCATCGATAATCTATGAAGAATCAGAATCGAAGGGTTGGCAATGCCTCGTTCCAACTGGGAGACATAGGTTCGATCCACCTCCGCTTGTAAAGCCAAGGCCTCTTGAGTTAATCCAAGCCGCCGGCGAGACTGTTTGATCTCGTTGGCAAGTTCAGAGCGAAGGTTGTCAAAGGATTTTGTCACCAGCAAACAGTGCTGGTGGCGAGACTGCCAGTCCACGGAATATAATCTACATTTCTTCGTCTGTAGATTTATTAACCATGTTCCAAACTCATCGCTCGGCAAGCTTTTCCGCACAGTGCGATCCCAAGGTTAGGCTCTGGAAATGGGTAGAGTTCGGGGTCGATACACCTTTTTTTATGCTAGAGATCGTATCCCAAACCGCGGATGGTGATTTTGTCGCGCACAGAATGACGTCCAGCCTCAGTGTCCTGCGTGATCACGTAAGGACCTCCGACGCAGGCGTTCTGAAGCGCGTTTTCCTGCTTTCTCCGGGATATGTGAATGGTTCGGATGCCTTTCAACTCGATGCCCTTGATAGCGTTTGTTCGTCGCCGAGTAATCCGACGCAAATGCTGTTCAAACTGACTGACGGGCGAACACTCCACTTCAGCTTGGGAGAAGATCCGCTCGATGAGTCCCGCTACACCGTCCAGGTATTCAAACGCACACCGTGAACTGCTCTCAATAAACAAAAATAGCCGGGTCGGTTGTCATGCAGGGGCACCGATGGGGTTGATCTGGAACCCGAGCGTGGCTGCTCGGCGTTTTAGCACGGTGATGCTGCGCTAGCGTTATTGTTCCTCGTGGCGCTGCTGTCTTGCGTCGACGACGGCTTCCCCACGCGTCAGCATGAAATACACCAAGCGCGCGAGCTTGTGCGCCGTGGCAGTGTTCGCTCTGGGTTTGTCCATACGCGTGCACAACTTCCGGTAGAAGGCGCCGAGCGCCAAGTCGCTGTGCGAGAGACTCATCGCGGCCATCTTCAGCGCCTGGCGGGCCCGATTGGCCGAGCGCTTGGTACGCGCGCTGATCACCTTGTCGCCGCTGATCTTGGTAGCCGGACACAGTCCGAGCCAAGAGCAGAGGTGTTTGACGTTGGCAAAGCGCGAGAGGTCGGTGTCCAGCTCGCTGAGGATCTTCATCACACTGTCCAGGCCCAGCTCACTGATACGCGTCAGAGCACAGCCGGCCCAGTCGGCCAAGTGCTGGCGAAGGTCGAACTGCGCACGGGCCTTGCTGCCCGTACGCGGGGTTTTGCCGACGTCCACACAGGCCGATGAGCGTTCGGCCAGCAAGGTCTTTAGTTTCGTGTCGCACGCGTGCAGATGTCTGGCGATGTCGTCATACATTCCCAGTGCCTAGGCCCATGCGAAGGCGTCGGACGCTCGGCCAGCGGACGACGGTCACCGATCTGAAGGCTGCCCTCGGCTTTCCAGCGTTGCAGGGTGCACACGGTGATGCCAGCGACCTCGCACACCGGGCGCAAGCGCGCACCGGCTGCGTGGGTGGTGTCGGACGACGGCGAGCCCGGTGTCAAAACCCTCTGGGGGGGCTTCGCAAGGCACAGTAGCCTCGTTAGAGGGGTTGAGCAGATGTGCTCGAATTATGCCGCGTGAATTGCGTGGAATGGTATGAGCTTAGCCTGCGCGTGACTAGCTGGGATGCAGTAAATCCGGCGCGCCTCCGCAGCGGCGCTAATGAGTTGGGTTGGCTAGGTCCTGTTCCTCATTGAGCATGCGCATCACCTGCCTAGGTAATGCGGTAGCGTAGTTTCTGAAGATCTCCGCACGCCGCTCATTACATGCGTTGGTGATGTAGGATGACTGGCCACTATGCACCGCGACAATGCTCAGCCGATCGCTTCCCGATACTGTGAGGAACGGGCTGCCGCTAGTGCCAACCTCGGACTGGCAGGCATGGAAAAAGAAGGGCGGCTGCTGCACAGCGACGCGGCACAACGGGCTCAAATCGACGAAAGGGTCCAGCACTTTGCGGTCCGCCGCCGTCGCAGGCTTGGGCTGAGGCTGCACAATCAGGCGAGGATCGAAAGAAATCACTAGCGCCTGATCCCACTGGTGTGCCACGCTTACTCGAATTGGCGGCGGCGTCCCGGGGGCGTTCTGCGGAAGATCAAGAATCAGCCAGTCGTCCTCGGGACGAAATCGCACGGGTGTCGTGGGGTGATACTTTGACGAGAGAGCCAGCGCGAGGCCCTCGCTCGAGTCGGCGATTGCCTTAAACCGCGACTCGGCAGGAACATGCACGGTATCGCGCCCGAAGCAATGGCGGGCAGTGATCACGCGTTGCCCGATGCGCAGCGCGTTGCAGTGAAACGGCTTGGGCGACCCGACAAAGTAGATATAACCGACCGACCGGCGTACTTGCTCCATGGCTGTCGGACCGAGAACGCGTGGCGCAGTCTCTCCATCTAGTCTGAAGAGACACCCCTCTACGTAGTTGTCCATCAAGGTGCTGTACTCGGCCTGGTCCTCCTCCTGCGCATAGACCGCGTATGTGCCAGTGCGCTCACGAAACTCAAGCAGCGCCGTGGCCGCAGCGTGACAGCCTAAATAGTGCTTCGAACCAAAGTAGAACTCGGCGGCCTGCCGCGCGAGGGCGCTGGTCTGTAGCGCCGAGCACGACGCCACGGCTGGTTGGCCAAGAGCCGAAGCCGCCACCAGCCAGAGCGCTGCCGCCGGCACGCGGAGTGAAGCCACGCTCAGCATTTTCTGGCGTCAGAATGGCAGCAGGCCACCCCGCTTGGATCAGTTTGACGTGGCGGCCCTGGCGCCGTTTCCTGTTGCTCGTCCGCTTTTAGTGCAGCCAATTTTGCAGATGAACCTGTCTGGGCGACCACGTTCCCCACGCTGCCCACAGCGACAAACAACGCCAAGGCTTGTCGGTGATGTCTCATTCAAACCGCCGTTGTTCAACAGTTACAGGTTCCAGACTGGCAGCATGCAGGCCCTCGCGGATCGACTGGCCTCAGGGGCGGCTTTTTGTCGATGAAGACCGGTTTCACCTGACGCCTAGGCTCCCCGTCCTTGTTCTCGCGGCTCGGAGGCGGAGGTTTTTTACCGGCGGAGGTTCTCTGCTCTAAGATTACCGTATCAGTCTTGACGGGCTCAGCCTCCTCGTTCGACTTAGCGAAAGAATTCATCTGTGCAGGCACACTATTTGCTGTCGCGAGGGCGGCAAGGAATGCGAGCGCCCGTAAATGAAGCTTCATGCGGATCCCCTATTTGATGATGGTCGAGACCCCCCGAACGGCCTTCAGCGCAACGCCGCTGTTATGGCCGTTCGGCATGTCGCAACCGCCGGTGGTGTGTATCCCCACGAGACGCCCTCCCTGCTCGATGACGCCGGAGCCAGACGACCCGCCATAGGTATCCACATCCGAGTACTGGACCTCGGTGCCCACCGCGCGAACCTCGGTGCCAGCAGCGATGCGCTTGGGCAACCCCCTCGGATGCTGGATCACGGTGAGCACGTTTGCTTGATTGAGCGTCGCATCCGAGGCGTCGGCGGGCTGCACGTGGTAGCGCTTCGAAGGTAGCTCGCCGTTCGGGCCGGGTCCCAAGCGCACTATGGCATAGTCAAGCTCGCCCGAAAGGTCAAAACCGTACTCCACCAGCGCCGTCACTGGATAGACGTCGGGTGTTCTCGGCTGGCCGTTCTGCGGATCGATCTGGTAGTTGAAGTTAACGTGCATTAGTGGGGCGATTTCCATCGCGGGCATTAGGCGCAGCACCCCTCCGACGGTGCGGCGCGGTGTCTTCCAGCCGCTCACAGTCGGTTCGAAGCAGTGCGCGGCGCTGAGGAACAGGTCGTCCGCAATGAGCGTCCCGCTGCACCAGCGCTGGCCCGCCACGTTGCCAGGATCACCATCGGCGCCCACCACGCTACGCAGATCGGCATTCCACTGGATCTGCCCGGTAGACGGTTGCTGCGTGCGCACGAACTCTACAGACGGTCCCAGGCTGCCATCGTAGAACTCTACGTCCTTGGAGTTGTCTGTGCCGCCGCACACGCTCTCAAGGTCGAAGCGGCGCAGGCGACGACGCGCGGCTTCGACATTGTCGACGATGCGCTCGCGCTCCTTAAGCCCGGCTAGGGGCGGTGCACTCGATTCGAGCATGTTGGAGCTCACGCGCTCGGCGGTCTTGGCCCTGTCCAGCGACCGCAGCTCCCGTAGCCACTGCTCCATTCGCGCCGCCAGTTCCGCGCGCGCCGCCTGGTTCTCTTGGGCGCTCTTGCGCTGATCGAAGCGAAATTTTGCGTCATCGAGATCCCGGCTCTCCTGAGGTAGCGGCGGCAGACCGATGCCCCGGTCGCGTGCCGCGGCCCGATCCTGCGCTTGTGCCGCGGCGGCTGCGAGGAACAGCATAGTTACAATGGTGGGCTTCATTTTAGTTGAACTCCGCATAGGGAACTGCCTTGCCGGCCTTGCGCGCGGCCTTGTTGGCATCAAGCTTGGCTTGCGTCAGCTGGATCTGGATTGACAGCTGTGTGGAGGCGGGTTTGTCGATCGCTTCGCTCAACGTCGCGTCGAGTTGCTGCACCTTGAGGAGCGCGATTTCGTAGGCCTCGCGCTCCTCGCGCTCCGAGTCGCTCTTCTGTCCCTGCAACTCTGCCTTGCGCTGCGGATTGAGCCGGTCGTTGAGCACGGTCACGACGTCGGCCTTTTTGGCGTTGAACGCAGTTCCCAACAGCTGCACGAACTTCGCTGGCTCGCTGGTCTCGGTCAAGGTGACCGAGACCAGCGTCGCCCCGACCTCTGACGCCTTGGGCGCAGGGAGGGCGCATTCCTGCGGCGAGCCGACTGCTGGCTTGCATACACTCGCGACGTATGCCTTAGCCCACGCCAAACCCTCTTTCGTGTTTTGCGTTTCCTCCGTTTTGGCCAGATCCCGGCGCGCCGCGAATACCTCCTTCGGACAACGGTCGTCCTTGATCGTCGGAGGGAGCTTGTTTGCGTTCCACGCCGCGGCTTTCTTGCAGAATATGTCGAGGCTCTTCAAATATTCTTGACTGTCGACCGCCGGTGTCCGCGGCGTCGGCGCAGGCTTGGCCGAGCGCTTGAGTATGCCGTTCACTTCTTGGAGTGTCGAGATCGCCGTCTTCTGGTCGGCAAGCGCTTCCTTGACTGCATCATTCTCGGGAAACTTCGGCACCGCAATGGCCTGTGGCCAGCTTTCCAGCTTGCGACTCGAGTTGTCGTTGCCGTCCTGTGTATAGGGTTGACCTGTTTCGACTCCGGGGAAGCTGAACAACGCATTACCAAACGCCTCGAAGCTGGAGGCATCCTTCATAGACACCGCCACAGCGTAGCCGCGCTCGTTGCGAAACCACCAACCGTGCTCTCCTAGGGCCTTGCCGACGGCGATCAGGCGAGGCGCAAGCAGTAAGCCGTCGTTGTCCTCGCGCTCGCGCAGCTCGATCTCTAGGTACATGTCGGGGGTGGAGCTCAGCCACTTCAGAACATTTCGCGCCGGGTCGAGCCATTGAGGCACTGTGCCCGTCGCTTCACCGCCGCTGACAAACACCAGACACTTTAGTTTCGTTGAGCGGCTGAGCTCCGCGGAATTCGAGAGCTGGTAGTACTTGAACGAGCTGCTTTCCGCGTAGACCGACGTTTCCTTGGTTTTTCCCGCCTCTGAAAGAGCAGTAGCTGCCATGTCCACGCCCAGCGAGATGATTTCGGGGATGAAGAGCGGAAGTAGGCTCTCCTTCGCCGCCACCGGCTTGGTGGGACATTGATCAAGGATCAGTACGCGCGGCTGCTGCGCGGATGCGTTGACACACCACGCAATTGACAGGATCCCCGCGAAGGATGACCACCAGCTCCGACAGGCCATACATACCTCCTTCAAAAAGTTACCTACCAGTTAGGGAGTCTCTGAAAAATGCCGCGAACAAAGCGGCCAGACGTTCAAATCCCCATAAAACTAGCGAATCAATCCGTTTCCATCGTGCTTGGGGCAGACTCTCGGGCTTTGACGCGGTGTTGCACGCGCTCTTGGTGAGTCGTCGCCTCGGCCACGGCAAGGGAAGGCGTCTAATAGATAAAAATGTAGATTGAAATGTTGCGTTTCGTGATTGTTTTCATCGTTTTAGCGATTTTTTTGAGCTAAACGTTGGCCGAACTCTATAGCGAGTCGCATCGTGAGTTCTCTTCAGCCAAGAAGTCTGGTTAGTCCTGCTCTTTTTGGGCATACACGAGGAGGCGTCATTTCTGCTTGGGAGCCTTGAATGTCGCGAGGAAGCACGACTGGCCTGCAATTGAGACCTGATTGAAGGCAACCGGCTCCCAACCGGACGCGCCCAGGGCGGAAATCCGGTTGGCCATCGCCTTGGCGAACGCATTTGCGTTGTATTTGTTCGGTGGTGTGCAGTACCAGTCTTGGAAGGTTAGCCACGGTTGAGCCGAATTAACGACCCCTTGTGGGGGGTCGGTTTGCTGAATCGTAACTTGCGCGCCAGCTGGGTGGCCGTATCCAATGAAGATGCAAGTAAGAGCCAACGACGTTTGGATGCGCAAATTATATCTATATAGCATGTATCAACCCCTGGCAAGTTAAGCAAAATAAAGCAAATCCAATGGGGTAGGCCTAATTGTTTGAGTGCAGGCCCCACGTGAGGCGGTACACCATTCGGATCTTTCCACCCACATTGTTTTTTAGACAGGATTCTAAAAAATGCAAGAAGACTGACGATCTCCTGCCTCTCGCCGAGGGGCTTGGCGGGCACGGGCTGGCTCAGGCTGAGATCTGGATCACCTACGTTGCACTCCCTCGCAACCGTGATGAAGCTTTAGGGTGAAGTTGAAGTTGCCCCATTTCCGTGGACACCCCATCCTTCAGGAACAAGAAGTCCACCATGCCCAAATCCAGGCCTCCGTACCCGGCGGAATTTCGTCAGGAACTACTCGAACTCGCACAGGTCGGGCTTAGCCCTGCCGAACTGTCGTGGGAGTTCGGTCCCACCACGCAGACGATCATGAACTGGCTGACCCAAGCTGTCCGCGCTGCGGGTAACCCTTTGCCGGGCAAGGAAGGCCTCTCAAGTGCCTAACGCGAGGAGCTCACGCGTCTGCGCCGGGAATTGAGCTAGGTTGATGGCGCGCGACATCCTGGCAAAGGTTACGGCCTGGTTCGACAGCAAGAGCGATGCGGGCTCATCGAACTCGTGATGGCGAACCAGGCCGACCTTCTAGAGCCTGTGGACATTTAAGCCTAACGCTTTGCCAAGGGGCTGTTCACAAAGGCTGATTTCTGATTACTGATTACATCCTGTCTTTTGGGTCACGACAGGCATGGCACGGATGTGGTTGCGGGATGATCAATGGGCACGTATCGAGGGGATGCTGCCCGGCAAGGAAGGAGACCGGGGGCGCAGCGCAGAGGATAACCGTCGATTCGTCGAGGCTGTCCTGTGGATTGCCCGGACGGGGAGTCCATGGCGGGATCTGCCCGAGGAGTTCGGTCTCTGGAACTCGGTATTCCGGCGTTTTGCGCGGTGGTCCGACGCTGGCGTGTGGGCTCGAGTGTTCGCAACGCTGGCCCAGGATGCGGATTTCGAAGAGGTTTTTCTGGATACGACCATCGTTCGCGCCCATCAACATGCCGCAGGCGCACCCAAAAAAAGGGGGAGCAGGCGCTCGGGCGCTCACGCGGGGGACTGAGCACCAAGATCCATGCACTGGTCGAGGGGCTTGGACATCTGAACTGACGCCGGGACAGGCTGGCAATATCACACGGGCTACGGACCTGCTTGAAGGGCTACCGGTGGAGGTCGTCATGGTCGATACCGCTTACGATGCCGCTCATCTGATCGACCGCCTGCACGAACGTGGGGTAATAACCGTCATCCCCTCTCACCCCACACGCAAGCATCCGAGGCCCCTCGACAAGCACCTTTACCGCAGCCGCAATCTGGTCGAACGCTGGTTTTGTCGCGTCAAACAGTTTCGGCGCATCGCAACCCGCTACGACAAGTTGGCATCTCGCTTTGCGTCGTTCATTTGTCTGTGCGCCGCTGTCATTTGGGCTGCGTGAATGTCCACACACCCTAGTACGCATCCTGTGCCGTGTCCTCCAGGTGTCGGCCAGCGGCTTCTACGTCTGGCATCAACGCCGGCCCAGCCAGCGGGCGATCGGCAATGCGGCGCAGGTTGAGCGGATTCGCACGATTCACGCCGAATGGGATGGTCCCTATGGGCGGGCGCGGATCCGCGCCGAGGTGATCGATCAAGGGGTGAAGGTTAGCAGCAAGCGGGTGGCGCGCCTGATGCGTCTGGCCGGGCTGCGCGGCGTGAGCCAGCGACGGGGCTTTTTCGTCACCACGTGGCGGGATCCGGGGCTGGGCGAGAAAGCGCATGCCACTTGCGCTTTCTTTGAAGTTCTGGGCGTCGAAATTGGTTATTGTAAAGCGACAGATCAACAAACTATAACGTGGTTGTAGACACGCGATAGTGCAGATCGTATGCTTTTAAAATGATCCGCATAAGCCTGCGCTAAGTCGAATGCGCAACCTCAAGACGTTGAATGAACAGCTTGCAGAACTCACCCAGCCGCAGCGCGACCGCCTCGCGTTCGTGGAGTTGCGCGTGCGCTTCATCGGGGAGATCCGTCGCAAGGACCTGGTCGCACGTTTTGGCATCCAGTCGGCAGCGGCCAGCCGGGATCTGGCGCTCTACAAAGAGCTGGCCCCGGGCAACATCGACTACGACTCCAAAGCCAAGACCTACGTCTTGGGTCCAGCTTTCCGGGCGGTTTTCGACTTTCCCCCAGGTCGGGTGCTGTCCTGGTTAACCCAAGGCTTCGGGGATGGCGAGCCGATGCGGCTCAAGGCCTGGGTGGCCTGCGAGAGTCCTTCGCGGCTGACCCACCCGGACCTGGAGGTGCTGGCCGGCGTGACTCGGGCGATCCACCAGGAATGCCCCCTGGCGATCGAGTACCACTCCATCTCAAACGGCCAGACCGAACGCCAGATCGTGCCGTTTGCGCTGATCGACAACGGTCTGAGGTGGCATGTCCGGGCCTTCGACCGGAAGTCACAGGACTTCCGTGACTTCGTGATCACGCGGATAAGACATCCCCGGGTCCTGAAGGAAGAAAAGCCCGAAGCGCACGAACTCAGCGACCAAGACATCCAGTGGACGCGCATCGTGGAACTCGAGCTTGTCCCGCATCCGGACCAGCCACGACCAGAGATCACGGCAATGGACTACGGGATGCAGGACGGGACGCTGCGTATGAAGCTGCGCGCGGCGACAGCCGGCTACATCCTGCGCAAGTGGAGCGTGGACTGCTCACCGGACCATAGCCTGCATGGCCGTGAGTTCCGGCTGTGGCTGAAGATCCCGTTGGCGCTCTATGGCGTCAAGAGTGCTGTTTTGGCACCGGGTTACCGATCTCCCGATCAGAACAAGGGAGAGTCGTGACATGACCTATAACCCACAACGTGCCCTGGATCTGCTCCGGATTGGCTCGGGTCGCGCCGACGCCACCTTCCGCGAAGGCCAGGAAGATGCGATTCGCCACATCGTCGACGGACGAGGCCGCCTGCTGGTCGTTCAGAAGACCGGATGGGGAAAGAGCTTCGTCTACTTCATCGCGACGAAACTGCTGCGCGACAGCGGCAACGGCCCGGCTCTATTGATCTCCCCGCTGCTGGCGCTGATGCGAAATCAGATCGCTGCAGCGGAACGAAGCCAAGGCGTGGCTGCAGCGGCTGGCCGACGAAGGGGCGATCGAGAAACAAAAAAAGCCTGCGGGATACATCGTCAAGCAGTCCAGGCTGTTCGAGTAGATGGATCGCATTCATCCAATTCAGATTGAACAAAGAGTGACCAGATGAAGGAATCCTACCTATCAACCCTTTTGAAGATGAGGCTCCTCGTCGGGTTTCTGGGTGAGCGCGCCCAGTTCGGGTGGTGGCCAACATCATTCAACGAGGCATCGAGCCGGCTGTTCCTTGAGCCGGTCTTTTCCAAAACATCCCGGCTAGCGCAGTACCACGGCATATTGGAGGCCGCTCGTCTCCTCCATGATGAACACCTGAGCGTCGGTAGCTACCACTTGTTCCGGATGCCCGAGGAAATAGAGCAGGACCTTCACGCACTCGTCCTCAGCCCCCTCGGGGAAGAGATTTCCGCCAAGGTGACACTGAAGAAGGAAGAGGCTCTGGAGGCGATAAAGCACCTGTCTCCGAAAGACCCTAAGGTCAGCGAAGGGCCTACCACTGTCGGGAGCATCAAGGACATCGACTCCCCTGATACGTTGAAAGCGATCGCAGGCGCTTACTTATCGGCGTTATCCCGCAACGCGCGGGCATATCCATACCTGGTGGGTTGATCGTGACCGACAACAAGCCCTACACGACTCAGCTGCAGGCAGGTCTTGGACTCGTCAACGAGACCAAGACGTTCCTGGAACTGTGGTCGCCCGGGATGTCGGCCAACCAGTTGTACCAGGTCGCGCTCGAATCGGGCAGGTTCCCGACAGTCACAGCACGCAGACTGCGCAACATCGTCGTCGAGTGCTTCGCTCCACGCTACTTGGGGTCGTCTCAGAAAACGGAAAATAAAGCACGCTAAGCGTGCGTGGAGGCTGGCACCCAGCGGTACAGCGTCGGAATGGACACGCCGAGGTTCTTGGCCACGTCCTTGGGCGGCACCCCGCTGGCCAGCAGCTTCTTG
>RRZU013439742.1_pt1 | contig 11572 bp, 9 predicted proteins | sample 2165561 | NCBI WGS metagenome assembly RRZU01 (sample SAMN10456909, study PRJNA506462) | wastewater metagenome | isolation source: wastewater sludge | place: USA: Moscow, Idaho | reverse complement strand
CCCTACGAGCTGCAGGATTTCCACCTCTATCACACGCTGCGCTCGGGCTTCGCGCCGTCGAAGGTCGCCTTCCTGGCGCTGCACACCTGGGGCGACGCGGCCGCCGGCCGCTGGCCCGAGGGCGTGACCGCGCGCAACGCCTACCCGCTGGCGGAGATCCGCCGCCACCTGCGCACCTTCCTGTGGCGCTTCTTCAAGACCAGCCAGTTCAAGCGCAGCTGCGTGCCGAACTCGCCCAAGGTCGGCTCGGGCGGCTCGCTGTCGCCGCGCGGCGACTGGCGCGCGCCCAGCGATGCAGAAGCCACGGTCTGGCTGGGCGATCTGGAGCAGGTGCCCGAGCGCTGAGGGCCTGCACGGTCACAATGCGGCTCACCCCGATCTGATCGAACCGAGTCCGCATGCGCTGCTGCCTTCTTCTCCCGCCCCCGTCCTCGCTGTCCGTGATCGCGCTGGCGGCGACCCTGCTGATGGCGGGCTGCGCCACGCCGGCCGGCCGCCCGAATCCGCCGGTGGCCGCCGCGACGCCCCCGGCTGCTGCCAAGCCGGCGGTGGCGCCGGGCAGCCCGGCGGCATCGGCACCGGTCGCGGCATCCGCGGCGGCGCCTGCCGCTGCACCGGGGGCGGCACCCGCTGCCACGCCGGCGGCCACGCCACCGGTGCCGGCGCTGCCGCCCTTTGCCCAGGTGGTGCGCGAGGCGCGCCGCATCGACGGGCTGATCCCGGTCTGGCAGAAGGACGAGAAGGTCTGGCTGGAGCTGTCCGAGAAGGACTTCGGCGTGCCCTTCTTCCTGTCGCCGAAACTGGCCAGCGGCATCGGCGAGGGCGGCGTGCTCGGCGGCCTGATGGGCGGGCGGGGCGGTGCCGGCGGCGCGAAGTGGGTCGAGTTCGTGCGGGTGTTCAACCAGGTGCGGCTGGTGGCCCGCAATGCCGCGCATGTGGCCGCCGCCGGCACGCCGCAGGCCCGCGCGGTGGCCGCGGCCTTCTCGCCCAGCCTGCTGGCCAGCGCGGCGGTGCTCAGCCAGCCGCATCCCGAGCGCCGCACGGTGCTGGTCGATGCCTCGGCGCTGTTCCTGTCCGACCTGATGGGCGTGGGCGCGCAGCTGCAGCGCAGCTACCGCCAGGGCTATGCGCTCGATGCGCGCCATTCCGGCATCACCGCGGTGCGCGGCACCCCGGAGCTGCTGGCGCTGACGGTGCAGCAGCATTTCGCCACCGGCGCGCTGGCCAGCGCGCAGCCGGGCACCCCGGCCGGTGCCGGCCCCTCGGTGCCGGCCACGCTGCCCGATCCGCGCAGCCTGTTCGTGCAGCAGCATCTGTCGCTGACCCGGCTGCCGGCCGCGCCGATGCGCACCCGCGCGGCCGACGCCCGCATCGGCCACTTCGTCACCACGGTCAGCGACTTCGGCGACGAGTTCGCCCGCAGCCCGAAGAAGCGCTTCATCAACCGCTGGCGGCTCGAGAAGAAGGATCCTGCCGCCGCGCTGTCCGAGCCGGTGCGCCCGATCGTCTACTGGATCGACCGCAGCGTGCCCGAGCGCTACCGCGAGCCGATCCGCGCCGGCATCCTGGAGTGGAACCGTGCCTTCGAGGCCATCGGCTTCAAGGAGGCGATCGTCGTGAAGGTCCAGCCCGACGATGCCGACTTCGACACGCTCGAGACCGGCATCGCCTCGGTGCGCTGGATGACCAATGCGACGGCGATGTTCGGCGCGGTCGGCCCCAGCCATGTCGATCCGCGCAGCGGCGAGATCCTGGACGCCGACATCGCCATCGAGAGCCTGAGCTCGCGCGCGCTGCGCACGCTGCGCAGCCAGGTGATCGCCACGCCGGCGCCGGTCTTCGCGCAGCCGCCCGATCTGGGCGCGCCGGGTCTGCCGGCCGCCTGCCAGCATGCCGATCTGGCGGCCGAGCAGCTCGGCTATGCGCTCGACCTGCTGTCGGTGCGCGAAGGGCTGGATCCGGCCGGCCCCGAGGCCGAGGCCTTCGTCGCTGCCTATCTGAAGGATGTGACGATGCACGAGGTCGGCCACACGCTGGGGCTGCGGCACAACTTCCGCGCCTCGACCGTGCGCGACGAGACGCAGCTGTCAGACCCCGAGTTCACCCGACGCCATGCGCTGACCGGCTCGGTGATGGAATACGCCGGCATCAATCTGCCCGCACGCGGCCAGCCGCAGGCCGCGGCCTTCCAGACCACGCTCGGGCCCTACGACTACTGGGCGATCGACTATGCCTACCGCGACATCGCGCCGGCCGAGGAGGCCGCGACGCTGGCGTGCATCGCCGCGCGCAGCGGCGAGCCGGAGCTGGCCTTCGGCACCGACGAGGATGTGATCGCCGGGCTCGACCCGGAAACGCTGCAGGGCGATCTGGGCCGCGATCCGGTGGCCTTCGCGCGCAAGCGCCTGGGCATCGCGCGCGATCTGCTGACCCGGCTGGAGGCGCAGCCGCTGGCCGCCGATGCCGATCCGGCGCGGCTGCGCCGGGTGGTGGGCTTCGCGCTGCGCGATGTCGGCCGCTCCACCGCGATGCTGATGCGCCAGCTCGGCGGCCTGCGCACGCTGCGCGACGCGCCCGGCACCGGCCGCGATCCGCTGCAGCCGCTGCCGCTGGCCGAGCAGCGCCGTGCGCTGGAGCTGCTGCTGGGCGAGCTGCTGTCGCCGCAGGCGCTGACCGTCTCGCCGGCGCTGCAGCGCCGGCTGGCGCCCGACTATCTCGAGCGCAGCGAGGCCATGCTGTCGGGCCAGGGCGCGGTCGCCACCGACTTCAACCCGGCCCGCCAGCTCGCCGAGATGCAGCGCCAGATGCTGCTCGAGCTGATGGGCGAGGCGCTGGGCAGCCGGCTGCTCGACGGCACCGGCCGCGCCGACCCGGCGCTGGGCAGCCTGTCGCTCGAGGAACTGCAGAGCCGCCTGACCGCGACGCTGTGGGCCGACCTGAGCTCCGGCGAGCCCATCGATGCGGATCGGCAGTCGCTGCAGCGCGACCAGATCACGCTGCTGACCCAGTGGCTGCTGGCGCCGCCGGCGGCCGGACGTGCGGAAATGCGCATGCAGATGCAGCGCCAGGCCCGCGAACTGCTGGCACGGCTGGACCGGGTACGTTATCGTTCCGATGCGTCACCCGAAACGCTGGCCCATCTGAAGGACAGTGCGCAGCGCCTGCGCGAGGCGATGCAGGCCCGGGTGATGCGAGCGGGCGTGTGACGATGGCGATGTGACCGGGTGTTCCGGGCCGCGGAAGCCCCCTTCGGCAGGGGCCCCGCAGAACCCCTGGATGCGGGGCATATCCCTCAGTTCCGGCCCGGGTGATTCGGCGGGAAAGACCGGTTTGCGGGATCCGGCACCCCGGCACGCAGGGTGGAGGTTTCAGACCTCGCAGTTCATCCTGGACGTGTCAGATCGTGACGTATTTATCGACATGTAGACCTTGAACAGAATCGGGGCCCAGACCCATCCGACTTTGCGGAGCTGTACCCGATATGCCTTCCCTGCGAGATTCCCGTGACGCCCTGGGCCGACTGCCGGTCGCCACCCGCCTGGCCTGGGGCTTCGGCTTCCTGGTCGCGCTGCTGATGGTGCTGACCTGCGCCGGGCTGCTGCTGCTGGGCCAGGATCCGGCGCTGCAGTCGCAGCGCCAGATGCTGGGCCTGATCGGCTCGGCGGCGATGGTCGCGGCCGGCATGGTCGCCTGGCTGATGGTCGACAGCCTGAAGTGGCCGCTGGACCGCACGCTCGACTTCGCCGAGCGTCTGGCCGACGGCGACGACACCGCTGCGGCGCCGAAGATGAGCGCCGACGAGTTCGGCCAGCTCCAGCATGCGCTGATCGAGCTGCGCGACCGCCTGCGCCGCCAGGGCCGGGCCGCCGCGGCCGACGAGATGGCCGACGAGCCGCTGCCGGAGAGCTTCACGCCGCTGCTGTCGCAGGTGCTGGCCCGTGCGCAGTCGGGCCAGGGCCTGGCGGCGCCGGCGCCGGTCGCGGCCTCGGTGCCGCCGGTGGCGGCTCCGGCCACCGTTCCCGTCGCAGCCCCGGCGGCTGCCTCGCTGGCGGCCACGGCGTCGACCGGGCCGGCGGCTCCGTCCGATGCCGCGCTGCCGGCCGACGGCCCGGCGCCGGTGGCCAGCAGCGATCTGGTCATGCCGCTGACCGGCCTGACCCCGCGCGAGCTGCTCGACACCGCGGTGGCCGCGGCCCATCAGGGCGGCGACGTGGTCTCGCAGGTGGTGGCCAACATGGAGGACATCCGCCAGTCCAGCCGCCAGATCTCCGAGATCCTGGGCACCATCGACAGCATCGCCTTCCAGACCAATCTGCTGGCGCTGCAGGCCGCGATCGAGGCGGCGCAGGCGGGCGACAAGGGCAAGGGCTTTGCGGTCGTGGCCGGCGAGGTGCGGGCGCTGGCGGTGCGCGCCGGCAATGCGGCGCGCGAGATCAAGCAGCTGGTCACCGCCTCGGCCGCGAAGGTCGAGTTCGGCGGCCGCCTGGCCCGCGATGCCGACGCGACGATGGATGCGCTGATCGTCTCGGTGCAGCGCATGACCGACATCGTCGAGCTGAGCAGCCCGGACCAGGACGGGCGCGACCCGTCGGCGGTGCAGGCCGAGCTGACCGGCAGCAGCATCGAGCAGCTCGACCAGCTGACCCGCCACAACGAGTCGGTGGCCAGCCAGAGCGCCACTGCCGCCGAGGCGCTGCGCCAGCAGGCCGAGCGGCTGCAGAAGGTGGTCAATGCCTTCCAGCTGCTGCAGCGCACCCAGCAGGCCGCCTGGAATGCCCATCACGCGATCCACAGCGCCCGGGTCAAGGCCCGTGGCGAGGTGCCGCCGGCGCTGCCGCCGTTCCCGTCCTCGGACTGGGGCGCGCTCGACGGCATCGAGCCGAGCCCGCAGCAGCAGCCCCGGCGCCGTCGCGACGACGGACACGGCAATGACGGCGGCGGCGGCGACTGGACCCGTTTCTGAATCTGAACAAGACCGAACAAGAAGGCTCGAGGCTGAGCGATGTTGAACGAGACAAGACCAGGTTGAACGGGGCGAGGGCCGTCAGGGGTGGCGGTCCTCGGTCGAGGGGGAGAGGTCGGGGCCGGCAGCGATGCCGGCCCCGTTCCTTTTCAGTGCGGCGCGACCTGGCGCGCCTTGGCCAGCCACTGGCCGAGCGCGTCCGACAGGTCGCCGCGGCTGAAGCTGCAGCTCTCCTCGGTGAAGAGCGCGCTCGACTCGACCTGCATCAGCAGCTGGCCGAGCACCTGGCTGTAGCGCTCGGGCAGGCCGGGCCAGCGTGCGGCGGTGTCGCGGAAGCCGTGCGCCAGCGCGGTGGCGTCCAGCTCGCCGCTGCGGAAGTCGATCAGCAGGGTGTCGAGGTGGCGGGTGCTCATCGGCAGTCTCCTTGGTCGGGGGTCGAGAGGGAACGAGGCTCGGGGCTCAGACCGGCTCGGTGCGGCGCAGCAGCCAGTCGAGCGCGGCACCGTCCAGGCGCGGCGCCAGGCGGCGGCGCACCTCGGCGTGGTAGTCGTTCAGCCACTGCCGCTCGTCGGCGCGCAGCAGCGACAGCTCGAGGCAGCGGCTGTCGATCGGGCAGAGCGTGAGCGTCTCGAAGGCGAGGTACTCGCCGAACTCGTCGGGCTCGCCGACGCTGACGTTCAGCACCAGGTTCTCGATGCGGATGCCCCAGCGGCCGTCGCGGTACAGGCCCGGCTCGATCGAGGTGATCATGCCGGGCTGCATCGCCATCGAGGCGTCGGGCATCGCGCGCGAGATGCTCTGCGGGCCCTCGTGCACGTTGAGGAAATAGCCCACGCCGTGGCCGGTGCCGTGGCCGAAGTCCAGGCCCGCCTCCCACAGCGGCGCGCGCGCCAGCGCATCCAGGTGCGGCGAGAGCGTGCCGGCGGGAAAACGCGCCCGCGACAGCGCCATCGTGCCCTTGAGCACCCGGGTGAAGTCGGCCTTCTGCGCGTCGGAGGGCGTGCCGATCGGCCAGACGCGGGTGATGTCGGTGGTGCCGCCCAGGTACTGTGCGCCGGAGTCGATCAGCAGCAGGCCCTCGGCCACCAGCCCGTCGGGCGTGGAGATCTCGGCGAAGGACTCGGGCGTGGCGCGGTAGTGCGGCATCGCGCCGTTGGCGTTGAAGCCGGCGATGGTCGGAAAGCTCAGGCTGACGAAGCCGTCCTCGCGGGCGCGCTCGGCCGTCAGGCGCTCGTCGATGGTCAGCTCGCTGATCGCCTCGCGGCCGAGTGCGGCCTCCAGCCAGGCGTAGAAGCGGCACATCGCCGCGCCGTCCTTCTCCATCGCCTCGCGGATGAAGGCGGCCTCGGCCGGCGTCTTGCGGCTCTTGGCCAGCGTGCTGGGGTTGATCGCCTCGACCACCTGCACGACGGCCGGCACCGCCTCGCGCAGGCCCAGCGTGATGCGCTTCGGGTCGACCAGCAGCACCGCGTCGGCCGGCAGCGCCGCCAGCGCCGGGGCGGCCTCGGCATAGTCGGCCAGGTCGATGCCGTCGGCGGCCAGCCGCGCGGCCAGCGCCTCGTCGACCTTGCCCGCCGCCACGAACAGCGTCGCGCGCTGCGGGCCGATCAGCAGGTGGGCCAGGAAGACCGGGTTGTAGTCGACATCCGCGCCGCGCAGGCTGGTGATCCAGGCGATGTCGTCGACGGTGGAGACCAGATGGTGGCTGGCGCGATGGCGCGCCAGGCCGGCACGGACCGCCGCCAGCCGCTCGGCGCGCGGCACCGCCGCATGCGGCGCCAGATGCTCGCGCACCGGCGCGGCCGGCAGGCCGGGGCGCTCCGGCCAGGCCTCGGCCATCAGGTCGAGGTCGGTGCGCAGGCCGATGCCGTGGCGCTGCAGCGCGCCGGCGAGCATCTGCGCCGCCGCCAGGCCCAGCACTGCCGCGTCGACCGCCAGCGTCTGGCCGGACGAGAGCGTGGCGGTCAGCCAGTCGATGTGGTGCGTGGCCGCGCCGGTGGGGATCTTCACCAGCTCGACCGTCGTGCCGGCCAGCTCGGCCTCGGCCTGGGTCCAGTAGCGGCTGTCGGCGAAGACCGCGGCACGGTCGCGGGTGACCACCAGCGTGCCCATCGAGCCGGTGAAGCCGGAGAAGTGCACCCGGCCCTGCCAGCGCTCGGGCAGGTATTCGGACAGGTGCGGATCGCTGGAGGGCACCAGCACCGCGGCCAGGTCATGGCGCACCAGCGCCTGGCGCAGCGCGGCCAGGCGGGCGGGAATCGGGGAGGGCGAGTGGGTCATGTCGATGTCCGGGCAGGATCGTCAGGGGTCGCGGGAGAGAGGCTGGCGGGGCTGGCGGGGCCGTCCAGGCGCTGCCGCACCATCGCGATGTGGCTGCGCAGCGAGTAGAGCTCGTCGGCATAGCTCAGCGGCACCGGCAGGCGCTCGATGCGCGCATCGAGCTGATCCAGCTCGGCGCGCAGCGCGGCGAGCGGCCGGCTGCCCTCGGCATGCTGCTGCTCGATCTCGCGCAGCAGGCCGTACCAGCGGAAGATGCGCGAGCGCACCCGGAAGTTGTACAGCGGCGGCACCACCCGCGACAGCGGGATCAGCACCGCCACGATCGACAGCAGCACCACCCACATCCGGTCGATCAGGTTGGCATAGCCGAAGGGCAGATGGCGCTGCAGCAGCGGCTCGCCGGAGGCGTAGAAGCGCTGCGCCTCCGGCGAGAGCGGGTGGTCGCCGGTCTGCGCCTTCGGATATTCGCCCTTGTCCTGGAACCAGTTGGGCTCGCTGTGAATGCGTCGTGCGGCCTGCACCAGCAACTGCTGCAGCGCCGGATGCGTGTCCTCGCGCACCAGCAGCGAGGCGGTGGCCGCCACCAGCCGCACATCCTGTCCGGGCAGGTCCTGCGCCAGGTCGACCACGCCGCGCGGCAGCAGCACCGGCGCCACCTGCGGCACCCGGCGCGCATAGGCCTCGGCCTGGGCGAAGTCGAACAGCCGGATGCCCGGCGTGATCAGCAGCATGCGCACGATCGGCGACTCCGGCGCCGACACCAGCGCCAGCGCATCGAGCCGGCCGTCGAGCAGCGCCATCACCGCCGGCGTGGTCGGCAGCTGCGACAGCGGCAGCTTCGCCGGCTCCAGCCCGTTGGCGATCAGCAGCCGATGCATCAGATGCGTGATGCCGCTGCCCTCCTGGCCGACGTTGAGCCGCCATTCGGCGATCTGCGACAGGCTCTCCAGCCGCTCGCCGCCGAGCCGGGCGCGGGCGCTGTCCTCGCGGTAGAAGATCCAGACCGGCTCGCGGAACAGCGCGCCCAGGCTGAGCAGCTCGTCGGGCGCACGGTCCTCGTCGCCGCTGCGCAGCATGTCGGCGCCGCCCTGCACGAAGGCGGCATCGACCTCGCCGCTGCGCAGCAGCGCCAGGTTGTCGAGCGCGCCGCGGGTGGCGCGCAGCTCGACCTCGATGCCCTGGCGGGCCAGCGCGTCCCGGTAGAGCCGGCCGAACTCGGCATAGGCGCCCTGGGCGCCGCCGGTGGCCAGCACCATGCGCTGCGGCGGAATCGGATCCAGCACCCGGTAGGCCAGCCAGAACAGGCCGATGGCCAGCAGCAGCACCGGCCCGCCGGTCAGCAGCAGATCGCGCAGCGACAGCAGCGCGCTGCGCAGTTGCAGCCTCATCGCCGCTCCTTTCGGTGCCGCCAGAGCAGTTCGGCGCTGAAGATCAGGCAGGCGGCCCAGATGATCATGAAGCCCTGGGCGCGGCCGCCGGCGAAGGGCTCGCCGAAGACCCACACGCCCAGCGCGAGCTGCAGCGTCGGGCCGATGTACTGCAGCATGCCCAGCAGGCTCAGCGGAATGCGCCGTGCGCCGCCGGCGAACAGCAGCAGCGGGATGGCGGTCAGCGGCCCGGCCGCCAGCAGCAGCATCTGCTGGTGCAGCGGTACCTGCGTCAGGCTGTCCTGGCCTTGTGCCACCGCCCACAGCAGGCCGGCGATGGCCAGCGGGCCCAGCAGGATCGTCTCCAGCGTCAGGCCTTCCAGCGCCCCCAGCGGGGCGGTCTTGCGCAGCAGACCGTAGCTGGCGAAGGTGGCCGCCAGCGCCAGCGCGATCCAGGGCGCCGCGCCCTGCGTCCAGGTCAGCCAGATCACGCCCGCGGCGGCGATGGCCACCGCCAGCCACTGCGCCGGCCGCAGCCGCTCCTTCAGCACCAGCCAGCCGGTCAGCACATTGACCAGCGGCGAGATGAAGTAGCCCAGGCTGGACTCCACCACCCGGCCTTGCGAGACCGCCCAGATGTAGATGAACCAGTTGGCCGCGATCAGCAGCGCGCTGGCGATGAAGCGCTGCATGACCGCCCGGTCGGCCAGCGCCGGGCGCAGCCAGCTCCACTGGCGCCGCATGCCCAGCACCCCGACCAGGAACAGCAGCGACCAGACGATGCGGTGCCCCAGCACCTCCAGCGCGCCCACGCCCTGAAGCAGCCGGAAATACAGCGGAAACAGTCCCCAGATGACATAGGCCGCAGCGGCCTGGAGGATGCCGGCGCGCATCAGTCGCCGTGTTCTTGAACTTGCATGAGCGCGAGGATAACCGCCGGCCCGCTTCATGTCCGGGCCGCTTGAAACCGGCAGAATCGACCTCATCCGTTCCTTGCCTTCGACTGTCCGCCCATCATGAAGACGTTCCGGTCTGCCTCTTTCCCGCTCATGGCCACTGCGACGCCCGGTCTGGCGGCGCTGCTGCTGTCGGCCTCGCTGCTGGTGCCGATGGCGGCCTGCGCCCGGGAGAGCGCCCAGGCCGCGCCGCGTGCGGTCGCGCCGCGCGGTGCGCTGCTGAGCGAGGAGCAGGCGGTGGTGAGCCTGTTCGAGCAGTCCTCGCCCTCGGTGGCCTACATCACCACCGAGACGGTGCAGCGCGGCGTCTTCGGCGGCGCCGAGGTCAGCCAGGGCGCCGGTTCGGGCTTCGTCTGGGATGCCTCGGGCCATGTGGTCACCAATTTCCATGTGGTCAAGGGCGCGCGGCGGGTGTTCGTGCAGCTCGACGCCGGCAAGCCCATCGAGGCCGAGCCGATCGGCGGCGCGCCTGAATACGATCTGGCGGTGCTGCGGCTCAAGAACGTGCCCAGGACCCTGCGCCCGGTGCCGCTGGGCTCGTCGCGCGACCTGCGCATCGGCCAGACCGTCTACGCCATCGGCAACCCCTTCGGCCTGCAGCGCACGCTGACCAAGGGCCTGGTGAGCGCGCTCGACCGCGAGCTGCCGACCGCCAACTTCCGCGAGGTGGCCGGCGTGATCCAGACCGACGCGGCGATCAATCCCGGCAACTCGGGCGGGCCGCTGCTTGACAGCGCCGGTCGGCTGATCGGCGTCAACACCGCGATCCGCTCGGCCAGCGGCAGCTCGTCGGGCATCGGCTTCGCGATTCCGGTCGATCTGGTCAACCGGGTGGTGCCTTCGCTGATCAACCGCGGCCAGGCGCCGCTGCCGGGCATCGGCGTCACGCCGATCTCGCCCGACCAGGTGGCGCGCGCCGGCATCTCGGGCGTGGTGCTGGGCGCGGTGGGCCGGGGCACACCGGCGGCCTCGGCCGGCCTGCAGCCCTACAACCCGCAGACCGGCGATCTGGGCGACGTGATCGTCGGCGTCAACGGCCGCCCGGTGCAGACGCTGTCGACCTTCGTCGGCGAGCTGGAGCGCGCCGGCATCGACGCGACCGTCGAGCTGACGGTGCGCCGCGGCGAGAAGGAGCGCCGGGTGCGGGTGAAGGTGATCGATCTGCGGGGGTGAGCTGCTGGCGTTCCCTCAGGGGAGATCCTGCATCACCCGCGCCAGGCGCTGATCCAGCGTCAACAACCGGGCGCCGCAGACGCGGGCCGTGGCGGCAACGATGGCATCCGGCAATTTCAGTCCGCCATGGCGGCGCAGCCGGATGGCCTCGCTCTCGATGTCGTCGCTGAGGCGGACCACTTCGCAGCAGGACAGGAACGCCTGCGCAGCCTGCTCCTCCCGCTCGCCCAGGGCCGGGAAGCCGAGCAGCTCCATCCGGGTGATCTGGCTGACCCCCGTCCGGGCCATGATCAGCCCGGACTGCTGCATCAGCGCGAGCGCCGGCTCCGCGCCCTTGAGCAGGCCGATGACCACATTGGTATCGAGCAGATGATCAATCCCACTCACGGCGCATCGCCTCCTGCACGGCCTGCGGATCGCCGTTCCAGTTCGGCGAGTCCTTGAGCATCCCGGCGAACTGCTGCCAGTCGCCTGTCGCCGGTGCGGGGGCCGTCGAGGCGGGGCGCAGACCGACCGCCGCGGCGAGCGGCAGCCGGACGATGACCAGATGTTCATCCTCCTGGAACTGCACCGGCTCCAGCGGAATGATCTGACCCGCGCGGCAGATGGCTTCGATGGCCTGGTACATGGCGAGCACCTCCAAAGGGCAGTGGAAAGACGGATTCGCTATCTTGGCATCGAAGGGCCAGGGCTCAGCCCAGCGCGTCGAGCAGCTCCGTCTCGAACTCGATCTGGCTGCGGTTGTGCTGCAGCACCGCGCCGTCGACCAGGAAGGTGTCCTCGACCCGCTCGCCCAGCGTGCTGATCTTGGCCAGCTGCAGGTTGATCTGGTG